>Ga0182021_10008061_pt1 | contig 12491 bp, 12 predicted proteins | sample 612E3MmetaG_FD_120493 | JGI IMG/M metagenome (GOLD analysis project Ga0182021, IMG submission 120493) | Permafrost microbial communities from Stordalen Mire, Sweden - 612E3M metaG (Illumina Assembly) | ecosystem: Environmental > Terrestrial > Soil > Wetlands > Permafrost | place: Sweden... | reverse complement strand
GTGCGGTCAAAAGCATCAACAACTCTTAATATTGCTGAAAGTTTTTTAACTACTTCCTGCGTTGCCGGTGATAACAAATTAAAATCTTCATGACGGGATTTTGGATGACTTTTTCTATGGTAACGCGCAGTATTAGCGATTATACTTATTTCATTTTCATTAAAACCAAGAAGCTCGCTGTTTTTGATAATATAAAAACTATGCTGATGATGATTTGTATGCGATATATGATATCCAACATCATGAAGCATAGCCGCAGCAAATAAATATTCTTTACATTCATCATCAAGCTTGTGCAGATCTTTTAATTGATCAAATAAATCAACCGAGAGCTTTGCAATTTGTTTACAATGCAGATGATCATATCTGCAAGATTCGGCGAGGTTTCTAACGCTTTCATTCCTGATATCAGATAAATTAGGCATTGAAGAATCAGCGTGAAGTTTTTGAAGTGAATCTAAAATTATTCCTTCCCGTAGAGCATAACCAGAAATTGTTAGGTTATCAAGTTTTAGCAAATCAAATATTGTTGAAAGAATAATTATTCCTGCCGGCGCAATATCAGCTCTCTTTTCATCAAGCCCTGGAATTTTTCTTCTCTTTACAACAGTTTTTCTGCTAAGAATTTCTTCTTTAACTTTTTCAAATTCTTTTCTGGTAAATTCAAAATTATTAAGGATAGTACCAGGCTTTGAATCCCCTTTTCTCATCGCTTGAATGATTAAACCGGTTGACATTATTGTTCCCGATGAACCGACGCAAATACTGAATCCCATCTTCTTGATTACAGAAACAGCTTGAACTAATTCAACCTCAACCCATTTTTTACATTCTTTAATTCTAGAATCTGATACTACATAATCCGGGAAAAATTTTTCACTTAATCTAACAGCACCGATCTTCATACTAATTGAAAAAAACGGATTCCCTTTATGACCGATTAAGAATTCCGTACTACCTCCGCCGATATCAATCACCAAAGCTTTCTTATTATAGATTGGGACAGCTTTCATCATACCAAAATAAATAAGGCGGGCTTCTTCATAACCGCTAATGACTTCGATCTCAATTCCGGTTTCTTTCAAAACTGTTTGTATGAAATCGTTCTTATTGTATGCTTCACGAACTGCGCTTGTAGCAACCGCTCTTACAACAGCATTATGAGAATCGGCTATACCTTTAAATCTTTTCAAAGTTTCGATCGCTCTTCCAAATACTTCCGGTTTTATATATTTTATATTTCCGCTGCTTCCTTCACCAAGACGTATTACTTCTCTTTCTCTATCAATAATTTCAAAATCACCGGTCTCTTTTGTCTTCACAACAATTAGATGGAAAGAGTTTGTACCTACATCAATAGCTGCAATATTTTGATTAATGTTTTTCATTTTTCTATTAGATAATTAAATAGATCAAACACATCATCAACCGATACATCGGAAATAAATTCAGATTTGCGCAAAAAATATTTCGTAGGACCAACGGGCGCCCAGTTAAAAGGATTTGTAGGACCGAAAATAGATATTTGCGGAGTTGCAGTTGCACCTGCTACATGCATTACTCCCGTATCATTTGTAATAAAAATATTACTTAGTGAAATCAAAGCAGCTAGTTGAGGAATACTTTTATTTAAAAATAATCCGTAATTATTCCCGCAAAATTTTTCCATAAATTTTAGTTCATCCTTATCCGCATCGCTTCCGGTAAAATAAATTTTAATATCCATCTTCGATCTAATTCGCTTGATCAAATCAACATATTTCTCCAATGGCCATCTATTCTGAGGTTTACCGGCGCCTAGGTGGAAGCCGACAAGAGGACAATCATCTTTTGGTAATAATGATCTTATAAATCCTTTTGCGGTTTTAATATCAGATTCATTATAGAATACACTAGCACTAAAATTTTTTGTTCTAATTCCAAACGGTCTAACTACATCCAGGATAAAATCAGAAACGTGTGCATCAGGGCATTTACGCCAGTCTAATTTTATTCTGTGATTAAACACAAACGCAAGATCATTTTTATTACCGTTTAATTCTTTCGGACCAATTTTGATTTTTGCTTTTGAAAATCCGGTTAGAATACAGCTTGTCAACGATACCGCAACAGTAACCGGTACTATTGCAAGATCCCAATTACGTCTAAGAAGTTTTTTCAAGCGATAAATATAGTTTGGAATCCAGAGTTTATTATTCTTAAAGACGAATATTTCATCAATATATTTGTTCTTATCAACTGCATAATAATTTTCCGGGCTAGCAATTAAAGTGAGGTTTGAATCTGGATACGTTTCTTTTATTGCGCGGAACAAAGAAACGCTTGCCAACAGATCGCCAAATTGATTGTGCTGTCGGATCACTAAGATATTCTTTGGATTCCCAAGCGACTTGCCAGAGTATTCCGGAACGGCTAAATATTTTTCTAAGAGATGAATAATAAATTTTCTAAAATGATCTTTGAGGGACATTAAGGCTTTTCTTTTGGATTTTCAGATTTCGTAGAATCTAATTCTTCAAAATGTGCTTCGATTACATCTTCTTTATCAATTTTATATTTTGAAGGAGTTGTGTTTACATTTTTCGCGGGAGGATTATTTTTATTCGGCGCTAAGAAGTTCATCACATTTTTTATAGTTCTAAACACTAAAAAGAAAATTAATGACCAAAGAATAAATCTTAATAAGCTCATCGTTTAACCTTTGGCTTCGGGTTTGAAATACTCAATGAAGCCCCTATCGTCTCTAAAAATCTGTTCGTAAAGTTCTTCAAAATCTTCCTCTCTGTTTACAAAATCTATATCGGAAGTATTAACAATTAATAACGGAGTATTATTATACTTAAAGAAGAAGTTGTTGTAAGCTTCTGAAAGTTCGGTCAAGTAAGCTCTAGTGAGATTCCGTTCTATTTGTCTTCCGCGTGTTTTTACATTTGTAGTTAACCTGTCAATGCTAGATTGCAAAAATATTACTAAATCTGGTTGAGGAATATCTCTTTCCAAAAGAGGAAAAATACTTTCATATAATTTTATTTCTTCTCCGGAAAGATTTAGGTAGGCAAATATTCTGTCTTTTTCAAATATGTAATCAGAGACAATATATTTAGAGAAAAGATCTTGCTGATTTAATTGCTGCTGCTGTTTGTATCGGTTGATCAAAAAGAACATTTGCGTTTGAAACGCAAAACGTTTTCTATCATCGTAAAATTTTTCTAGAAAAGGATTCTCTTCAAATTGTTCAAGAATCAAATTAGCGCCTAGTCTATCACACAATTTTTGAGCAAGTGTGGTTTTGCCTGCGCCGATCACACCTTCTATCGCTATGTATCTTATCTCTGGCAAGTTTATAATAAAGTTTTATTCAATTTTTGAATTATATGTTTGCCGATAAACGAAAGATCAATCTCATTCATTCTTTTATTTAGTGCCGGATGTACAAAATCGCCTGCAATTTCAATCATAGGTACAAGGACAAAATCTCTATTCATAATATCTTTATGCGGAACCGTTATTTTTTCGCTCTCATAAATTAAGTTATTATAGAAAAGAATATCAACATCAATTTCTCTAGGATTCCAGCGTATTTCCGATTTTTCCCTTCCAACATTCTTTTCAACATCTTTTAGAAAATGATAAAGTTTCTCAACATCGTATTCTGTTTCGATTACTATAACAGCGTTAAAAAAATTATTCTGACCTAAATTCCCATAAGGTTTTGTCTCATATACTGATGAAGATTTTACTATTCTACAATTACTATCTTGGTTGATTAAATTAACAGCGCTTTCTAAATATTTTAATCTGTCTCCTTTGTTCGAACCGAGACCAAGATAAACATTACTCTCCATTTTCTTTGATTACTTCCGCTTCAACGCAATCAAGTACACCGCCGACTGGCACACTATGTTTACGCACCCGAACAGCAATTTTTTTAATTTCTGAATATTTTTTTAAAAGAGAATCGGCAATAACTGTTGCAAGAGTTTCAATCAGATAATATTTCTTTTCGTGAACAAGTTGATTTATAAACTTATATACTTCGGTATAATTAATAGTGAGCTTCAGATCATCTTTCCGAGCAGCGGAAGAAAAATCTGTGTAGATATCAACATCAGCTTCAAATTTTCCACCCATGTTTTGTTCTTCTTGATGAGCGCCGTGATATGCATAGAACGATGCGTTCTTGATCTTGATAATATTAATCATTTAACAATTTTCTTTTAATAAGATAGTAGTTCATTAACCCTCTAAAGTTAGCAAATAATATTCCGATTAGCACTAATGAGCTCCCGACAAGAGTTCGAAAAGAAAAATTTTCATTCATTATCAACCAGCCAAGAATAACAGCAATAATGGGAGTAATAAACGACGAAATTGAAAGGAGTACAACGTTCATTCTTTTCAATAACCAATAGTATGTTGTGAATGTAACAAGAGTTCCGAAAAAGGCTAAGAATATTATTGATGCGAATGCATTGAAATCGAATATCCAGCCGGAAGAGTTTTCAAACAAAATTGAAACTATTATTAATATTATTCCGGCAAAAAAAAGCGGCAGGAAATTCATTGAAAGCGGATTGAGATGCTGACCGTATTTTTTTATTGTCACTCCAATCGCACCTTGCATCGAGGCGCTGATCAGCACTGCAATAATTCCAAGAAGATGTTGTGAAAGATCAAGCGATAAATTTTCCGAGAATATTATTACAATACCGCTAAAACCCAAAATTGACCCAAAGATTTGATTAAATGTTACACTGTCTTTCTTGAATGCGATCATCGAATAAATTATTACAAAGAACGGCATGACCGCAAAAACAATTGAAGCAAGTCCGGATGGAATATATTGTTCTGCCCAGTAAACCAATCCGAATGGAATAGTAAATGAGAATAAACTTAGCACAGCATAAAGTTTTATAGAGAGAGTATCCGTTTGAAGCGAAATATTTTTTATTCGCATCATTCCATAAACAAAAAGTGATGCAAGCAAGAACCGCAGCCCTGCAGAGATAAGAGGCGTTAATGAACCTAATCCAAAACGAATAGCCAACCAAGTTGAACCCCAGATCAAGCAAATTAAAGCGTAACCGGAAGCTATTTTATATTTTTCCGTCAATACTTATTCTCCTTTCATAGCAATTACACCAAGAGCGCGCCCGGATTTTTCCCCGTCTCTTCGAAATGATTGAAGATATTTTTCTTCATAACTGCACAAAGTTGAAATTTCAATATTAGATTCTTGAATTTTAAAATTTAAAAGTACATCTTTATTTACTCTGGGTATATCAAGATAAAGTTTATTACCAACACTTTTTAAATATTTTCTATTAAAAAGTTTTGCGACCTCTTCTCCAACTTCATAATTCTTTTGACAAATAGACGGACCAATATAAACAAGCAGATCGCTTGGCGAGCACTTGAATTGTTCCAACAGAATTAAAATTGTCTTCCGTAAAATTTGTTTTTCTGTCCCGCGCCAGCCGGAATGTACTGCCGCTATGATCTCTTTCTTTCTATTATAAATAAAAATTGTTGTGCAGTCAGCGGTTGATATTGCAAGACCAATTCCTTTTTTGGTGGTGATCATTGCATCGCTCTCGCCGATAAGTCCCGGTTCATTGACTATCGTAACGATATCGGAATGAATTTGTTTCTGGATTGCTATTTGTTCGGTAGTTAATCGCAACTCATTATAGAACGCCTCGCGGTTTGCACGAACAATTTCCGGATCATCGCCAACAGTAAGCGACATGTTGAAAAAGAACGGCTCGGTACGATTCAATCCGATCTTAGTACTTAAACCAAAAATAATTTCCGGAAAATTTTGAAAGAGTGAGCTTTTAATAATTTGCATATTATGTGGGCTATCAACCCTCCCCGTCCCTCCCTTTAACAAAGGGAGGGAGAAAGGGTGGGTTCAAAATGTTAAATTAATTTTAGTGATTCATCCAGATCAAGCAAAATATCATCAGCATTTTCAAGACCGATTGCCAAACGAATACCGCCGGGATCAATTCCGCGTTCAAATAATTTTTCCGGTGGAACAACCGAGTGCGTCATCGAAGCCGGATGTTCGATCAATGTGCGCGTATGTCCAAGTGAAACTGCAAGAGTCATTGTGTATGCGTTGTCCGCAACATAATCCATAAATTTTCTTCCGTTCTCTTTGCTCTCTGCGGGAGAATTTCCTTTTAAAACAAAGTAGAGCAAACTGCCGGGCGCAAAGTTGCCGTTAAAATCGATCATCTGTTTTTTAGCAATTTCATAATTCTTAGAACTTGGCAGACCGGGATAATTTACGAACTCAATTTTAGGATGTGAACTTAGAAACTCAGCAATCCGCATTGCAGATTTTATTTGATGACGCTGGCGGAGTGCAAGAGTCGGTAAGCCGTAAGTTAAAATAGCCCACGCACTTTTTGTATTTAACACTGCGCCAAAATCTTTTCTGTAAAGCAAAATTAGATCGCGATATTTTTTCTTGCCGATCACAACTCCGCCCATATCAGTTCCAAATCCGCCGATTCCTTTTGTTAGCGAATGAACTACAAAGTCGGCACCAAATTCTATTGGTCTTTGGCAGAACGGTGTTGCGAATGTGTTATCAACAACAATTTTGATCTGATCTTCTTCTTTGCGTGTTTTGTTAATTTCTTTAACGATATCTGCAGTAGCATGGATATCAACTATTCTCATGTTAGGATTCGCCGGGGTTTCAAAATAAATTACTTTTGTTTTTTCAGTTACAACATCGAGAATATTTTTAGTCTGTGTTAGATCGATCGGCGTTACTTTAATATTATATTTAGGATACCAATTATTGAAAAGAGAAATCGTGCATCCGTACAAAGTTGTATGAGTTATAATTTCATCCCCGCTTTTTGTTAGAACGCCGAGGATTGCTGAGATTGCACCCATACCGGATGCAAAACTAACGGCAGTTTCTCCCTTCTCAACGTAAGCTAAATTTTCTTCGAGCATATCTTTATTCGGTTCGCCAAGACGATCGTAAATAAAGATCGGGGCGTTATCACCGAGCTGCTCGGCATTTGCAAATTGAATAAATCCTTGCGCGCCGCGTTCAACGGAATCCAGACGGAAAGTTGTTGAAGATGAGATCGGCGCTGTTACATGATGCGAGTAGTCCCAGCTATCGCTTACATTTTTACCGTAGATAAGATGTGTATCCATCGAGTATTTAGAATCATCTACTTGATTTTTTTTCTTCGATTTTGTTTCTTTAGGCATATTGCCTCCATTTAATGAAACAAAATTACGGAATAAACGTGAGGGATAAAATTGGTAAAAGAATTAAGAATGAAGAAGTAAGTTATAAGAAGTATAGTATGAGTATTGACGTCACAGTCCTACCGGGACAAAGTAAAAAAATCACGGAATGGTCTATGACTTCCTTGTAATTTAAATTTTATTAATTCGAATATTTAGGTTATCTAAAAAAATATTTACTCTTTTAAAATAATCTGAGTCAGTACTTCTGCATGATAATCTATATATCAAATAAAGTATAATAAGCGGACTTACTAAACGACCGTAAGACCAAGGGAAAAAATCAAACGTTGGTAATAAAAATTCTATGAAGTAAGCAAACCCAAAAATAAACCATTCAGAATTAGATTCAATTTTTTTGAGTAAAATTAAATAAGTAAAGGAAACAAACACTGCATGATGTTCCCAGACAAGAGGTGATAATAACATCATTAGGACAAAAACAATCGGTGCACCGTTATAGACTATCTTGCCTTTACTTTCTGTTTCAAAAAAATTGTTATTCTCTATAACTCTATAACCGATCCATGCTACAACTATAGTTAATACTATTTTAGTTATTAAGATAGAATAGAACATTATAGAATTATGGATATCCAGGAATGAAAATACTGCTCTAAAAAAAGAATCAATAGAAGTGTCCCGGTAAGCAAGACCATTTGCTTGGTAGATATATCTTAAGTTCAATAAAAAATCATGATAAGGTGAAAATCCATAGATTATAATCGTGAACAATGCAATAGAAAGTGTGATCAAACTGAACCATATAAACCATTTGAAATCCTTTTCAAAAAGGAATAGAAGAACAAAAATCACAGGTGATATTTTAAGATGAACTGCAATTGCTAATGCAAGTGCCGATATTATTTTTGATCTTTCGTAAAAGAGCAGACAAACAAAAATAAGATTAATAACATGCAAATTTGGCTGAGCATAAAGCATTGTCCTAAGAATCGGTACATTAACTACCATAAAACAAAAAGTAATTATGGTTGATAAGTTTGATGAAAAGTTATAATGCATCAGCATCTTGCGTAATAAATAATAGAACAATAGAAGTGAGATAAAATTGATTACCCAGTAAACTCCAAAAATAGTTTTATCACCAGAAATGACGAATGGTTGTAAAATTGTTGCCAGGAATGGGGGGTAAAAATAACGAAGATGGAATGTTTCTCTATTAAATAAATTTTTAGCCGCATTTATATAATCATCAATATCTCCAAAGTCCGATCTTTCTCTTAAAATATTTAAATACAAAAAACTTATTATTATAAAACAGACAAAAGCTAAGATATTACCGGAGTTAATACGTTGATAATAAATTAGAATTAACAAACCGCCTGCAATCATCCAAAATATTGTTAATGATAAAAGAGTTACTAATAAATTAGTGTGAGGACCGGAGTCAATAATTTTTTGTAGGGCTTCAATTCCACCGAAATAATACACAGAGATAATGGTTAATAAAACCAATAGAATGATAACGAACCAAATACAAATTGCTTTTATAACATGTCTGCGATTTTCATCCATTATTTTTAATCGCTAAATGAAAAAAATAATAATTTTTGTATTATGATAATAAATTATTTTTTTTGAGCCACTTATCAAAATAAATTGTGCTGTAATATTTGTGACCGCTAGCGTAAATTCATGTAAGTTATTTTATCTGGCTGTAATGACCTAACATAATGAATCATAATACAAGAATCTTCTATTCCTACTTTAGCTGCATAAACAAATATGAAAATACAATTGCATTTTCAAAAGCTCTCTGCTTGTTTGTAACTCCGGCAGAATGACCTCCCTCGGTATTTTCATAATAATAGAAAGGAATCTTCATTGATTCGAGTTTTGCGGCCATCTTTCTTGCATGACCGGGATGTACACGATCATCGCGAGTCGAGGTCATCAATAATATCTTTGGATACTTTTTATCAGCAGAAACATTCTGATACGGTGAATATTTTTTAATATATTCCCACTCTTCCGGAACATCAGGATTACCATATTCAGCCATCCAACTTGCACCTGCTAATAATTTATTGAATCGTTTCATGTCAAGCAAAGGAACCTGGCAAACTACAGCACTGTAGAGATCCGGTCTCTGAGTGTATACCGAGCCAACAAGTAAACCGCCGTTACTTCCTCCTTGAATACCAAGATGCTCGGAGGATGTTACTTTTCTTGTAATTAGATCTTCAGATACAGCAATCATATCCTCATTTACTTTCTGTCGATTTTCTTTAATGGCAGATAGATGCCACTTAGGTCCAAACTCGCCTCCGCCGCGCAAATTGGCATAAGCATATACTCCGCCTCTTTCTAACCAGGCTGTACCGATAACACCGGAATAATATGGCTGCAAAGAAATTTCGAATCCACCGTATGCATAAAGCAATGTAGGATTAGTTCCATCCAGTTTGATCCCTTTTTTGTGAATAAGAAAATATGGAATATGTGTACCGTCCTTCGAAATAGCTTCTAACTGTTGGACTTCAAATTTGCTGCCATCAAAAAATTCCGGCAAGCTTTTTACTTTCTGAATTCCATTTTCATCTGAGACAAAATAAAGACTTGTTGGGACAAGAAAACCAGTGTACGTAAAGAAATATTTATCCGAAAAATCATCGGTTGATGAAATTCCAATTGTGCCATAATCGGGAGCTTTAACTTTTTTGCTGGACCACTTCCCATCTATCATTGAATATCTATATAGTTCACTACGGACATTGTTAAGCAAATTAATAAGCAAATAGTTTTTAGTGTTTGCAACTGAGACGATACTTGAACGTTCTCCGGGTTCCTTTATTAAATCAAAATTCCGGTCACCTCCTAAAAATTTGTCATAATCGATGCTAATGAGAGCACCTTGCGGATATACTTTACCGCCAACGTTCCAATCAGATTTAAGTTCCAACAACATCTGATTTTTAAATATTCCGTCAAATTGTGAATCATCTTGGATATCAAGTTTAATCAGTTTGCCGTTTTCTATTGTATATAGATGAGAAGTGTAAAATGTTATTCCTCTCTGAACAAAATCATAATTTCTTTCCGGTGTATAAATTGTATATGCAGAAACAGACACATCTTTTACTTCTCCTTCGTAAATAGTCTTAGCATCGCTCAAAGGAGTTCCGCGTTTCCAAATTTTTGCAACTCTTGGATAACCGGATTCTGTTAGAGAACCTTCTCCATAATTAGTCATCACATATAATGTGTTCTCGTCTTTCCATGATGTTGAACCTTTTGCTTCAGGAAGATAAAAACCGTCTTTAACAAATTGTTTGGTCTTAAGATTTAGCTCACGTTTTATATCTGCATCACCGCCACCGCGTGATAGCGAAACCATGCAACGATCAAAGTTCGGCGATAAAAAACTGGCACCGTGGAAAACCCACTTTTCATTTTCTGCTTTCGAAAGTACATCTATGTCAAGTACTACTTCCCAGTTTGGGGATTCTTTCATATACTCCTCTAAGGTAGTTCTACGCCAAATTCCGCGTTCATTTTTTTCATCTTGCCAGAAATTGTAAATGTAATTATCACGGATGCTTGGTGAGGCAATACGCTCTTTAGAATTATATATCTCAAAATTCTTCTTATTTATTTCTTGAAATGCCGGATAATTTTCTAATACGGAAAGTGTAATTTTATTCTGTGCTTTTACCCAATCAAGAGCTTTTGTACCATCAATCTCCTCAAGCCATAGATTAGGATCATTTACTTCTTGTGCATGTATGCTTTTTACAGAACAGAAAAGGATTAAAAGTGCAATACAAAAAAATAGTTGTTTTTTCATGTTCGTGATTCCATTTATTTTTTTATGAAATTTTTATTTGATCTATTTTTTTAAGTAGGCTGCAATTTGTTTCAAAGAAGATTATTCTTTTCTAACCATTCATCATTGTAAATTGTGCTAAAATATTTATAACCACTATCGCAAATAATAGTGACAATATTTGCTTTGCGGTCAATCTCTTTTGCAAGATGAACGGCTCCGTATATATTTGCACCGCTAGATCCTCCGGAAAGAATACCTTCTTCGAACGCAAGTTTCTTTGTCCAGCCGATAGCTTTCTTATCTTCTATCTGCATCATTTCGTCAAGAATTTCAAGTTGTGCCGTACGAATCAAAAATTCATCTCCCATTCCTTCAACCAAATATCGTGTTGCCTTTATCATTTTTTTATTCTTGAACCAATCATAGAATACAGATCCTATTGGATCAAGACCGATTAGTTTTATGTTAGGATTTTTTTCTTTTAAAAACTTTCCCGCCCCGCACAAAGTTCCGCCGGTTCCAACTGCCGCAATAAAATAATCAATCTTACCATCCATCTGTTCCCAAATTTCAGGTCCGGTAGTCATATAATGCGATTCATTATTGTCTAAATTGTTGTGCTGATCAATGTAATAAATTGATGGATCTTTTTTGGCAAGATTAATAGCATATTGGTTATAAGATTCGGGGTGTTCCGGCGGTAACGATGCATCAACTTTAATAACATCAACTCCGAGCACTTCAAGCATTTTAATTTTTTCTTTGCTGGTTGTGTTACGTATAACGATTTTTAGTTTGTAACCTTTTTGCCTGCAAACAATAGCCAAACCCATTGCCGTATTACCTGAAGAGTTTTCAATTATTGTATCGCCCGGTTTGATCTTTCCTGCACTTTCAGCTTTTTCGATCATGTATTTTGAGATCCGGTCTTTAATGCTTCCGCCGGGATTCATAAATTCTAACTTAGCCCATATAGTCGCTTTCAATCCTTTTGAAATGTTGCCAAGCTTAACTATCGGTGTTCTGCCGATAGCATCTATTAAACTTTCGTAACGATTATTTCTCATCATTGTTCCATCAATTAATTAGAGAGTAACCTCTTAAAAATTCTTCCGCCGTCATTCGCTTTCTATCTTCAGGTTGAAGTTCAAGTATTTGAATTAAACCTTTCCCGGCTTGAATATAAATTTCATTTTTTGTTTGAAATATTTTGTTTGTTGAAGGTTGTGAGTTGTTAGTTGTATTAGATTTAATATTCAACTGGCCACTAACCACTGACCACTGACCACTGATCACTGACCACTGGCCACTTTCAACTATTCTTGTTTTAAATACTTTGTATGATTTACCATTATGATTGAAGTATGCACCCGGATAAGGTGAAAGTCCACGTATGAGATTGTGAATTTCGAGTGCG
>Ga0182021_10008060_pt1 | contig 12491 bp, 14 predicted proteins | sample 612E3MmetaG_FD_120493 | JGI IMG/M metagenome (GOLD analysis project Ga0182021, IMG submission 120493) | Permafrost microbial communities from Stordalen Mire, Sweden - 612E3M metaG (Illumina Assembly) | ecosystem: Environmental > Terrestrial > Soil > Wetlands > Permafrost | place: Sweden... | reverse complement strand
ACCGTTGGCACCGGTCTTAATGAACAAGAACTCTTACCGCTTCTTGAAGATGCCAAAAGAATCACCAACAAATATTCGCAGCGGCTCATCTGGTATACCCCCACTCAGTACTGCAATTTTGACCCTGTGCAAATGCAGTTGGGAGTCAAAGGATGTACGGCTGCACTTTATAACATGTGCATCGAACCGGACGGCAGTGTCATTCCCTGTCAATCCTACTACAAGAGTTTAGGGAAATTATTATCCGACCCCTGGGATTCCATCTGGAACCACCCGCTCTCTCAACAGCTTCGTTTACGTAAATCTCTGCCGGGCAAATGCAAATCCTGTCTCCTCATGCAAGAATGCGGCGGGGGCTGCCCATTAACATTTTCGCAAGACAATTCTTTGAATAGTTGATCAGGAGGAACCTATGAAAGAACGAATTCATTTACTTTACGAAAAGCTATTTATCACTCCCAAACCTTTTCCTCCTGGAAACTATCAGGCGACCATAAATACTGATGACGGATCCCCCTTGCGCCTCCATTTACGAGTCGAGCAGGACGGTATGGGTATTCTTGTTATCAATGCCTCCACAATTCTTCATTTGAATCCAACTGCGACTGAAATTGCCTATCATCTCCTCCAACAAACTCCCGAAGAAGAGGTGATCAAAGAAATGGGTAAACGGTATCGCATTGATGACTTGGTGCTTCGTGAAGATTTCACGAATTTCAAAGAACGTCTGCATTCATTGATCCATACCCCTGACCTCGACCCGGAGACTTTTCTGGATGTGGAGCGTCTGGAACTGCATGAAAAAGAGATATCAGCCCCTTTACGCCTCGATTGTGCTTTAACCTATCAACTTTCCAATGGTGAAGCCGGCAGCTATGCCCCAATTGACCGGGTAAAACGCAATTTGGATACCGAAGAGTGGAAAACCATTCTTGATAAAGCCTGGCAGGTAGGCATCCCCCACATCATCTTCACTGGGGGTGAACCCACGCTGCGTCCGGATTTGGTAGATTTGATCCTAAAAGCCGAAGAACTGGGCCAAGTCACCGGGTTAATCACTGATGGGCTTCGATTATCTGAAAAAGATTATCTGCATCAGCTATTACAGGCTGGGCTTGATCATTTGCTTTTTATCCTGGTTCCTGAAAATGACCAATCCTGGGAAGCACTCCGTGATACCCTTGCTGAAGATATTTTCACCTCAGTCCATATAACTCTGACTGATAAATCTCCAAAAGATGCTTCTGCTCTTCTTACCAAGCTGAATAAGATGGGAGTTAAATCTCTTTCACTCAGTGCGGATTCTACTGAAAACAGGGAAAAACTACCACTTATTCAGCAAAAAGCCTCCGAGCTGGGTTTTTCATTGGTCTGGGATTTACCGGTTCCTTATTCAAAGATCAACCCCATCAGTGTTGAACTAGAAGAAGCAGAAGCCAAAAAAGAAGGTGCTGGCCGTACCTGGTTGTATGTAGAACCAGATGGCGACGTTCTGCCTGGTCAGGGGAACACCAAAGTGCTGGGCAATTTCCTTACCACTCCGTGGGAAGAGATTTGGTTAAAAGCAACCAGATAATGCCTTTTTCGATTGAACAATGGCACGCAAGGTTTACGCAGCAATCCAAATGGACTGCTCCCCTGCGTGCCTTTTTATTTGATCAAATAAACGCCCCAAGCGCACAGAATATTCTTGAAGTAGGATGCGGCACTGGAGCTGTCACCAAATCACCCCATGATTTGACCTCAGCGAAGATATTTGGTGCTGATCTACTTTGGGATAGGGTCAATTTTGCTAAAAATGCAGATCCAAAAACCACTTTTTCCTGTGCGAATGCGCTTGCGCTCCCCTTTACCAGCCACCAATTCGATATTACCTTTTGCCATTATTTTTTACTCTGGATGAACGAGCAGGCTGAAAGTGCGTTGCTTGAGATGGCACGCGTGACTCGTCCAGGTGGAATAGTCCTGGCACTGGCCGAACCAGCCTATTCAGCCCGAATTGATTACCCATCTGAGTTAGCCAGGCTCGGCCAACTGCAAACCCAATCGCTTGCCCGTCAAGGAGCCAGTATTGACATGGGAATTCGTCTAGCTGAATTGTTTTCAAGGGCAGGGCTGGTGAACCTTAAATATGGACTGTCGGGTTTCCAGAATAACATCAAAGTATTACCTGAATGGTTTGAGTCTGAATGGGAAACGATCGCGAGCGACCTTCAGTGTGATCTATCACCCGATGAAATTGCCCGATTGAAAACCGTAGATCAGCAGGCCTGGTTGGAAGGATCGCGAGTTTTACATATTCCTACTTTTTATACGTTGGGAATGGTCAAGTGATATTTTCGAATTTATCATAAATAATAGCAATCTGAACCTCGAATAAATTTTAAGGAAAACGACCCTCCTTTTTTTGATGGATTCCTTGACTACGAATACCCCTTATGGTAAACTTTTGTCTGTTCGGGGGCGTGGTGTAGTGGCTAACATGCGGCCCTGTCAAGGCCGAGATCGCGGGTTCGATACCCGTCGCTCCCGCCTGAACATAAAGATCTACCCAAATCGGGTAGATCTTTTTTTGTCTGATAACTGCGTTATAATCGCACTGGACTTTTTATAAACAGACATACGATTTTTTACTCGATAAGAAGGGTTCTACAAAATGAAAATCTTTATCACCGGAATCAGCGGTTTCTTAAGCATCAATCTCGTGCGCTACCTTTTAGACCACGGATATACCGATATCAGCGGGATCGATCTGGTTGATTTTGATTACCCAGAGCGCAATAAGATCCAATTCCTGCAAGGCGACATTCGCGATAAGGCAGCCCTCACAAAATGCATGGCCGGCGCGGATATTGTGATCCACACGGCGGCTGCTCTGCCACTCTATACCCCTGAAGATATCTATACCACAGACATCGTCGGTACTCGCAACGTGATGGATGAGGCAGTAGCCGTCGGTGCCAAACGTTTTGTTCACATCTCATCCACTGCAGTTTATGGCGTCCCTGATCATCACCCATTATTTGAAACCGACCCGGTCAGCGGCGTTGGCCCTTATGGCGAAGCCAAAGTCCAGGCCGAGGCCACTTGTCGTGAATACAGAGAAAAGGGACTGGTCCTTTCCACGATCCGACCAAAATCATTTATCGGCCCCGAACGCCTGGGCGTCTTTGCCATCTTCTATGAATGGGCCAGCGAAGGCCGCGGCTTCCCCATGATCGGGAACGGTAAAAACCGCTATCAATTCCTGGATGTTGAAGACCTGTGTTCTGCCATCTTCGCCTGCATGACTTTGGATGCCGATAAAGTGAACGATACCTTCAATGTCGGAGCGGCTGAATTTACCACCATGAAACAAGACTATCAGGTGGTTCTGGACGCTGCCGGTTTTGGTAAAAAGATCGTGACTTTCCCGGCCGGACCCGTCATTGCAGTTCTAAAAGTGCTGGAATTCTTGAAACTTTCTCCGTTATATCCTTGGATATACGAGACTGCCGCAAAAGACTCATTTGTGTCCATTGAGAAAGCGCAAAAAACGCTTGGGTTCGCTCCAAAATATTCCAACCAGGACGCGCTTTTACGTAATTACAAGTGGTACATTGCCAATAAATCCAAGTTCACAGGCGGCACGGGTGTCTCTCATCGTCTGCCCTGGAAACAAAAAGCGCTAAAACTGGTGAAGATCTTCTTCTAAAGCATAAAACGGACATTCTCAAATTTGCAGAATGTCCGTTTCCGATTTACCGAAAAACTATTTTGCATCTACGCCGTGAAATTCTTTCAAATGGGCAATTGTGCGTTCTATTTCCTGGTTTTGTTCTTCTTTTGTCCAGTTCAACTTCACGGCAAAGAGAGCTGCTAACTCAATGATCAATGCTTTGTTGACCTCACCCAGCCAGGCCAGCGTGGAGCGGCGCAACAGCAGGTCTTCTACATGCAGCGCTTTTTCATTCTCGATCAAGAATTGAACTTCGCCTTTTTGCCAGGAAGATTTGCTGGCTAGAGGTAAATTCCCGACCTTTTGAATTTCGCGGGCCAACAATATGCAGCGGGTTCCATAGCGGTCGAACAGGACTTCCACTTCGCTTTCCGCGACGCCGGTCTTTTCAGCCACGTAACGCACCATTTCATCCCGTTCTTTTTTGCCTTTCGGGAAGTCTTTACCGCCGCCGATTCCCAAACCGCCGGTGAGTTTGATGCGTTTCTTCTTGAGCAGGCTTAACACAAGGTTGGTCACTTCTTCGGAGAAAGCGCGATAACTCGTCCACTTGCCGCCAACCAGGCTCAAGACGGGAATGCTGCCAAGTTTATCCTCTTTAATGGTGTGATCGCGTGAGATCTGCCCGGTCGTTTTGGCCTTGGAGTATTCCAGTGGACGTACACCGGTAAAGCGGAAAACAATATCCCCGGTGGTCACTGGAATATCTGGGAAAACCCGGCTCACCAGATCGATGAAATACTGCTCTTCTTCCGGAGTGCAGCGCGATTCATCCGGGTTCTGAAGGGGGATATCTGAGGTTCCGATGATCAATTTGTCATAGAACGGGAAGATCAGCACGATGCGGCCGTCTTTGTTCTCGAAGAAAAATTCTTTATCGCCAATGGCTTTGCGCAAGGCCGGATTATCCAAAACCAGATGCGACCCCTTGGTTCCACCAATGTAGTGTTCTTCTATGCCGATCTCTTTGTTCACCATGTCGATCCAGGGGCCTGCAGAATTAACGATGATGCTGGGGCTTACCTTAAATTCTTCGCCAGTAAGCTCATCTTTGAGGATGACCTGCTCCCCCTCTTTGCCCTGAAGAGAAACATAATTGAGCGCGTGGGCATGGTTCCCATCTGCCTCGGCATCGATGATCAGATCCATCGCGAAACGTTCCGGGGACAAGATTTGGCCGTCGTAATACAAGGCGGTGTATTCGATCTTGGGATTTAAGCGGGGATACATCTCCAGAGATTTCTTACGGTTGTAAAACTCATGAGTGGGTACCGTTTTTTGTTTGTGAGTAAAAGAGTCATACATGATCAAGCCGAATTTGATAACAAACGCTCCACGCTCGGAAGGTTTATCCAGTAAATTCAAGAACTTCAATGGAGCATTCAGTAAACCCGACCAGAATTTGAAAATTGGGATCACCGTTGGCAGCGGTCTGACTACATGCGGAGCGTTTTCGATCATGCGGTTGCGTTCTCGAACAGCTTCGCGAACCAGGCCAAATTCGCCGTTTTCCAGGTAGCGAATACCGCCGTGTGCCATATGCGAAGACGCCGACGAAGCTCCCGAGCAAAAATCGCCACGGTCGACCAGCAGAACATTCACACCATTCAATGCCAGATCACGAAACGTGCCGATACCGTTAATGCCCGCCCCAACAATCAAAACGGTTACTGCAGGGTTTTTCTTAAGTTGCTCAAGAACATCAGTCCTTTTTGCCATTACGGTTATTCCTCCAGAGATTGAATTAATCTTTCGAAATATCCAATTTAGTTTGGATACCTTGACCTAATTCCTGTGAGCGTTCGTAGGCAGCCAAAATGGCCCGTGAAATGGCCGTGCGGAACCCGGCTTTCTCCAGATAGTACAACGCTTCGGCTGAAGTGCCGCCCGGAGAGGTGACCTCGTTGCGCAGCTTGGCGGGGTGATCATGGGAGGATCGATAGAACTCCACGCTGCCAAGCAATGTCTGCGAAACCAGTTGTTCCGCGATGCGCCGGGGGAAGCCCAGATGCACGGCAGCATCGATCATGGCTTCCATGAACAAAAACACATAAGCGGGTCCGGTGCCGGAAACAGCCGTGGCCATATCCATGTAGGCTTCATCATCCACAAATACTTCTTCGCCAAGCGCCTTAAAAAGTTCACTGACGCTCTCTTTTTGAGTATCCGTGACGGCATCGGTTGCGATCCATACGGTGATGCCTTTGGCGATGCGTGCCGGCGTGTTGGGCATGGCGCGCACCACGCTGTCATGATCCAGCGCTTTTGCCAGACTCCCTGCTTTGATACCGGCAATTATCGAAACCACCACGGCATCTTTTCTGATAAATCCTTTGAGCGATTTGGCGACCTGGCTGAACCGCTGCGGTTTGACCGCCAGCACAACGAAATCAGCCTCTTTTACTGCCGAAGCGTTATCCGGGGCTAGAATCACGTGATATGTTTCAACCAGGCGCTGGGTCTGGTCAGCTTCGGGGCCAGAAATGGTGATATTTGCCGCGGAGCAGGTCTTGCTGCTGATCAGTCCGGAAAGGATTGCTTCTCCCATCACTCCCGGGCCAATGAGGGCTATTTTTAATTTCTCAAGCATAATGTACAATCCCTTTCTCGTCTTTGATATTTAATGATTTTACTCCCAACCCCATTTTTCACATAATCTTATCAATTTTTAATCAAACCGGCTGGTGACCTTTTTCCCTTTCTTTATCCAGGGTTTGGAATTATCATCCTTCCAATGGCTGCTCCGATACCTCCATGCTTTTCGATCAAAAACATCCCTGTCTACGGCAGGTTTATTCTGGCACCCATGGACGGATTTACGGACTCCCCTATGCGCAACTTGTGCAGATCGTTCGGTTCTGCCATGAGTTACAGCGAATTCCTCAATGCCATTGATGTTACCCAGGGCAACCCGCACCTGAAAAGCCAGATCTTTTTCAAGGAAAGCGAAAGACCCTTTGTTTACCAGAACTACGACGACAGCCCCGAACGATTCCTGTTGGCCGCCTCCCGTCTGATTGATCTCCGCCCGGACATCATCGACATGAACCTGGGCTGTTCAGCGAAAAACGTCTCCAACAGAGGCGCCGGGGCAGGCTTGCTCAAAACTCCGCTCAAGATCGCCCAGATCGCAGCCGCCCTGGTCAAGCAAAGCACGGTGCCCATCACCGCCAAGATCCGCCTGGGCTGGGATGACGCTTCGCGCAACTACCTGGAAGTGGCCCATATTTTGGAAGACAGCGGCATCAGCCTCATTGCCGTTCATGGGCGCACCCGCCGCCAGGAATATTCCGGGCAGGCCGATTGGCAGGCCATTGCCGAAGTGAAGCAAGCCGTCAAGATCCCTGTGGTCGGCAACGGCGATATCCTTTCGTATGCTGACGGTTTGCGTATGATGAAGCAAACCGGCTGTGATGCCGTGATGATCGGCCGCGCTGCCATCGGCAACCCCTGGATCTTCGCGAACTCTGACCGCGAAAAAACCGAACCGGCCGAAAAACTGCGGGTGATCACCTTGCATCTGCAAGAGATGGTCGAACTCTACGGTGAGAAGATTGCCGTGCTGGTGTTCCGCAAACACCTGTTAAAATATATGAGCGGTTATCTGACCACGCCGGAGATCCGCCGCAGCATCTTTTCTCATCTGGATGCAGCTTCGGTCCTGGCTGAAGCCGCTGCCCTGCTTCAGTGCAACTGATCTCATTTCTCTCGGAGCATACACGTGACCCTGCTTGAAGAAATCATCGAAGCCCTGCCCGTTCAACCTGTGCCCGTGCGCCGCGTCTTGCTGGGCATCCATTGGACGGCTGTGTGCAGCCGCTTCTGCGGGCTGGCCTCGACCCTTACCAGTGAGAACCTGCCCTATGTCGATCTAAACGCTGTAGGAGAGTTCCAGAAGCGTTCAGCGCAAGATCTGGCACAGATGGCGCTCAACGGCAATCACTTAGAGCACAGCATCGGTGTGGCAGCCATCAATTCACTATTGGATACACGCAGCCTCAACCCGGTTGAGCTCAATGCCTACGACTGGATATTCGAACAGGCTCCGGGAAAAACCATTGCCATCGTGGGGCACTTCCCTTTTGTGGATAAAGTGCGCACGCTGGCCAAAGAACTGTGGGTGCTGGAGCAGAATCCTCGCCCCGGAGATATCCCGGCCGAGGAATCTGCTCCGTTCCTGGGCAAAGCGGAGATCATTGCCATCACCGGAAGCGCCGTGGTCAATGGCTCGATGGAAAGTGTGCTGGAGATGTGCAACCCCAAGGCTACCATCATGGTGCTGGGCCCCTCCACTCCGCTCTCCGCGGTGCTCTTCAAACATAATGTCTCCATTCTCTCCGGCGCGCAGGTAGTGGATGAAGAAAAAGCCATGCTCACCGTTGAGCAAGGCGGTTCGTACTCGCAAATTTTGGGCGTTAAACGCATCACCATTTTCAAGAAAGAGGTTTAGTTCATGTCTGAATTTGATTTTTTTGCCGAGATTCCCGTGGCCGTCACCATTTGTGACGAAGAAGGGATTATTGTCTATATGAATGACAAGTCCATAGAGACCTTTGCCAAAAGCGGCGGAGAAGCCCTCATCGGCCACCCACTGGCGGATTGCCATCCCGGCGCTTCGAAGGATAAGCTCAACAAGCTGCTGGCGGAGAAAAAACCCAACAGCTACACTATCGAGAAAAACGGTGTACACAAGATGGTACACCAGACGCCCTGGTTCATCGCGGGAGAATATTCCGGCTTCATCGAATTCTCCTTCGAGATCCCGGCCGAAGTTCCCCATTTCGTGCGGAGTTGACCTGTGTTGATCTATCACATCACCTCAGAACTGGAATGGCATCAAGCACAACCAAAGGGCACGTATAAACCAGCCAATTATGCTGCTGACGGCTTCATCCACTGCTCGAAACAGGAACAGGTGGTAACGGTTGCCAACCGGGTGTATCCGAACCAGAACGGCTTGATCTTGCTGCAGATCGACACCGGCAAACTACCTGTACCGGTAAAGGAAGAAAACCTCGAGGGCGGCGCAGAACTCTTTCCGCACATCTACGGAGTGCTGCCGGTCTCTGCCGTGGTGGGTTCAGCCCTTTTCGTGCGACAGCCCGGCAATGGCTTTGTCTTCCCGGGGCGTTTAACCCATTGAATCGTGCTATAAATAAATTGAGCAAAGGATTGAACCATGAAACATTTTATTGTTGAAATCATCTACACTGCCCCGCTGGAGCAGATCGCGACCAAAACCCCTTTCCACCGCGAATTTCTGCAAAAGGGATACGACCAGGGCTGGCTGCTCATGTCCGGCCCGCGGGTGCCCAAAACCGGCGGAATCGTGGTGTGCCGCGCGCCTTCTCTGGCCGAACTCCAGGCCTTTTTCGAGAACGACCCTTACAATTTAGCCGGAATGACAGATTACCGTTTTAATGAATTTGAACCCGTCAAGCGCGCTCCCTTCATCGAAAGCTGGTTTGAATAAGTTTCCTCTTTCAGTCATCAGGAGAACCCCATGACCTCAGAAAATACGCATTACGAAGAATTCCGTGTGGATGGTGAATCGCTGATCGCCAAGATCAAAGAGATCATCCACGAAGGCACCGTGCGCCGCATCATCATCAAAGACGACAAAGGTAATACCTATATCGAGATCCCGCTGACGGTCGGCGTGGTGGGCGTGATGCTCATCCCCGTCTGGGCCGCGGTTGGCGCCATTGCCGCGCTGGCCTCCAACTTCACCATCGGCGTGGAGAAGGCCGACTCTTAAGGCATTTCAGTGATCGCGTTGAGCTTGCTCCAATTGGATTCGCCCCATTGGACGCGCAGCCGCGCACTCGTGGTAAAATAACAACGCTTTGCCTGATGGACATGTCCTCGTGGCGCAATGGATAGCGTACCGGCCTCCGAAGCCGTTGGTGTGGGTTCGAATCCCACCGAGGACACTCCGTTTTTCAGACGATTATTTACTCATAATTCAACGATCAACCTCCTGCTTTGCGGGAGGTTTTTGCGTTATTGAGCCATACCCTGACTCGTTTTTGATTAATATCGAAAACGAATCGAAACGAATAGGGCATGTTTGGAAAACCTTTATCCACTAAGGTATGTCCACCAATTTCACGAATTTTAAACCGCTAATTGACAGAATGATATCTACCAGGAAAAACATGTTCACGCGGCTCCGATAATACTGAGGCAGTCAAACACCAGGTGCGGAGAAAAAAATAAAAACTAGTACTGGCTCCTAAAATTCTCAGGGCAGGCCTCAATAATGTTGTAACAATCCTGATTTATGGATACAAATCGGCTCGTGCTGTAAAAACACTCCTCGGTGAATCCATTGGAGTGTGTTGGGGATCGCTTCGTCACTTTGTTCCTCGATGACAGACTAAAAGATCCTTTTTTATCTCCGTGAGTAATTATTTTTGTAATATAGTACTTTTGTTCTATTTTGTCAATAGATAAAAGACTCTTGTTTTAATGTCCAGAATTTATTCTTTTCGCAAATTCAGGATCTATCGTTCGGATAGCAGCGAATTTGTTAGCCCCACTTTTAGAACAGGCAGGTCTTGCCCAATTATTTGCCTGAATTTCGTTCAGGAGACATAGACCACTTCTTTATAAATATTTTCACGCATTTCCGGGCGGATGGCGTCGGTTGTGACCAGGTCCACACGACAGTTCACGAGGCTTTCAAGGTAATATTTCAGGCGGATAAACTCAAACAGGCCAACCAAGTGGTCAAATTCCACCAGAACGTCAAGATCGCTGGCAGGAGTATTTTCGCCGCGTGCAACCGAGCCAAAAACAGCCAGTGATTTCACGCCGCGCTGGCGCAAGTCAGCCTGGTGAGCTCGTAATAACCTTAAAGCTGATTCAAGTTGCATCATAAGTTAAGTATACTATGCTGTTTCAAAGTGAAGAAATTATTAAAAAAACAATTTTATGGGTTACATATTTGATTCAATTTGATGTTTATCAAATTTTCTTGTTAAATGCTAGAGGAGATCAATTGATTTCACCGCAGAAACCAGCTCTTCTTTCACCTGGTTCCAGGAAACCTCTATGTGCATTCTTGGCATAGGCTGATCGTCTGCATCGGTAAAATAAACCAGGGATTTGAGGATATGCGCTTCGCTGTAATTACTTTTGGCATATTTTTTTTGCGTGTAAGTTAAAAGTGTTTCCAAGGAGTATATTTTAAGGAGAAAATAAATATCAATAAAATCTTTTTTGTAACCTCTCATGCCAACAGTCTGCAATTTTGTACAGGCAATATCGATCACTGAACTTATTTGAATTCCCTGCAAATCAATGAGGGGTTCTATCATGGGGTACGGATAGGCTAAGAACTGGAGTTTTACACCATTCAGAAAGGTGTTTACTGTCCCGTTGGCTAATTCAGTTTGCGATAGGGTACCCAGGAGATTCACCTGCTGTTCAACCTCTTGCGGCTGAAAGGTTTGTTCACTAAAAAAATCTAAATCTTCTGATTCCCGATGACCAAGCTGTAGGGATAAAGCTGTACCGCCGGAAAGATAGAATTGGGTCAAAAATTCAGGCTTTTTTTCTTCAAACAGATGTAATAAATGAGCAGTATGAGCAGGTAAGGTTTGAGGAAAAAAGGTCGAATTCATGATAAGTAAATTTTCCAGAAATTACTTGATTTGGGCTGCAAATTCAATTCAGGAAGTAATTTTTGCACTTCACTTTTGGATACTTGAGTGAAAAGCCAACGCCAGGAAGCCAGATCACCTTTCTCGAGAAGGGTCTGAATAATATATTTCTTGTGTTTCTCCCAGGAGAGATCAGAAAGATCATCGCCCCAGAAGTATTTTTTGGCGTTATCAGGCATAATTATCACTCTTTAATTATACCATTCAGCATTTCTCAATATGGAAAAAGTAAAGGCTTTGGAAATGGTGCGGTGCTTGTATGCGACCTTTACGAATTATTGAGACACTCATTGGGTGAATTATGTTTAAATTGGTGCGTTCAAAAGCGAACGCACTTACAAGCTGTTTGGAGAATATTATCCGTTATTCTCAACCAATGGGTTACACACATAATTCAAGTAATTGCTTTTTTTACGTGTAGACCTTGGAAATAGTACAGTACCCCCGATGAGACCGGGGCACTACACCCTATATGCTGGCTGCGCAAATATCTATTTACGCGGATACCAACCCGGTCAGTTGGGCACTGACCTCCCACAGGCGCTGTTGGGCAGCTTCATCGTATGAGACAGGCGAGGATGGAATCGGTTCGCGTTTATACCAATATTTGCCGGTAATCCCCTCCACCTCAGGGGACGAAGCCAAATAGACGACGGTGTCTGCGCCCTTCTCAGGCGTGAGCGCAAACAGGTGTAAAAACCGCGCCACCAAACGCAACAGCCCGCCGTTATTCTCGCCAAAGCCGGTCGCCACCACTCCAGGGCGTGAGGCGTTGACCGTCACGCCGCTGCCCGACAGCCGCCGCGCCAGTGCATAAGTGAACAACAAGTTTGCCAGCTTCGATTGCCCGTAGGCTTGATTGCCACCGTAATTCTTCTGGCTCTGCAAATCGTCAAAATCGATGACTGCCCCTACATGTACGCCGGACGAAACGTTGACAATCCGCGCGGGGGCGCTGGCCTTCAACTGGTTGAGCAGCAAATTAGTTAGCAGAAAGTAGGCTAAATGGTTGAAGGCGAAGGTGTGTTCGTAGCCGTCCACCGTCAATTTGCGGCTGGCAAATACGCCACCGGCGTTGTTGATCAACACGTCAAGCCGTGTGTATT
>Ga0182021_10008059_pt1 | contig 12493 bp, 11 predicted proteins | sample 612E3MmetaG_FD_120493 | JGI IMG/M metagenome (GOLD analysis project Ga0182021, IMG submission 120493) | Permafrost microbial communities from Stordalen Mire, Sweden - 612E3M metaG (Illumina Assembly) | ecosystem: Environmental > Terrestrial > Soil > Wetlands > Permafrost | place: Sweden... | reverse complement strand
GCTGGAGCGGTCCAGTTCAAACTCACTTGGGTATTGCCGGCGACGGCGGTGAGACCGGTGGGGGCGTTCGGAACGGTGTAAGGCGTCGAGGACACGGACCCGCTTTGAGCACCTTCTCCGGCTGGGTTGTGCGCAGTGACGGTAAACGAATAGCTATGACCATTGGTCAGGCCGGTGATAGTTGTAGTCAATCCATTAGGATGACCGGTAAGGGCGGAACCATTCTGGTAGATGACGTAGTAGTCGATCGCCTTGCCACCATCGTTGGCCGGAGCGGTCCAGTTCAATGTCACCTGGGCATTGCCGGCGAGAGCGGTGAGACCGGTGGGGGCGTTCGGAACGGTGTAAGGAATTGATGATATAGGGGCGGTCATTGCCCCCTCTCCCGCGGCATTGACCGCGCTGACCTCATACCAGTAGGTCTGGCCAGGGGTCAATCCCGTATCGACATAGGTAATGCCAAGGGGAGAATTGACCAAGGCGTAGCCGCTGGTCTCAGAAGTAGAGCGGTAGACGTTGTACCTAATGATCGAGCTGCCGCCGTTGAAGGTTGGGACGGTCCAGTTCAATGTCACCTGGGCATTGCCGGCGACGGCGGTGAGACCGGTGGGGACGTTCGGAACAGTGTATGGTGTCGATGAGACCACATCGCTTTGCGTTCCCTCTCCGACCGAGTTGTGCGCTGCCACTGTGAACGTGTAGCTTTGGCCATTGGTCAGACCGTCTATTATGACAGTCAATTCAGAAGGATTGATTGTAAGAGCGACCCCATCCTGGTAGATCACGTAATAGTCTATCGGGCTGCTACCATAGTTGACGGGTGCCGTCCAGTTCAAGGTCACATTGGTGTTGCCAGCGACGGCGATGAGACCTGTAGGCGCATCAGGGGCGACCGGTATGACATCGCCCATCATCAACCCGTTAAAAGGGTATCCCGGGACGGGGAAGTTCGAAGCGGCGTACGCATGCCCTAGTATGCTTGTATCTGCATTTTCCACCCAGCTCTCCCCGACCGACGTCGGTGCGACCGATCCCAGGAATGTTATCGAAGTTAGGGAAATGCAATCTTGGAAAGCGGACTCCCCGATGTTGATGACCCCATCAGGTATCGTTACGGAAGTGATTGAGGAATTACCTTCGAACGCCGACTCCCCGATCGAGGTGACCGGTATGCCATCGATCTCCGCAGGCACCACAACGTCCGTGCTGAGCCCGTGGTAAGCTGTGATCTCGGCATGAGTGCTGTCAATGGGCTGATATTCGAAATCACCAGAGACAACGGCGGCGACCGGGCTTGTGGCCATGATGACCAATGCGCCTAACATAAGCGCTAGTGCGACTGACACGGAAAATGTGTATATCCTCGACCTCGTGACCATTGAATCCCCTCGCTTCACGACAATATCTCGGTCATTACAACCGGAGTGCTTCTATGTTTGAAGGATACTTTAATATTATTCCTGATAACAGGACGAAGGCCGGATACTTTGCGAACTTTCGTCTACCTGGCCTGTTCAGGCCAGACTCAAATGATAGAGCCTGTTTTCAAACGTGATATTCTGGAAGGCGAGCTTTCAGCTCGAGACGAGTTCTGATCTACAGATTACAACCAGATAAAAAAAAAGAAATGGGGCGCAGAGCCCGGTTCTCCGCAGAAGTTTCACTTCTTGCCCTTCTTCTTATCTTCTACGGTCACCTTCTTCGCCGGCTCCAAGCTATTGCCTTTCACAGATAATTCCTCATTAACCATGCCTTTCTTCCTCCGGACGAAAAGAACGGCCAGGAGGATCACTATTACGACCGCGGCTATGGCCCTGTTCAAATAGAACGGACCCAATTCGTATGCCCAAGTTCACTAATAGTGCTATCTTTTGATAACGGAACAAAAAGGCGAAGATTAACGACTCTGGCCTCACCGATTATAAATACCTCGAGCTGGAGTTCTTTCAGTGGTGATAATATCAAGATCATAGTCGTCTCGGACGTTCACTTGGGCAGTGAGAAGTGCGAAAAAGCTGCCTTCAATGAATTCCTCACGTCGCTCAAGAACGACAAGGAGCTTACCGACCTGGTCCTTTTGGGCGATATAGTGGACATGTGGCGAAGGGACGCATCAGGCGTGTTCCTAGAGAACATGGGAACGATGTTCTTGTTGAAGGAGCTGCAGGACAACATCAAGGTGCATTGGCTGGCAGGCAATCATGATTACCATCTGCTGAAGTTGAAGAACCGGGCACCTCACTACGATTATCCCTTCGAGTTCCATGAGACCATCGAGTTGACCGAAGGCGACCACACATACCGGTTCGTCCATGGATACGAGTTCGAGTACGGGAACGAGCTGAAATATCTCAAGCCGGTCCTCGAGCTGTTGTGCCATGTAATGTCCGACGCCGAAGGAGTGCCAGAGGACGAGACGTGGGCCAACATAACGAAGATAATGGGGGACCTGCATTATTCCGCCCTCTCCCAGGTTTTGCAAGGACAGGACCTGGTCGTCAAGCACAAGAGCCTGCATGATTCACCTGGGGACCGGCTAGCGGGCCAATTGGAAAAAGTGGAAAAGCGGGCCTACGACTCCATAGGCGGTAAGTCTGGCCACACGGTGATCTTCGGCCACACACACCATCCTTTCATCAGCAAGGGGGAGGAACTGATCAACACCGGTTCCTGGGTCACCGACGCCACCCCGCACAATACCTACTTGGTGATCGAGGAGGGAAAACCGCGATTGTTCATCTTCGGCGGGGAGGAGATCACCGATAGAAAGGAAATATCATTGGAGGAAAACGGTAATTGATGGTGGCCAGCTAGGCCGCGGGCATCCGTCGTCGCATACGAAGGTAGTTATCCGAGAGGCTGACATAGTTACGATAATATGGCCGTTAATGATCTGACGAGCTTCACATTGGTCTTGAATTTCTTGTTCGGGCCGTGGGTCGCTATTTTCCTGTACCTTAATGCATTCCTGATAATCGTCACGATCATTTTCCTCAAGCCTCGACAGGTCACATCGATCTATCTCTGGATCGCCTCGTTCCTGCTCTTGCCGATGGCCTTCGTTATCATCTTCTACATCTACTTCGGGCGGGACTATCACCACCAGAAGATCTTCAAGACCAAGAGCACGAACGATTTCAACGTGTACGAGGCCTTGCGCCAGCAGAGGAAGAACCTGCTATACACGTCAGAGAGCTACGAGAGCACACTGCACGAGAACCTGGAGCTGGCACGAATGTTGCTCAACGCCAACCGCAGCTTCGTCACCATGGATAACGAGGTGCGCTACTTCAATGACGGCGACGAGTTCTTCAAGGTGCTCTTCGAAGAGATCTCCGCCGCGAAACGATTTGTCCACATGGAGATGTATATCATCCGGGAGGATGAGCTGGGAAGGCGGCTGGTCCATGAACTGGCGGTCAAGGCCAAAGAAGGCGTGGAGGTCAAGCTCCTCTATGACGCTGTTGGGTGCCACAAGCTGCCCCGCAAGTTCTTCAATGAGCTGAAGGAGGCGGGGGGCAAGACCAAATCGTACTTTCCCTCCGTGTTCAAGGCCATCAACACCCGCATCAACAACCGGAACCACCGCAAGCTGGTGGTCATTGACGGCGGGACCGGCGTTTGCAGCGGCTTCAACGTCGGCATCGAATACACCGGCCGCGGGCCGATGGGTCCCTGGCGGGACGACGGCGTGGTCATGAAGGGAGGGGCGGCCATCGCCATCGAGACCCGGTTCATCCAGGACTGGAACTTTGCCGCGGGCGATACCATCACGATCGCGCCATACCTGCCTGAAACGGACGGGAAGGGCAAGAGCCCGGTCCAGATCGTTTCCGGCGGACCGGACTCAGAGCACAGCCCGATCCGGCAGCACTACGTGAAGATGATCTCCATGGCGAAGAAGAAGATCTACATCCAGACACCGTACTTCGTGCCGGAGGGGACGATCATAGTGGCATTGGAGATGGCGGCGCAGTCCGGGGTGGAGGTGCACATCATGATCCCTAGCCAACCGGACCACCCGTTCGTCTTCTGGGCCTCCACGTATAACGCAGGCTATTTGCTCCAGTCAGGAGTGAAGGTGCATGAGTTCAAGCCTGGCTTCATCCATGCCAAGATATGCGTCATAGACGACCAGGTGGCCAGCGTCGGGAGCGCTAACTTCGATATACGAAGTTTCGGTCTGAACTTCGAGACCAACGCGGTGATCTATGACGCAGAGGTGGCGCAGGAGATCGGGAGGAAGTACATGGAGGACGTTACCAAGCACTGCGAGGATCTGACCCTGGAACAGTACAACGCCCGGGGAAGATGGGTCAGGATAAAGGAGTCGGTGGCACGCCTCTACACGCCGATCGCCTGATCATTTCGGGGAGTTCTTCTTCCGCTCCCGGCGCCGGTTCAGGTAGTGCCTCGGCCGGTGCGCGTTCTGCTGGTAGTTGATGACCATGGATGGGATGAAGTACCGGCTATGCTTGGCCATGACCATGACCCCGGTGGCTATCTTTTTGATCGGTCCCTTCTCGTGACCTATCACCAGGTTCTTGCGTTCCTTCACCGCGTCGAGGAATCCGTCCAACGTGTCGGCGTGAGCGCAGGTGACCGTCGTGCCCAGATCGTTGAGCATGTGGCCGTCGGTTCCTCCGGTGAAGGAAAGGTCCCTCCCCTCCACTAGCCTCATCGCTTTGACGTTCAGCGAGTGGGTCATGCTGCCGTTGATCACCTCCAGCCCGTCGAAACGGTCGGTGATCTCGGGCGGAAGGTAACCCCCATCGATGCATTTCTGCAGCCCTTTGTTGAAGAGCAGATAACCGTAAGGATGGGCGGCCACGACCACGCAGTTGTAGCCTTCGGAACGATCAAGGATCTCCGGCGTGCTAAGCTTGGTCGCCAACCAGGGAGCCTTCTGCCGGTTCGGTTCGATATGCTTCCTGAAGAAGTCCTCCAGGTCGCCTGGTGAGTAGAAATAGGTGAGTATGTGGGGGCCGTCGAACGCGCTCACCTCCATGCCCGGGACAATGAGCATATCCCCCTTGTCCTGGAATGCGCGCAGCGAGCCGGAGATGACGTTGTGGTCAGTGACCGCAATGCCGAAACCAGCGCTGTTGGCCTTTGCCATGGCCTGTTTCAAGGCGGCATGACCGTCCGAATGGTCCGTATGGAAATGCATGTCGACGGCCACGAGACCTTCCTTCTTCAGTCGTGGCATTTCCGGCACCTCGAACTTAACCTTGTCTGTGTTATCGTCGGAATGCGCCATATTCAACCACAAGACAAGGACAGCCCGGTGTTAAAGAAAGTATGCTAACATTGAACATGATGATGCACGAATGTTGAGCCGGATCCATGAACGTTTTATTACCCAATTCCGCGAATCTCTAGTATCGGAACAGACAATCACGACAAGAGGCGTCAAATGACCAGGATGTGGATGGTGGATCCGGAGATAATGTGTCAACAACACCTGCTGGGAGAACATTTTGAGTCTCATGTGATCGCCACGAACATCAAGCGCGGCCGGAGCATCGCGGGCTTCATCAAGATCAATGCCATCGAGCCGCAGAGCGTCAAGAGAAGGCACGACGAACTTGTGTCCGAGATGGAACGGAGAGGCATGAAGCATAACAGCCCCCTTGACTTCTCCACCGATCTCTATCCAGACTTCAAGATCGATCGAGAGGTCGCGCTCAAGCTGCTGGTCGGAAGATGCCCCCGCTGCGCCGAAAGGTTACGGTTGAAAAATCCTAACGGGTAGGTCGAACATGACCGGTCATCACGAGCGTTTAGTGGAGTTCACCGCGATGACCTCGATTCATCCTTTCCAGGGAGTGAATATTTTGCAAGGGCTCTCCTGATAACCCTCATCTTCCTCGGTGTAAGGAAGGGCAGGAATGGCAGCATTAATCGGACCTTCCGGGCCTTGGCGATGACCTGACATCCGTTCTCGGTCCGATAGGCGGCAAGGAAGGATTCAGCGACCAGCTTCAGCCCTTCATTCTCTTTCGAGTCCTTTGCCGAATAGTAGAGGAACTCAGCCAGATCCCATGATCTGTTGCCTCCTTCCACGGCCTGCTCGAGGTCGATAAGGTATATGCCATCATCACGCACCAGCGCATTCGCCGGCTTTGTGTCGCCATACACAAGGCCGGCCTTGTGCATCTTGCCCAGGACCTGGGCATATGTTTCGATGTTAGCCGTATCGGTGCTTTTTCCCGATGTTATCTCCTTGACGGATTTGTCCAGCGGTTCGCCAGTGACATATTCCGAGACCAACGTTCTTTCGTCCAGGACCACTCCGGTCAGGCGGTGGGTCTTGATTCCGATCACGTGCAGTCGTCTTACTCCTTCAACTTCCCGGTCGAGCCTCGAGAGCGGGGTCATGTTGAACCTCTTGGCCGCAAATGACCAGACATTTAGAAGGATCCATTTCGCGTTCTTCAGTTCAGGGAAGTGTTTGAGGATGAACTTCGACTCCTTCCCGTCACCGGAAATTTTCAGCTGGGTGCTCGAGTTGATGATCCCGCCTTTCTTTTCCTCCTCATGATGGTAGGCTCCACTGAACCCGGAGATGATGGCCACCTCTTCGATGGTCCTTTTCGGGTCATCGAAGACCACCCCTTCTTCGAGGCGAAGCAGTTTGTTCGGTCGGTCAAGCTCGACTGTGGACTCGACATTTTCCATGATCTTCAGTCCGGGGAGGGGTTTGGACTTGTATTCGAACCCCATGATGCTGGCGGACGAATGCATTGCATTTTTCAGGACGCCCCCGGTCGTCCGCGGGTGTATCTTGTACAGTTGGCGGAGTGCGTTCTTGCGCTTCTCCTTACCCTGCATGATCGTGACCGCGTCGCCCGCATCGTTCAGTATCCCGTTTGAGGCGAGCGAACCGGCAGCCTCGCGGAACCCCCGGATGGCGAACTCCAGATTTTCCCTCTTCTGACTACCACTGTAGATGTGTCCGTAGCTGTCAATAAGATCTGGATCCTCAAGGGCCTTTTTATGCAACTTGTCGAAGAGGAAGTATTCATAGGGTAGGATCAGGTTCGAAGAGAAATCGCCGTAGTCGGCTTGGATCTCGATCAGCTTTTCGGCCATTATCCGCTTCTTATACGCTGTGTCCACACTCTGTAAGAATTCTTCGTTGAGCAATGGTTCATAGACATTCAGGAACTTCCCGATGACCGTCTCGTCGAGCGTGGGCCGCTCCGCCGAGTCGAACAGAATCGTCCCGTCAATAATGATCGGTGAGGGCTTTTTCGAGCCGAGATCAAGCCCGCTTGGTGCCTTCCCCTTGAAGTCTTTGGTGACGATGATAAGGTCGCCATCTGAGACATCCGCTCCATACCCCGACACCTTCGAGCCGAAAGCGCAGAGAGAACTGATATTCTCCTTCGGGACCAGTGATTCGGCGAGGACTATAAGACTGGACCTCTGCTCGCTTGTAAGTCTTCCTTTCATTGTAACAAACCTGATCCTGAAGGGTTCATCTATTCGAGGGACTCGGATTAGTACTCTCCTACTCCAAGCCCATAAGACAACTTTCATTTATTTTATTATTGTATAATATATTATAATATTTTATATAATTTGATTGTACGAACCTATATGTGGATACTGGCTAGTTATAAATAAATATGATAATATATAATAACATATTCCAACATATGAACGGAGAAAGTGAGGGAAATCCAATTGCATCAATAGCATAGTATTATCTCCATCGCCCTCACAAGACGTCCTCTATCGAGGAGCAGCCGAACAATGGAACTTGCATCGATAATCTTGGCGCTGATGACCATCATCATCAGCGGACTGCTTCTCTACTTTACCGTCGAAGGTGATGCCTGGTCTCGGTTCCGGACCGGACTCAGAGGGAACCTGCCATGGATGGTGGTGCTTCTTTTCGCGATGGCGCTGGACATGGTCATTGGCATTCTGGTGCCCAATCCTTCATATCTGTTCAGAATGTCTGCACAGACCGAGCTCTTCCCGGGCGTCTCGATATGGCTCCAAGGTGCCATCCCCGCCTCTATCGGACCTTCGATCTTCGCTTCGATCTATTATATGGCCTTCGCGATCTTCATGATCACCGTGCCCCTTTATCTGTTGTTCATGGGGGAGGACACCATCTTCAAAAGGTACTGCCTGAGCCTGGCCATGACCTCTTTACTACTCGTCCTTTTCAAGATCACGGTCCTTTCGGTCCGCCCCAGCCTTGATCCCGCCTCGGGAAGCGTCGGACCTTTGTTCTCCGATTCGTTCTGGGGCCCGATCTCACTTGACCTGTCACCGAAAGGTAACAGCTTCCCCAGCGGCCATGTCCTCACCTTGATGGCCGGCGCCATCGCGGTCTGGCCCTTGAAACGTATCAGGAACATTATTCTGGTGCTGGTCGCGGTGATCATATTGACCGTACTTTACCTGGACGTCCACTGGCCCATAGATATCATCGCCGGCCTGGCCCTGGGAACAGTAACTGCCCTGGTGGCGATCACCATTGTAGAAAAGTGGAAGATCAAAGAGTCAATATCATCAAGAACTCGGTCCGAGGGAAAGTGAGCGCCAACCCTACGACCTTCTTACCTGTGATGAGGTCGTTAACAACATGAGCCTTACCCTGTCCAAGAACGCTAGGACCTTGCTCCTGATGCTAGCAGGGCTGATATTGGCCCCAATGGTCTTCGTTCTTTTGCTCGGCGTGTCGGGCGTGGGACGGTTCAACACCGACCTCTACCTATGGACCAACCAGTTCTACTGGTATCCCTTGGACAACCTGACGGCTTACATCGAGCTTCCCGCCGAATTGTTCGGTATCCTTTTCGCGGTCATCCTGGCCTATTACAACCGTTACGAGCTGGCTATGTGCATCCTGATCGCCATCGCCATCGAGTTCGCGTACGTGACGATCACCAAGGACCTGGTCGAAATAGCCCGCCCGTTCGTCGCCCTGAATGGCGTCAACGTGGCCTATTATCCCAGAGATTTCTCTTTCCCCTCCGGTCATGCCACCGGCTCCTTCGCAGTTTTCGGTGCCTGGTGCTTCAAGGAGAAGAAACATTACATACCGCTGCTGGGTTTCGCTGCGCTCATCAGCATCAGCCGCATATTCATCGGGGTGCACTATCCCTTGGATGTGGCCGCGGGCGTCATCATCGGCCTGATAATCGGGTTCTCGGTGGCACAGCTCGATCTGTCCGTGATCATGAGACGGCTATGGGTCAAATTTGGTCAACCGGGTAGCCAGAATAAGGTATGACAGAGGAATCGTAGACCAATCGATCCGGCATCCTGATGGAAGGGTGGATACTGAAATAATAGGTCGTAGGAGCGGGCAAAATGAGAGATACGCCCTGTTCCAAATCCATATCATAATCTAGTGGAAGCTCTACTAATTTCGATACTATGACTTTGAAGGGAGACATGAAGCGGAGACCGCTACGCATCACCCTCATTGGTGTGCTCTCGATCTTTGCAGGCCTGATTTTCTTGTTTCCCGTTCTAGGCAGTTTTGGAATAGCCAACCTTGTGGATATAAGCGGCCAGACCTTCAACCAGGGTCCATTAGTGCTTACCGCAGTTGTCATCGCCATAGCCAATTTCATCCTAGGTATCGGTTGCCTGTACGGTTGGCGCCCCATCTGGCTATATCTGACCATTATCTCATTGATCAACTTCGTGATCGCCGTGTTTGCACTGATGAACGCAGACACCGGCCATTATATGACGGTCCTAATTCCCCTCGCATGGCTGGCAATCGCGGTTTACGTTCTGATCTCCATGCAAACGCAGAAGTGCAAGGCGTGGTTCGGCCGGTGACCTACCCGGACTGGAAACGATCACCAGGTCATCTGAACGTGAAGGGTCTGAGATCATGCAAAGAAACATTGGGAATCATGTCCTTCGTCGTCGATTCCCAGACATAACTATTTAACGACGATCAAGGCAGAACAATCCCATCAGTATCTCATTCAAGTCGAGTCGATCAATATGGAAAACCCAGCCCCTCCCCCGGAAGATATCGCCAGGATCCTAGGCCCGAATGAAAAGGTTCAGCTTTACATAAAGGAGAAGATCTACCATCCTAAGTTCAGCATCGACTCCCTGGTCATCACCAATGAACGGATAATCCTCCGACATCCCCATGCAATGGCACTGAAAACGGATTTCACTGACTATAGCTATTCGGACATTGCCGGCGTATCTATGGACAAGGGATTGCTGCGTTCCACCATCAAGGTCGCGCTCAAACGTAGTGATGATACGATGGAGCTGGGCAAACTTCCCACCGAGCTGGCGGAACAGGCATACGGTATCATAAGGGAGAACATAGGGAGATTCCAGGCGCCGTTCTCGACCGGCAATGCCAGCGCGGTAGTTGCCGCTCCAGCAGTGGCTGTGGTCCAGGTGGTCCCACCGGGACCGCCGGTCAAGATAGTGGTTGACCAGCCCTCGAATGTTTCTGATACCGGGGCGTCCTCTGCACCGGAGGCAAAGTACTGCCCCTATTGCTCCGCACCATTGACCGGATCGGAATATTGCGGCTCTTGCGGGAACAAGGTGAAGTGATCGATCCTATCTCAGGCCTCTGTCCGTTGATAGAAGAACTATGAGCGAGGCGGCTTGACATTCCTTGATAATGGCTGACCTCCAAGCGGGTAGCATAAATATCCCCGGCTTCCTAGAGCACAATATATGGTGATATGGAATGAAAGATGATATTGACGAAGTAATAGCCCGAACCCTGGTGCCAGTTGGTAAGAAGATAAACCTACAGGATTATCCCACGAGTTGGAAGGATTGCGATGATGTCCAGATAAAGGGCTTGAAGCTTTCTAAAGGAAATTCAATCAAGATGTTGGATAAGAGCAGGGAGAAGCTCGAAAGCGCCCAAGAACTGCTGTGGGCGGAAAGCTCTCATTCCCTGCTCATCATCATTCAGGGGATGGACGCCGCAGGCAAGGATGGCGTTATCGAGCATGTCATGTCCGGCGTGAATCCGCAGGGATGCGAGGTCACCGATTTCAAGGTCCCGTCGGAAAAGGAGCTGGCCCACGACTTCATGTGGCGCTGCTACTGCGCCTTGCCGGAGAAGGGGAAGATCGGGATATTCAATCGGTCCTATTACGAGGAGGTCCTGGTGGTCAAGGTCCACCCAGAGCTGCTGGACAAGGAGAAGTTGCCTAAAATGGATGACCCGAAGGAGCTCTGGAAAGGACGATACGAATCGATCAATGACATAGAGCGTCATCTGGTCAAGAACGGGACGGTCGTCCTGAAGTTCTTCCTGAATGAATCCTTGAAGGAGCAGAAGGAGAGATTCCTGGCCCGGCTGGATGATCCTAACAAGCAGTGGAAGTTCAACCCGGCCGATGTTGTCGAAAGAGAACATTGGGAGAGTTATATGAAGGCCTATGAGGACATGCTCAGCGCCACCAGCACCGAGGAATCGCCATGGTATGTGATCCCGGCGGATCAGAAGTGGCTAACCCGCACATTGGTCTCCTACATCATCACCCAGAAGATCGAATCGTTAAACATCCAACAACCCAGGCCTTCAGAGGAAATGATGAAGGCATTGGACGAGGCCAAGAAGAAATTGAGTGGCGAGTGAAAGTTCGGTAATTGACAGGTCCGCCTCGTTCGACATATCAGAAAGATGGTATCGATCGGGACCATTATTGAACCGGCTCATCATTTAGGCGAAATTATCTGTATGGCCATCAGATCGTCGAGCCTGTCGGTCATGTATCTGTAGGAGTCTTGGACCCCTTGGTTGTAGAAATCCGGTGCCAATTTCTCGACCACGAAGTCCAGTATCAAACCGGAGGCGAGATCGCCGATCTCCTCTCCCCTTTCCTGCCTGAAGTATTTCTTGATCGAGGACACCATGTCCGTTCTCTGTTCCTTGGTCAGTTTGATCTTCTCATTGCCGCTCATGATAAATGAAATCCCCTGGACCGTTCTTTGATCGGATTTAGGTTATTGTTTTGTGTGCCTTTAAAATGCACATACTATGCTGGGCTTCACCGTGTTTAAATAATTCGAGCTAGACTCCATTCCATGGTGTTATCATCAAGGTCATTGCAGTATCAGATGTCCACCTGGGAAGCGAGGACAGCGAAAAGGAGTCTTTCAATGCCTTCCTCAGTTCACTTCAAGCCGACGATGAACTGACAGACCTGGTGCTTCTGGGAGACATCGTGGAAATGTGGCACAGGGACGCGGCAGGTGTGTTCTTGGAGAACTGGGAAATGGTAGGCATCCTCAAGGAACTGAAGAAAAAGATCAATGTCCACTGGGTCGCCGGCAACCATGATTATCATCTGCTGAAGCTGAAGAACCGGGCGCCGCACTACAATTACCCGTTCGAGTTCAAGGAGACGTTGGAATTGGTGGACGGGGACACCACATACCGGTTCATGCATGGTTATGAGTTCGAGTATGGGAACGAGACCAGGTTCATCAAGCCGATATTGGAGATATTGTGCCATGT
>Ga0182021_10008058_pt1 | contig 12494 bp, 9 predicted proteins | sample 612E3MmetaG_FD_120493 | JGI IMG/M metagenome (GOLD analysis project Ga0182021, IMG submission 120493) | Permafrost microbial communities from Stordalen Mire, Sweden - 612E3M metaG (Illumina Assembly) | ecosystem: Environmental > Terrestrial > Soil > Wetlands > Permafrost | place: Sweden... | reverse complement strand
TGAGCCGCTGGGCCGAGTCGGCCACGGCCACCGCGCGGTGGCTCATCAGCTGGGTATCGGTGATGGGCAGCGTGACCGCGGCCAGCGGATGGTGCGGTGCCACGGCGAAGACGAAGGCCATGTGGCCCAGCTCCTTCATCTGCAGCCCGGGCGGCAATCCACGGTCGGCGCTGACACCGATCGCCAGGTCGGCCTGCCCGCTGGTGAGCGCCTCCCAGGTGCCGGCCAGCACCTCGGTGCGCAGCCGCAGCCGGGTGCCGGGCGGGCCCAGGCGCGCCGGCGGCGCCGCGGCCATGCCCGGGGCGCCGTCCACCGCGCTGAGCGAGTCCAGCGCATAAAACGCCTCGCACAGTTCGAACATCGTCTGCCGCGAGATCACGCCGTCCACGGCGATGCTCAGCTGGGTTTCCCATCCGGTGGCCACGCGCTTGACCCGGTTGGCGACCGCATCCATCTGCGCCAGCAGGCGCCGGCCTTCGTTGAGGAGTTCCTCGCCGGCCGCGGTCAGGTGGGCCTGGCGCGATCGCCGGTCGAACAGCAACACGTCCAGCGCATCCTCGAGCTGGCGCACGCTGTAGGTGAGCGACGAGGGGACCTTGCCGAGTTCGCGCGCGGCCGCGGCGAAGCTGCCCGTTCGGGCGATCACGTCCATCATCATGAGGGCCTCGGGGGTCAGTACGTTGCGGCTCGAAGACATGGTGGTCCTGACGTGTCGACAAGGATTCATTTTATTTGAATGCATGGCCGCTGTCCGCTGTCCGCTGTCTGCGAGGCGCCCGTCGGGCGAGCCCGGCGCCGCCGCGGCGAGAACGCGGACCGGCGCGTCGGCGCAGTCTTGCTACATTGCGCGGATGGAGACGATGATCAAAGTGGCGGCGGTACTGCCGTGGCCGGACTGGCTGGCGCTGGGCGGCTTCTTCGTGGCCTGGGCCGGATATGCCCACTACGCGCGGCGCGGCGCGGGGTCGGCCCGCTCGGTGCTGGCCGCGACCAATGCGGTACGCCGTCAGTGGATGCTGCAGACCACCTATCGCGAGGTGCGCGTCATCGACGGCGTGGTGATCCAGAATCTGTCGACCAGCCCGTCATTCTTCGCCTCGACGACCATCCTGATCATCGGCGGGCTGCTCGCGGCACTGGGCACCGACAAGGGCAGCGAGCTGGCGCGCGACCTGCCGTTCGCCGCGCGGACGACCACCTTGATCTTCGACCTGAAGCTGATCTTGCTGCTGGGCATCTTCGTCTACACGTTCTTTCGATTCACGTGGTCGATGCGCCAATACACCTTCGGCGCGCTGCTGGTGGCCGCCGCACCCGAGGCGAAGCGGTTTGCCGACGACGGCTTGTCCCGCGAGGCGTTTGCCGACCGGGCCGGGAGGGTGGTCGCGCTGGCGGCCGAGACCTTCAATGACGGGCTGCGTGGCTACTACTTTGCCTTCGCCGCGATCGGCTGGTTCTTCTCGCCGATCGTGCTGATGCTGGCCACCGCCGGGGTGGTCACGATCCTGTATCAGCGCGAATTCCGCTCCGAGGTTCTGGCGGTGCTCACGTCGGGGCCGTGAGCGCCGGCGCGGCGTCGCGGGCCAGCCGCACGCCGCAGAACTGCCACTGGGCGTCGGGCGCGAAGAAGTTGCGATAGCTCGCTCGGATATGGCCCGCCGGGGTCGCACACGAGCCGCCACGCAGTACGTACTGGTTGCACATGAACTTGCCGTTGTACTCGCCCACGGCGCCGGGCAGCGGCCGGTAGCCGGGGTACGCGGCGTAGCTGGACTGGGTCCACTCCCAGACGTCACCGAACATCTGCGCCGGCTGATCGTCGTCGTCTGGCGCGGCCAACGGGTGGAAGATGCCCTGGCCACCCAGGTGCGCGCCGGTGCCTGCGCGCAGCGACCGTGCCGCGTGCTCCCATTCGAATTCGGTGGGCAGCCGGGCGCCGGCCCAGCGCGCGTACGCATCGGCTTCGAAATAGCTCAGGTGGCACACCGGGGCGTGCGGGTCCAGCGTCACGGTGCCGTACAAGGTGTGGTGAGTCCAGGCGCCGTCCTGGTTCTGCCAGTACAGCGGCGCGCGGCGCGCACCGTCGCACAGCCACTCCCAGCCCAGCGACAGCCACAGCTCGGCCCGCTGGTAGCCACCGTCCTCGATGAAGGCCAGGTACTCGGCGCAACTGGCCGGCCGCGAGGCGATCTCGAACGGTGCGCAGTAGGTCCGGTGCCGCGGGGTCTCGTTGTCGAAACAGAACGTCCCGTCCCGAGCCGGGTCGTGACCGCACTCGATCAGCCCGCCGGCGTAGCCGAACCAGCGCAGCGGTCCTGCGCCGTGGGCCGCGCGGGGGCCCGGTGCGGCGTACGGCGGGTGGCCCGGCGAAAAGCTCAGAACATGCTGGATGTCGGTCAGCACCAACTCCTGGTGCTGCTGCTCGTGATGCAGGCCGAGCGTGACGAGGCCGGCCAGACCGTCGCGATCGGGGCACGCGTGCAGCAGCGCCTGCATCCGGGCGTCCACCGCGCTTCGGTATCGCAGCACGTCCTCCCACGTCGGGTGCGTGATCAGACCGCGTTGGTGGCGTGGATGCATCGCGCCCACGCCCTGGTAGTAGCTGTTGAACAGGACGCGGTAGCGCGGGTCGAACGGCGCAAACGGATGCTCGAAACGTTCCAGCACGAAGGTCTCGAAGAACCAGGTCACGTGCGCCAGGTGCCATTTGGTCGGACTGGCCTGCGCCATGGATTGAACCTGCGCGTCCTGCGCGCACAGCGGTGCGGCCAGCGTGAGCGTGTCTCCACGGATGCGCGCGTAGCGCGATCCGATGTCTTCGGGACTCGGTGCCTCGGGCGGCGGTGACGACATCGCGCTGGGTGACACGGTCGAACTCACGTCGGGGCGGCGGGCGAGAGCCGCTCGTCCAGTGCCACCCGCTCGTCGAAGACGAAACAGCTGCCCTCGAAGTGGCGCGCGCCCTGGTGCTCGAAATAGCGCAGGATGCCGCCGTCGAGCTGCAGCACGCGATCCAGCCCCGCATCGGCCATCCACAGCGCAGCCTTCTCGCAGCGGATGCCTCCGGTGCAGTAGGTGACGACGGTCTTGCCACGCAGCTCGTCGCGGTGATCGCGCAGCGCGCCGGGGAAGTCGCTGAACTTGCCCAGCCGCCAGTCGAGCGTGCCTTTGAAACGGCCCTGGTCCACCTCGAACGCATTGCGCGTGTCCAGCATGACCACCGGGCGACCGGAGTCGTCGCAGCCGGCGTCGAGCCAGCGCGCCAGCGTCGCCGCGTCCACGACCGGCGCGCGGGCGCGCTGCGGAGCGACCGTGGGCTGGTTCATGCGGATGATTTCCGGCTTGACCTTGACCCGTAGCCGGCGAAACGGCACGACCTGGGATTGGCTGTCCTTGGTCTGAAGTTCGGCGAACGGGCTCTGGCGGTGCAGCCAGGCGATGAATTCGCGCATCGCGCCCGGTGCGCCGGCCAGTACCAGGTTGATGCCTTCGTGCGCCAGCAGCACGGTGCCCCGCAGCGCGCAGGCCTGGGCCCGTTCGCGCAGCCGAGCGGCCCAGGCCTGCGGATCGGCCAGGTGCACGAAGCGATACGCCGAGACATTGAGGACGGTCGACACGGGGCGCATTTTACGGGCCGTGCGCTCCTAGAATGGGGCGATGTCCTTTGTTCATCTGCGCACCCACACCGAGTTTTCCATTGTCGACGGCACGCTCAGGATCGACGAAGCCGTTGGCCTGGCCGCCGCGGACGGCCAGGGGGCCGTGGCCATCACCGACCTGTCGAACCTGTTCGGCGCCGTCAAGCTGTACAGCGCCGCGAGAAAGCGCGGGGTCAAACCGATCATCGGTGCCGACCTGTGGCTCGAACCCGAAATCGGCGGCCGACCGCCCAGCCGGCTGCTGGTGCTGGTGCAGGACCACGCCGGGTACCTGAACCTGTGCGAGCTGCTGACGCGGGCCTGGCTGCAGCACGAGCAGCGTGCGCAGGCGTGCGTGAAATGGGATTGGCTGCAGGCGCTGTCCGGCGGACTGATCGCATTGTCCGGGGCCGACCTGGGGGCGGTGGGCCAGGCGCTGCTCGGCGGCGACACGGCACGCGCCCAGGCGCTCGCCCAGCGCCTGGCGGCCCTGTTCCCGGGGCGCTTCTATCTGGAGCTGCAGCGCGCCGGGCTGCCGGGCCACGACGCCCACGTGCGCGCCGCGGCATTGCTGGCGGCGTCGATGGAGTTGCCGGTGGTGGCCACGCACCCGGTGCAGTTCGCCGGGCCGGACGACTTCGAGGCCCACGAGGCCCGGGTGTGCGTGGCCGAGGGAGAGATGCTGACCAATCCCAGGCGCGTCAAGCGCTTCGGCGCGCAGCAGTATTTCAAGACGCAGCGGGAGATGCAGGCCCTGTTCGCCGACCTGCCCAGCGCGCTGCGCAACAGCGTGGAGATCGCGCGGCGCTGCAACCTGCACCTGGTTCTGGGCAAGCCGCAGCTTCCCGACTTCCCGACGCCACGGGTCGATGGGCGCCCGCTGGCCATGGCCGAATACTTCGCGATGGCCTCGCACGAGGGGCTGTCCCGCCGGCTCGAGCAACGCTATCCGGACCCCGCACAGCGCCAGGCGCAGCGCGCGCGCTACGTCGAGCGGCTGGACTTCGAGATCCAGACGATCCTGACAATGGGCTTTCCGGGCTACTTCCTGATCGTGGCGGACTTCATCAACTGGGCCCAGAACAACGGCTGCCCGGTGGGGCCAGGACGGGGGTCGGGCGCGGGTTCGCTGGTGGCCTACGCGCTGAACATCACCGGGCTGGACCCGCTGCAGTACAACCTGCTGTTCGAGCGGTTTCTCAATCCCGAGCGGGTGTCGATGCCCGACTTCGACATCGACTTCTGCCAGAGCAACCGTGACCGGGTGATCGACTATGTGAAGCACAAGTACGGACGCGACGCGGTCAGCCAGATCGCCACCTTCGGCACCATGGCGGCCAAGGCGGCACTGCGTGACGTCGGCCGGGTGCTGGGGATGGGCTACGGCCACGTCGACTCGATCGCCAAGCTGATTCCCGCGCCCCCGGGCAAGCAGGTCACGTTGGCCAAGGTGCCCGACAAGCCCGATCCCGGTCTGATCTACGCGCGCAAGGAGGCCCCCGAACTGGAGCAGCGCGAGGCCGCCGAGGAGGAGGTGGCCGAGTTGCTGTCGCTGGCCGCCCGCGTCGAGGGCATCACGCGCAACGTCGGCATGCACGCCGGCGGCGTGCTGATCGCGCCGGGCAAGATCACCGATTTCTGCCCGCTGTACCTGCAGCCCGGCAGCGACAGCGCGGTCAGCCAGTTCGACAAGGACGACGTGGAGGCCATCGGGCTGGTGAAGTTCGACTTCCTCGGACTGGCCACGCTGACCATCCTGGAGCTGGCCAAGGAGTTCATCCAGGCGCGCCGGCCCGCGCTGCGCGACTTCGACTACGACCGCTTGCCGCTGGACGACGCGCGCGTGTACAAGCTGTTCTCCCAGGGCCGCACGGAGTCGGTGTTCCAGTTCGAAAGCGCCGGCATGCAGCGCATGCTCAAGGACGCTCGGCCGACCCGGATCGAAGACCTGTTCGCGCTGAACGCGATGTTTCGGCCCGGCCCGATGGAAAACATCCCGACCTTCTGCGCGCGCAAGCATGGCAAGGAGGAGGTGAGCTACCCGCACCCGCTGCTGGAGACCGTGCTGGGTGAGACCTACGGCGTGATGGTCTACCAGGAGCAGGTGATGCAGGCCGCGCAGGTGCTGGGCGGCTACTCGCTGGGCGGCGCAGACCTGCTGCGCCGCGCGATGGGCAAGAAGAAGGCCGAGGAGATGGCCCAGCACCGCCAGATCTTTCGCGACGGCGCCGCCGTCAAGGGGATCTCGACCGAAGCGGCCGACGAGGTCTTCGACCTCATGGAGAAGTTCGCCGGCTACGGGTTCAACAAGTCGCACGCCGCGGCCTACTCGCTGCTGGCGTACCAGACCGCCTGGATCAAGGTGCACTGCACGGCCGAGTTCTACGCCGCCAACATGACGGTGGAGATGGACGATACGGACAAGCTGCGGGTCCTGCTGATCGACGCGCGCAGCTTCGGCGTCGACGTGCTCGCGCCCGACGTCAACCGCGGCACCTACCGCTTCGAGCCGGTGTCCGATACCGCCGTGCGCTACGGGCTGGGTGCCATCAAGGGGACCGGGCAGGGCGCCATCGAGGCGCTGGTGCAGGCGCGCGAGCAGGGCGGGTCCTACACCAGCCTGTTCGACTTCTGCGCCCGCGTGGACCGTCAGCGGATCAACCGTCGCGTTGTCGAGGCGCTGGTCAAGGCCGGTGCGTTCGACGCGCTGCACGCCGACCGGGCCTGCGCGCTGGCCAGCGTCGGGCTGGCGCTGGACTGGGCCGACACCCAGGCTGCCCATGCCAACCAGGGTGGCCTGTTCGACTTCGGCGGCGCCGAGGACCAGCACGGCGCGAGCACGCAGGAGCCCGCGCTGGTGGCCGCCGAGGCCTGGGACATCCGGCAACGCCTGATGCTCGAGAAGGCGGCTCTGGGCTACTACCTGTCGGGTCACTTGTTCGACCAGAGCGCCCACGAGGTGTGCCGGTTCGTCAAGCGCCGCGTGGCCGATCTGCTGGACAGTCGTGAGCCGCAGCTGCTGGCGGGCATCGTCTCGGATCTGCGGGTGGTCAACGGCCAGCGCGGCCGGGTGGCGTTGTTCAAGCTCGACGACAAGACCGAGGTCATCGAGGCCGTGGCCAACGAGGAACTGCTCAACGCCCATCGCGAACTGCTCAAGGACGACGAGCTCGTGATCGTCCAGGGCAAGGTGCAGCTCGACCGGTTTTCCGGCGGGCTGCGGCTGACGGTGGCGCAGGTGTGGGACCTCGCGGCGGCGCGTTGCCGCTTCGGCAAGTACTTGCAGGTCGAGATCAACGGCAGCGTGCCGCCGGTGGCCGACGTGCTGCGCGAATTTCCCGCGCGTCGCACGATGTCCGAATCCGGCGAGTCGGCGCAGGGTCTGACGGTGCGGCTGCGGCTGCGGCGTGAAGGGGCCAGCGCCGAGCTCGACCTGGGCGATGCAGCGCGTTTCTATCCGTGCGACGCAGCCTTGCAACGCTGGCGTTCGGGCGCCGCACAAGGACGGGCGGAGGTGGTCTACGAGTGACGTCGCCATGGCAGCGTCGGGCGCGCGCGAGCTGAGCGCGGTGCCCACGACCGGGCTGGTCCTGACCGGGGGTGGTGCGCGCGCCGCCTACCAGATCGGCGTGCTCAAGGCGGTGGCGCAGATCCGGCGCGACAGCGGGGAGCGCGACGGCGCCAACCCGTTTCCCGTGATCACCGGCACGTCGGCAGGGGCGATCAATGCGGCGGCGCTGGCCTGCCGTGCGGATGACTTCGACGCGGCCGTGCACGGGCTGTGCGAGGTCTGGGAAAATTTCCACGCCGATCAGGTCTACCGGGCCGACTCGCTGGGCGTGATCCGAACCGGCGCCGGCTGGCTGACGATGATGTCGGTCGGCTGGGTGATCGCCCGCTGGCGGCGCGCGCGGCCGCGCTCGCTGCTGGACAACCGGCCGCTCGAAGCGCTGCTGACGCGCCTGGTCAGCACCGAGCGCTTGCAGCAGATGATGCGCGAGGGTCACCTGCGCGCGGTGGCGGTGACGGCGTCGAGCTACGGCAGCGGCTTGCACGTGACGTTCTACGATGCGATCGAGGACATCGTGCCGTGGACGCGCTCGCAGCGCATCGCCGTGCGCGACGCGATCCAGGTGGCGCATCTGCTCGCCTCCTCGGCGATTCCCTTCGTCTTTCCTGCCGTGGCGCTGCAGATCGGCGCGTACCGGGAGTATTGCGGCGACGGTTCGATGCGCCAGGCCGCGCCGATCTCGCCGGCCGTGCACCTGGGTGCGCAGCGCATCCTGGTGATCGGGGCGGGGCGCATGCACGAGCCGCCGGGGCAGCGCGCCGGCAGCCAGGAGTACCCCAGCCTGGCGCAGATCGCCGGGCACGCGCTGTCCAATATCTTTCTGGATGCGCTGGCGGTCGACGTCGAGCGACTGCAGCGCATCAACAGCACGCTGGCCTTGCTGCCGCAGGAGGCACGCTCGGCCACCGCACTGCGGCCGCTGGAGGTGCTGGTGATCGCACCCAGCCAGCGACTCGATGACATCGCCTCGCGGCACCTGGATGCGCTGCCGCTGCCGGTGCGCACGATGCTGCGCGGGGTGGGCGTTCAGGGTCGCGGCGACGATGCGCGCGGCGCGGCGCTGGCGAGCTACTTGCTCTTCGAAGCGCCCTACACGCGCGCGCTGATGGCGCTGGGCGTGGCCGACACGCTGGCGCGGCGCGACGAGGTCCTGCGCTTTTTCGGCTGGACAGCGACGCCGGACGTCGCGCCCGACGGGCACGCTGCGGCGCCACAGGTGCCGCCGGTGCCGCGCTAGGGATAGTGCTAGGGCTGCGCCTCGGCGGCGCATGGTCTGATGCGCGGTCCGCCCGAGGGCCGGACACCACAGAAAACAGGAGACATTCATGAGACAAGTACATCCGTCGCGCGGCCGCATGGACCGAGGCCGCGGCGTCCTGGCCGTGGCGTGCGCGTCGCTGCTCGCGCTCGCCACTGCGCACGCACAGGACGTCAAGAGTTACGACTCCACGAAGAAGGACTTCTGGGAACATCCCCCCGCGGACTGGTTCCTGGGCGACGAGACCGTCGCCCAGAAGGGCCTGGCGCCTCCTTCCGGCCCGGCGCTGCCGGCGTCGATGGCCGATCTGGAGAAGAACCTGGCGGCCGTGAAGCTGCCCAAGGGCTTCAAGATCAGCGTGTACGCGCAGGGCGTCAACAGTGCCCGGCAAATGGCCTGGGGCGACAAGGGCACGCTGTTCGTCGGCTCGTTCGGGGTGGGCACCGTCTACGCGATCACCGACAACGGCAAGACCGTCAAGCCGGTCCTCACCGGCATGAAGATGCCCACCGGGATCGCGTTTCGTGATGGCGCGCTGTACGTGGCGGACATCGACAAGATCCTGAAGTACGAGAACGCCGAGGCCAGTCTGGACAAGATGCCGGCGCCGAAGGTGGTCTACGACGACATGCCGTCGTATGTCGCGCACGGATGGAAGTACCTCACGTTCGACAAGGCAGGCTGGCTGTACGTCCCGTTCGGGCCGCCGTGCAATGAGTGCCTGCCGCCGACCAGCCTGTCCCAGGTGCGTCACGTCAACCCCGCCACCGGTCAGGCCGAACTGGTGGCCATCGGCGTGCGCAACAGCGTGGGCGGCGACATCGACCCGCGCACCGGCGACTACTGGTTCACCGAGAACGCTCGTGACTGGATCAGCGACGACTTGCCCAGCGACAAGCTCAACCACATCACGAAGATCGGCGCGCACTACGGCTATCCGTACTGCCACCAGGGCGACCTGCTGGATCCGAAGTACGGCGCCGGCCACAAGTGCTCGGAGTTCACGCCGCCAGCGCTCAAGCTCGGACCGCACGTCGCCCCGCTGGGGATGAAGTTCTACACCGGCAAGCAGTTTCCCGCCGAGTACGCGAACAACATCTTTATCGCCGAGCACGGCTCCTGGAACCGTCACAAGTACCAGGGCGCGCGCGTGATGCGCGTCGTGACCGATCCGCAAGGCAAGAAGATCAAGCAGGAGGTCTTCGCCAGCGGCTGGATCACCGGCGACCAGGCGTACAGTGGCCGACCGGCGGACATCGTTCTGGCCGCCGACGGCTCGCTGCTGGTGGCCGACGACTGGGCCGGCGCGGTCTACCGCATCAGCTACTCGAAGTAACCCGGCCGTGCCTGGCGCCGGGCTCGCCGCGCGGTGTGGCGGGCCCGGCAGCGCTCCAGGGCGGTGCCATCCCACATCATGAACATCGCAACGCTGACACTGTGCCTGGCCGCGGTCCTGGGCGCCGGGCCGGCCTGGGCGGTGGATCTGGCCGCCGCGGCCGAGAAGGCCCGCACCTGCGCGGCCTGCCACGGCGAGAACGGCATTTCCCAGACGCCGCAGACGCCGTCACTGGCCGGACAGCCCGAGGGCTTCCTGCAGTGGCAGCTGGTGTACTTTCGCAGCGCCACGCGCAAGAGTCCGATCATGCAGCCCATGGCGGCCATGCTCAGCGACGACGACATCCGCAACCTGGCCGCGTACTACGCGGCGCAGGTGCCTGCGGCACCGGGCACTCAGGGCGCCGCCGAACCGGCGATGTATGCGGTGGGGCAGCGCATCGCCCAGAAAAACCGCTGCGCGTCCTGCCACAAGGACAACTACGCCGGTGCCCAGGCGGCGCCACGCACCGCCGCGCAGCGCGAGGACTACCTGCTCAAGGCCTTGCGTGAATTCAAGGCCGGGCAACGCACGGGGGGCGGCGTGGCGGCGATGGCCGACGTCGTCTACCCGCTCAGCGACGACGAACTGCGTGCGCTGGCCCACTTCATGGCGCACCTGTCGTAGCGTCACGCAGCGCGGCTCAGGCGTCTTGCGCCAGCCAGCCCATGTAGGCGGCCACCCCCGAGGCGACGTCCGCGAAGGCGTGGTCGCAACCCAGCGAGCGCAGCTGCCCGAGGTCGGCCTCGGTGTAAGCCTGGTACTTGCCGACCAGCGCGTCGGGGAAGGGGATGTAGGTCACCAGCGAGCGCTCGACCATCTCCGCCAGCGACAAGGCCGGCGAGCCCTCGCGGGCGCGGCAGGCGTTGACGACGGCCATCGCCACATCGTTGAACGGCTGGGCACGCCCGGAGCCGAGGTTGAAGATGCCGCTGTGCTCGGGGTGCTGCAGGAACCACAGGTTGACGGCCACCACGTCGTCCACATGGATGAAGTCGCGGCGCTGCTCGCCGGGGCCATACCCGCCGTAGTCGGCGAACAGCTTGACCTGACCGGTGTCGCGGAACTGATGAAAATGGTGGAACGCGACCGACGCCATGCGCCCCTTGTGCTGCTCGCGCGGGCCGTACACGTTGAAGTAGCGCAGTCCAACCACTTGGGTCGCATTGCCGTCGCGCACCTGCGGCAGCATGCGGCGCACGACGTTGTCGAACAGCAGCTTGGAGTAGCCGTACACATTGAGCGGGCGCTCGAACTGCGGTGTTTCGCGGAAGGTCGCGCTGCCCCCGTAGGTCGCGGCCGAGGAGGCATACAGCAAGCGCGTGCCCTGGGCCTGGCAGGCATCCAGCAGGTCCTTGGAGCAGCGGTAGTTGTTGTCCAGCATGTAGCGCCCGTCGTGTTCCATCGTGTCGGAGCACGCGCCCTGGTGCAGCACGGCGTCCAGATGCCCGAACTCGCCGCGGGCATAGCGCTGATAGAACTCGGAGCGGTCGAAATAGTCGCTCAGCCCGGCACCCAGCAGGTTGCGGTACTTCGTCCCGTCGGTGAGCTCGTCCACCGCGATCACGTCGTCGATGCCCAGCGCGTTCAGACCACGCACCAGGTTGCTGCCGATCATGCCGGCGGCGCCGGTCACTGCCATCTTCATGGGTGGGTCCTCAAGGGAAGAGTTCCTCGTAGCTGACGCTGGCCGTGCCGAACTTGCCCACGACGATGCCAGCGGCCCGGTTGGCGATCGGCAGGGCCTGGCGCAGGCTCAGCCCGCAGCCCAGCATCGTCGCCAGCGTGGCGATCACGGTGTCGCCGGCGCCGGTCACGTCGAAGACGTCGCGTGCCTGGGCCGGGACCTGCAGATGGCCCTGGGCGTCGAACAGCGACATGCCGTCCTCCGAGCGCGTGAGCAGCAGCGCGTCCAGCCCATGGGCGACGCGCAATGCCTGGGCACGCTCGTGCAGCTGCGCCTCGCTGGACCACACGCCGATCACCTGGGCGAGTTCGGCACGGTTGGGCGTGACGACGGTGGCGCCCGCGTAGCGGCTGTAGTCGCTGCCCTTGGGATCGATCAGGACGGCTTTGCCGGCCGAGCGCGCCAGCTCGATCATTCGCGGGATATGGGTCAGTCCGCCCTTGCCGTAGTCCGAGAACAGCACGGCGTCGTGCCCGGGCAGCTCGCGCTGGTAGTCGTTGAGCATGCCGGCCAGTACTTCGTGGTCCGGCTGGTTTTCGAAGTCGACCCGGATCAGCTGCTGCGCGCGACCGATCACCCGCAGCTTGACGATCGTGTACAGCTGCGGGTCGCTGCCCAGCTGCGCGGTCACGCCGAGCTGCTCGAGCAGGTGGCGCAGCCGGCGGGCCGGTTCGTCTTCGCCCACCACGGTCAGCAAGGTGGTCTGCGCGCCCAGCACCTTGACGTTCAGGGCGACGTTGGCCGCACCGCCCAGCCGCTCCTCCTCGCGCGTCACACGCACCACCGGCACGGGTGCCTCGGGCGAGATGCGATCGACCGTGCCGAACCAGTAGCGGTCGAGCATCGCATCGCCCACCACCAGGACGCGCGCCCGGGCCAGCCGCTCTCGGGACGGATCGGATGTGTTCACAAGTCCTCCAGTCGCTGCGGTGGGTAGCTGTCCCAGCTCGAGCAGCCTGGGCATT
>Ga0182021_10008057_pt1 | contig 12496 bp, 10 predicted proteins | sample 612E3MmetaG_FD_120493 | JGI IMG/M metagenome (GOLD analysis project Ga0182021, IMG submission 120493) | Permafrost microbial communities from Stordalen Mire, Sweden - 612E3M metaG (Illumina Assembly) | ecosystem: Environmental > Terrestrial > Soil > Wetlands > Permafrost | place: Sweden... | reverse complement strand
CTTTCAAAGTCGTCAATTATTTCATTGTACTTGTTATATTTCTCAAGTTCTTCATCAGATAATCTTCTTGTGTTGTGGAGAATTGGCCTGAAATTTATGAAGTATGGTTTACCTTTGTTGTATGCTGTGTTTACAAACATTCCAACTCCCACAGATGCTTTTACAAGAGATTGCAAAAATTCTTCTCCATATTTTATTTTTATTCTTCCCAAATCTCCTTCATCTCTTGTTCTCATCTGAACTTCTGTATTAATGTTAGCTTTAATTTCCCCTACAAAATCACTTAAAACCTGAGAGACAAGCATTACTCCAATTCCCCATTTTCTAAATTCTCTACATGCTCTTTCAATTTGTAAAAATCCCTCTCCATTTCCGCCAAATTTTGAAAGGAGTCTATGGACTTCATCAAATACAAGTAAAACTTTAAGGTCGGGAGTTTCTTTAGGATCTGACTTGAATATCTGTCTTATTACACTGGCAACAAATATATCCATATCATTTGGATCAAGTTTATTCAGAGCAAAAATCTGTATCTGCCCTGGATGAATGTACTTTTCTATTTCTATTATCTCTCTTGCATGAGATATTTGCCTTATGTTTCCAAAAAATGCTTTTGCATCTGTTGGCTTTAAACCAAAATTAGGATAATAAGAGAGCATTTTTTTGTCGTCACACTTTCTAAGCATACCAGACCACTGTGCTGTTGGGTCAAAAACAATTACAGCTACATTTTTTATTAGAGCTTCTTCAATAATTACCTGCGCAGCAATACTTTTTCCTCCTCCAGTGGCTCCTGCAACTATCGTGTGCGTTTTTAATTTATCTGGTTCTAGACAGGCTTTAATCTTTGTTTCAGCTATTCTTCCTAGAACAAGATTCTCTTTGGTAGGCCCTGGAAGTTTCTTTGTATCTAACTCCATCCTATATTTTTTTGATAATCTTATATGCCTCCTAATTAAAAAAGAGATAAGCAAAAATAAAATAAGAAATCCAAGGAAAGCAATGATTACCCATACAGGAAGAAAGCCAAATAAAACCTGATTCATAAATGACTTTTTAATCACAAAGTAGCTTAAAGAAGAAAGTGATTCCTCATTATAATCGGCAACAGCTTGCATAACGTATTCTCCTTTTGCCGCTTCTGGAGGAATATTAAATTCTTTTACAAGATAAAATGAATTTGAAAAATTAAAATTTTCCTCACCAAGAAAGAAAGATTCGTTTTTTGTATTGTTGAGATAATACTTTATTGTTAAATTCTCAACCTCTCCTACTTTTAATTTATTTAAATAAACTTTAAATTTTAATTTTTCATTTAGTTTGAAATATTTCTTAAAAGGTTCTGTTTGAATAAAGAAAACAGGACTTAAATCTGAATTAATTACCTGAATGTTTACAGGAAGTTTCTCAAGCACCCCTCCAGATATAGAAATTTCTCCTGTATAATTGCCTAATTTTGTTCCCTTTATATAAAAATAAATTGAAGAACTATTATGGGGTAAAATTTCTATCCCATTATAATCAAATTGTAACAAATCTATAGCATTTCCTGAAGCAGAAAATGTGGCTGAAATTGGCTGATTGTTCATATTTTTTATTGTTATAAAATCCTGAAATAAGGAACCAACAGCAACGGTTCTCTCAACCTTGCTTCTTGAAACAGAATATCCTTCTCTTTGTATTTCATCTCCGTAAGCGGAACTGGCCAAAACAAAAGAAGCAAGCATCACAATACAGAACACTAAAGCGAAGAACTTATTTTTTATCATTTTGCTCCTTTCTCCTTAGGGGGAATGTCTTTTAATCCTTTTTTATTTTCTGGAATCTCTTTATTTGAATTGGCTGCAGGTAAAACTGCTTTATCCTTGGTTGTTGGGAAAACGGTTTTTGTAAAATTATTATAAAGCTCAGAGATTTCTTTCTTTAATCTTTCTTTATCATCAAATACTTCTTTTGAAACGGGTTCATGATAAATTTCTTTTATTTTTATGAATAATTTTAATGCTTCTTCTTCCTTGCCCTGCTTTATTAAACTTTTCAACTTATTAGACATTATATAAAGTTCAAGTAATCTCTCTTTTTTCTTATCTCTCTTATATTTTACCATGAATGTTGCAAGTAAAATTGCAAATATGAGAATTAGAATTAGAATTGAACTTATTTTAAAAAATGAAGCAAAATTAAACCTGCTTCCAACCTCAAAGGGAACAGAATCAATTGCAATATTTTTATCGTTGGATGCTCTTGCATAGAATAAATATTTCCCCTCTGGAGTAATTTCTGGTACCTGCAATTCTCTCTCAAGAGTTAATGCAGAAAAGAAACTTACTTCTTCTTCAGAAAAATTATAAATCGTTCCAGAATAATCTTTTATTGCGTAATACATAGAAGCATTTACTTCTTTTAAATCTTTTACATTAAATAATGTTATATTCACCTTAACATTTTTTCCTGGTTTTACTAATTCATATCCATTTGATAAATTTAATATTAAATCAAATTCCAGATTTATTGCCTGAATGTCCAAAACAACGGGTATGAATTTCTTTATATGCTGAGATTGGACCACAATATACCCAAAGTATTGCCCAGGAATAGTCCTTTCCGGAGCATTAAAATCAATTGTTATCTCCTTTGATTTTCCTGGTAAGAGAGTGAAATTCTCCTCGCTAAGCAGGGTAAAATTTTTTATCTTTTCTGAAGAGATAGATATAGAAAGATCCTGAAGACCGGTGTTTGTTATTTTCAAAACTCTTGTTTTAAAGCTTCCTTGTTTTAATGTAACTTTGAAATCTGCCTCACTCAGCTGAAAATCTTCAACTTTTCTTTGTTTCAGAACGTCTATTCCCTTGAATATATTCATTATACTTCTATTTCTTTCAGGAGGATTTTCTTCTGATGAAGGAATTGACTGAGAAGCTATCGAAAAATATTGCACCGAAGTAACATTCATGTTATCCGATGTATCAAAAGCATAAAATCTCCAGTAGACAGTATTTAATTGAGGAGCCCTTATCTGAATTCTGTAGGAAGAAACATTTTCTGTTCCTGAAAAATTTATTTCACTATAATTTTCCCATCCTGCACCTTGATTTATAGAAAATATATAACTTTTAAGAGCTCTATCATCAGTCCAATTTGTATAAAAAGTCACCATGTCATTTTGATAAACTATTTCTTTGCTCATATTCGGAGAACTCCATTGGGGGGGAATAAGATCCAATCCAACAAATAAAAAAACAACATTACTCAATGTATCATACATAGAATTTGAAGCATAAAAAGTAACATTTCTTGTTCCATAAAAAAATAATCTTGGAAAAAATGAAACCTCATGAGTTGTTGAATTTATATAAATATAAATATCATTAACAGTGGAATTATAAAAAGTGAGAAGTTCACCTTTTGGATCTTCAAAGTATTCGTCCAAATCGAATGCATTCAAATTGCTTTCATTTGCGGACCAGCTTTGATTAGGAATATCTTTTATAAGATAGGGGGGTGCATTTGGAACATTTAATCCAGTTACTATTTCTCCTGATATAAAAGGAGACAAAAAAAGCAATATTCCAAATAAGAATAATAAATTTTTTCCCCCTCTTTTTAAAAAACCTGTTAATCTTCTCACTTAATTCTTTAATTTAACTATTTATTTAAATGTTCTTAAGAAAAACAAGGAAAATCTAGAAACCTTTATAAAGTACTATTGGGTATTTACATAATGCCTAAAAAAGACTTAAATGAGGCCAAACCAAAAAGTGCCACAGTTAAAGGAACAATCACAATAAATCAGAAGGAAGCTATAAAAAAATTGATTGGAGTCATAGGCAGCAATGAACAGGACGTTGTTGGAAAAATAATAACTCTTTGGCTCTACAACGAAGGATATCTGACTAATAAAATTAAAAAAAATAAGCAAGATGAATAAAAAAGTTTTAATCGTAATTTTTGGAATGTGCTTATTAGTTATGCTTCTCTCAAACATCAGGGCAGAAGAAAATTTTTTAAATATCACAAATGGAACGACAAATCAAGAGGGAAATATTTCATCTCAAACAGATACTGCAGATATAATCTATGAAAATTTAGATTCTTTGAATAATGAAAATTATTCAAAGATCTCCGAAGAAATAACAGACAAAACAAACTCAACAATTGAAGACAATTCATCTTTTGACATTCCTCTTACTGCAGAAACAAATGGAAATAATACAACAGAGCAAAATATAACAAAGGTAAATAGTCCCATTCTTCAAAAAATTTCAAATCCTAATTCCAGAGATGCTTCATATAATTCTTACGAAGGAGATTCGGAGTATACCAATTTAAGCAATATAATTCAAAATGGCAGTCAAAACAATTCAGAAAGTATTAGCATTCCTCCAAGAGAAAAAACAAATTACACTTATTATCTTCGGGGTAAAAAAGAGATAGACATTAGTGATTACAATGGAAGCGGGATTACTAAAAACGAAGTTGAAAAGAACGAATACGAAAAAGAGGTGACCGTTTCCAGTGAAGAACATTTTGAGGGATATCTCAGAGTTTATGCTTCACTAACAACTCAAGCAAAAAAAGAGGGCATAAAGATATACTGGAAAAATAATGAAAATATAGAGATTACAGGGAATAATAACTATTCGGTAGAGTATTATGACGAAGATAATGACGGACTTATAGATAGAGTATCTTGGATAGTTCCCCATCTAAGCGAACAGATATTTGATATTAAAATAGAACTTGAACAGGCAAATCTTTCAACAGATTTACTTTTACTTAATGTAAATAGTCCTCCGAACGGGATAGTCAACAACCCTATCCCGTTCAATATTTCTGTAAATTATACAGGAGGTGCTGTTAATTGCTCTTTGGAGATAAATCAATCTAACAATAGAATGTTTTTTGAATATTTTATGGTGGAAAATAAAACAATTGAAAATATTAATTTGCAAAATGGAAACTATAGTTGGGTAGTTGAATGCTGGGATAGCACAAATCCAAGTATTAACAATTCTGCCTTTGGAAACTTTGCTGTAAATGAAAGTTTTTCTGTCTCTCTAGCTGGAGGAAATTTATCTTCAACAGGAGAAAAATTATACTTCTTAGACTTAGTTAAAAACGATTTAAAGTACAATGGAACGATTAATATCCATTCACAAAATCCATCTAAAATAAAGATTGAATTAAGAAAAGATAATATAATTACCTATACGCAAGATATATCAGGTAATATTACAAACTACGCTCTTCCTCTAAATAAAATCGTCTTAAATCAGTCTGGAATCTATAATTTAACTGTTTATTTTGATAAACCCTCTTCAAAAAATATTACTTCAATAATATTCTCGGTTGCGAGCGCAAATATAACATTTAATACAAGTCAAATTCAAGAAGGTCAAGGTATAAACATTGGGACAAGTGTGAACTCTGGTGCAGAAAGTCTATCATATCTAATTCTAGATTATGGAAATGGAACTATTAATTCTCTTCCGACTTCAATTTTGACAAATCCTTTTAGTTATAATTTTTTAGGAAAATACTCTCAAGAGGGGCAATATACTGTAAAATTACAAGCATACATTGGAGGAATAGCTTTTGACATTCAAAAGAATGGAATAACTGTAACAGACAGCAGAGATACAGAAGACCCAAATATCTTCTTAATATATCCCGATGATGAAGAGATAATACACGACTCTGTCATAAATTTTTCTTATCGAGCAAATGATAACGTGCTGGTAAAAAACTGTACTTTTTACTTGTACAGTAATTGTACATCGTTAAGCAAATGTAACAATAATGTGATTTATTCAAAATTAAATACAAATGTCCAAAATGATGTAAAGACATATGTAAGCATGCAAAGTTTTGATGAAGGGATTTACAGGTGGGAAGTAGAATGCTATGATAATTCTTCAAACAGCTGGTCTTGGACTAACTTTTTTGAAGTATCTCTTAATGAAAACGGTCCATCTGCCACAACAATTATTAATAATTACACTCAAAAAGCAGAGATAGATAACTTAAAGAATCAAGCAGATGCCTTCCTTACAAGAGATTTTAGCTTAGAGGAAAGAGAGGCTCTAGATGATTTAAATGTATTAAATAACACAAGATATTATCAAAAAAGACTTATAGCATTAGATATTTCTTTATCAAGCAATTTTTCTGCCTCAACTTCTGAATTAAGAAACAAGAAAATAGCAGATGCCCTTGCAGAATTAGAAGATATAAAGAACAGAATGCCTCAAAGTATTGTAGTAAAAGATAATTATGAGTACGTTAAAAATAGTATTGATTCTAATTTAGAAGCTATTGTTCAAGATTATTTTTCTTCTACAAATACCAAAATTGGAAAATCTTCAGTTCAAAAGTTAGCAAAGATAAACAAAGAATTACAGAATGAAGTCTCTATATCTGCCAAAATTAAGAATGTTGAAGTAGAATATGGAAATGAAACTCAAATAATTACATTAGTTAAGAAACAAATAGATCTTAAGAACGACTCTTATACTAAGATTCTTGAAGTTATTCCCAAGAATATTGCAAAGAATTCAGATGATGTTACTTTCCTTACTCCTAATAAAGTTATAAATAAAGACCCTCTTTTTGAGATAAATTATGAAGATTTGGATAAGAAAGAAATAAATTATTACATTAAAGGTACTGCAAAGTTAAAAGATTTTGAAGGCACTGAAACTCTTATTTTTGAAGACAATTTGAATAAATTAAATTCAGGATTCACAGGATTTTTCATTGTTGATTTAACCTCGGGGGGGAACGCTATTTATATTATAATATCATTTTTACTACTTATAATTCTTCTTTTTGCTGCAATGTTTTTATTTAAGAAATATAGAATGATTAGTTGGAGAAAAGAACCAAATGTAGTACGTGTAATGAACCTTATTGAAGAAATAAATAAATTCCTAAAAGAGAAAGAAATTGAAAAAGCAAGAGAGAATTATTATAGAATAAAGGAGATTTATCCTGTCCTTCCTTCAAAAACAAAGGCTTACTTTTATGAGAAAATAAATGAAATGCTTGTAAGAATTGACAAAAAGGACATATTCGGGCTTGTAAAGGAATACCAAGAAGCAAAGAGAAACTGGAACAAGGAAGATTATGTCAGATTGTATGAAGACATAAAGAAGATATATGGAAGACTTCCTGAAAAAGACAGGAAAAAAGTGTATGACATAATTAATGGATACTGAGGAATAGAAAATCTTAAAAAAGAAAGACTTCTTTTAGAATCATGAAAAAAAGCAAAAAAGCATTATTACTTACTTTAGCTCTTGTATTTATTGGGATGCTTCTTATTGCTTCAGTATTTGCAACAAAAGTATACACCGGAAACATCTATCATGCTAGCCCTTCGGTTGTTCAAACTTATAAATCATACAATAGTGATGAAGTGACTAATACTCCTATGAAAGTTGTTAAGGCGAAGCCTGTTCAAACCGTACCTATACAAACATACTACTTGAACAAACATGAAGATTCATGTGACAATACTCTTTATTATATTGGTTGGAATTACAACCAATGTTATACAGAAAATGAAATTGATAATTCTATACACTACACCCAGTATGGAATTGAAAAAACAAGAGACAATCTTTTTGGGGATTATGTAAAGGATTATTCTGTTTACGTAACAAATAGAGGCGAGACAGGAAGATACTTCACAGTTAAATATAATTTTAAAAATAAAAGAGGCCAGGAATTCAGTCAATCCGTAACTCAATATTTGAAGGCTGGAGAAAAAAGGACATTTGTATACAAAGATATTCAGTTTGAAAAAAATGAAATTCTTGATTGGAATTATGATATTATGCCAGAACAATACTAAAAGGCGTTCTTAAGGCTTAAAATCACTGTTTTTTAGGGTACGTACAAGATACATTGTGCGAAGTTTTAAGATGTTTTTGAGAATTTTGAGTCAGCTTATAGGGGAGAGGCCTGGCCAGGAGGAATTTTTTCCTTTATGTCTTGAATATACTCGCTATTTGCACTTAGGTTAGCTTTGTTCTTTTTGGCTTCCCTTATACCTATCTTCGTTGTATCTAAGAGATTTGTATAAACGTCAGAGCAGTGTAAGAGTTCTTCATTTATTATCTTATTAAGAATGTGCTCGTGGGCCTTGACTTTAGCCAGCTTTAAACTTATTGCATAATCAACTGGAATGCTATTATCTACCACAAGATAAATTTTAGGTTCGCCTATCGCTCTAGAAATTGATATATCAAAATTATAAATTCCTGGAGCCACTTTGTCATATGCCCTAAACCCTAAAATATACCCTCCATTATTTAGATAACTATTAACAACACTTGTTTCTTCCTTAGCTTCTTCAAGAATTATTAAAGGTTCAACATTTTCACCTAATGGTGAAGGATAAAAAACTCCGTCATTTTTTAGAACTGGATCAAGCTTGTCCCACAGAGTTTTTGTCATAGGTTAATAACGGGACCCCTTTTTTAATAATTTCTGCAGAAAAATATATATGTTTTTTGAGACAAAATTTTTCTTAATTTAATTGCTTTGTCGGGATTATGCACTTAGGTTAGCTTTGTTATTTTTAAAGATTCTCGCTATTAAACCCTTCTTGTTTTCTTCTTTAATTAGCTTGTAATTAAATTCGTGCAAATTTAAGTGATATCCATCTTCTTTTAATTCATTAAATTGTTTCTCACTAATTATTGCATAATCCCTAAGCTCTTCAAAAGGTATTTCTCCATCGTTATATCCCCTATGATAAAACCAGGCAGAAATCTTCCTTTCATTTATTTTCGGCTGATGAACATTTTCAGGTTTATCCTCTGGAATATACGCTATTAAACTGGGAATTTTAATATTCTGAATATACAATCCATTGAGTGCAATAATTACCTTTCTGTTAGCATTACCTTTAAGTACTTCAGTTAGGTCTTTTTTTTTAGAAATTATCTCTGATAAAAAGTCATAAAGAGTATGATTATACTTTACTGATTTTATCTCTGCTTCGGGCATGATCCTGAAAGAACGACAGATTATTTAATAATTTATATCAATTAAAATATAAGAAAATTTGCAAGCAAAAATTCCCTAATTTAATTGCTTTGCTGAGTTTGTGCACTTAGGTTAACTTTGTTATCTGCCGTATTTCTGTCTGTTTGTCTGATGAAGCATAAAATTATGTGTTGGAACAGTAGAAAAAATATGCAAAAACAAGTAAATTTTGTCTTAAACAGGCTGCTTGTTTTATTTTATCGAAGGTAAATTAAAATAAGAAAAACTCATCAAAACAGCTGTTTGCGCATGTTTAAGGGGGTGTTTGCCCCTATTTTTTAGGGTGTTTGTCTGACAAACAGCTTCCTATAGCTGTTTAAACAGGCTGTTTTATGTTTATTTTTTTTACAAACAGCCTGTTTTTTATAAAAAATTCCTCTTTTTATAATAAATTTTTAAGAGAGAAACACCAATTAAAAAAGCATAAAAAACAGGTTTTATAGATGAAAAAACAAAACATTTTTAAACTATCTTTTTTAATATATATTATGTTTGGATGGTTTTCCTGGAAAAAAGAGAGTAAAAAGATAAGAGAAGATACAAAAAACAGTTTTGAATTCGTTAAAAAAGATATAAGCTCTTTAACAGGCTGGATAAAACATCTTGATTCTGAAAAAAACTTACAGAAAAGAGACATAGAAGCCCTAAAGGGAGATTTGTTCTCGATAAAAGAAGAAATGGAATCTTTGAAAAATGTTCTGTCTTTGATGAATGATCTAAAACCCAAACAGCTGTTTAAAACAAACAAACAACTGTTGAATAAGCAAACAGACGTTTATGCTGTTCAAACGGCTGTTCAAACGGCTGTTCAAACGCCTAATTTAGACCAGTTTTCAGTAACAGAAAGAGCAATCTTATGGATTCTACTTAATGCAGATATGAAGCTAGGATATGATGATCTCTCAGCTATTCTTGGAAAAGAAAAGAGCACCATAAGAGGGCAAATAAACGCCATAAAAGCCAAAAGTGAGAACCTCATAGAAGAAAGCATTGAGAAGAATGGAAAGAAAAGGGTCTTTATACCTGAAGAAATAAAAGAAAAAATGCTAAAAAAACAGAAAGTGAGGCTAAATGAATCAAAAAACCAAAAAAAGGAATAAAATAGGGGTCAAAAAGCCCTAAAAACCAGAAAGTGAGAGTTAGCTATTGCTAAAAAAACCAAAAAATGATACAAAAGGGAGAAAAAAGGAAAAAGGTGATATACAAAAAGCCTGAAAGTAAGGGTTAATGGGCAACTAAAAACTCAGAAAAGGGTTTGAATGCCTAAAAGTGAGATAGAATTACATTTAAGAAATTAAAAACAACCTAAAGGGGTCAAAGTGAGGTCAAATTTAGATCTAAAAAATAGAGAAAATAAAATAAAAAACATAGAGTAGGGCTTAAAGTGAAGCTTATTTTTAGAAAAGCTGAAAGAACAGAGAAGTTATTCTCTTAGACGAATAATTATATTTAAATGCTCCTTAGTTGAAGTATTGTTGAAAGAGAAGCTACTTTCTTAAGGTTTTGAGATATGGAAAGATGAATTGTTTTATTGTTTACTTTAACCTTTTCTATAGGAATTCCTTTCTTTATGAGACGACCAATATAATCTCTAATTGAGCTTTCTGTAAGATTTAACTTTTCTGAAAGGTTCTTATAATCTGTATATCCCGTTTCCTCCGAAAATTGATATATCGTCGAAAAAACCAATAATTCCTGTTCTGTTAGCCGTTTAAATTTTAATCTAATTTCTTTCTTCAAATTATCAAGAGATTCCATTATTTGTGCAGCATTGTTTATGGAATCTCTCTGAGGAAGAATTTCTGTATTATACAAACTTTTATGCGTCTGTTGGTCTGTCTGTTGGATTGTCTGTCTGTCTGTTGGAACCCCTTGATTTCCTGTGGAAATATCCATATTTTGAGTGTTTGGGGGGTTATAAGGGATATTGTGTGCTGGGTTATAAAGGGGGTATGCTGAATTTTGGTCAAGATGTGCTAGAATCTCTTCTTTAGGCACTTCTTTCTTAGTTTCTTCACTTTTAACCGAAAGCGTCTTTAAAACCTCACAGATTTCAACCAAACTTTCTCTTGTCTCGATGAGTTCTTTATTCAAAAGTATAATCTCTTCTTTTAGCAAATCAATATCTTGTTTAACTTTATTAAAAGCCTCTTTTATTTGCTCCATAAAAATTTTAACAAGAGGAACTATAAAAAGATTAAGATTGCTAAAAATATATTTAATTTGGCTAGATATTCAAATATACCTAATTTTGAGCCTGCTTTTGTTTGTATAAAAGATATGCCTTATCACTTAATTTCCATCTGCTTCTCTTAAGATAATCCTTTCCTTGAGGATTTTTTGTTATTTCGACAACAAATTCTTTCTTCTTCAAATCCTTTAAAAGATTTTTAATAAATTCCTCATCCCTAGCAAGTTCTTTTGCTATATGAGAGGTAAAAATAGGTTTTGGGTTTGTAAGGTATAGATGAGCTAAAATTTGTTCCGATATCTTCTCTTTCTTCTCTTTTGAAATATACATATATCATAGAAATATTTTATAGTTTTAAAGTTAACTTAGAATTTAATAATTTAAAATTTAATAAAGAATTACTTTTCCTTATCTTGAGGAGTAAAAGAAGGAAGAGGTATATGAGAAGGCAAGCTAAATTCTTCCTCAAACTGGAGAGCTTTTAGACTTGCTTTTTTAAGGATTATATTGAAGATATTCAATCTAAAATTATCTGGAAGCGTTTTATCCTTCCATTGCTTTATAACTTCCTTCGCCTCTTTCAATTCCATTGAAGCAATAAGGTTACCATAAAATTTTAATGAAGCTATATCTTTGTCATAGTCTATGATATATTCAAATTTTACTACAATTAGACTATCTAAAGAACTAAAAATGGAATTCTTTGCTTCAGTTACGTCTAAGAGATTTATTTCGGTGTTTATCTTCAAATCCTTTAAATTGTCAGACTTCTTCTCTAAATTCATCTTTGTAAAGTGAAAACCAATTAATTTCATAATAAATCTATTCAATATTTATTTTTAAACATTTAGATAGATTAATCTCTCTTTCATTAATTTGAAAGAAACTCACAGATAAGTAGACAAATAAAAGACTTTTTAAGAATTTTAAATATAACTTCAAATTAAATCTTCTTCAGAAACAATCATGAAATCACCTATAGCAATTATAGAGCTGTAAGGAATCAAGAACTCTCCTGAAGAGGTTTTTTCTAAATTCAAATTTCTTGTGTAAGGAGTCGAATCTCTTATAACAATTCCAATTAATTCACCAGATCTGGTTTCGAAAGTTATATCCTTAACAAAACCTAATCTCTTACCTTCTTTTGTTACAATCATCTTTCCAACAAGAACATTGAAAGGATTTTTCTCGCTTTGCATATGAGAAATAAAAGTAAATAATTTATAAACTTTTCTGTAAAAATATATAGAG
>Ga0182021_10008056_pt1 | contig 12496 bp, 21 predicted proteins | sample 612E3MmetaG_FD_120493 | JGI IMG/M metagenome (GOLD analysis project Ga0182021, IMG submission 120493) | Permafrost microbial communities from Stordalen Mire, Sweden - 612E3M metaG (Illumina Assembly) | ecosystem: Environmental > Terrestrial > Soil > Wetlands > Permafrost | place: Sweden... | reverse complement strand
TGGCGTGCGATCCACCACCACGCCTTGATGCGGTCGGTCATCGGAGGACGCACCTGACGTGCGGTATCGCGTGAGTGCCGTGCGTGGAGCAGCAGTGCGTCTCGTGATAGGCGACCATCGCCTTGCGCATGATCTCCTGCGTGTCTCCGTCGCTGGGGCTTTTCCACTTCTCGACCAGCACGTCCACAGCGTTCGCCGTGCAGGTCGTCATCGCAGGTTCTCTTGCTCATCGCATCCCATCGGAGTTGTAGCGTCGGTGCCAACTTCCAAGTTCGAGCCAGTTGAGTTGGAAATGCCTTCAGCAGCACGGGCAGTCGGGCAGGGGCAGGGGGCGGCGCACAGGATGCAGTAGGGGGTCACTGCCGAGAGCGGATGGTGCAGCGCGATCACAGCGATGATCCGTGACTCAGGCGACTCCGTGTCCGTCTCCTGCTCGCCCCACCCCTCCCAATCGTTGAGGCCTACGGCGGCAGCAGCCCGCATCGCGTCGGGCAAGTTCCAGGCTCGCACCGTGAGGGTAATCGGGCGCTCGCCCATCCAATCAGAATCGTGATGGTGCTCCTCACCCACGACCCTGTAGCTGCCGCGCGAGCGAACCGAAATGGCAAACGTGTGGCCGTCATCGGGGCCGCTCATCGGGCGTCCAGTTCTATGTCGAGCACGCGGTCCATCGCCTCTTCGTACACTTCGGTGATCGCATCCTGCACCTTGCGCTCGTTGCCCGCCGCCACCGGCCAGTGCACCCGGATCTCCACCGTCACGCACGCCTTGACACTATTCGGTGACGGCAGCACTGCGGCCGGTTCGAGCCGGCTAACCGTGAAACCTGCGCGCGCACTCATGGCCGGTAGTTCACAAGGTCGTCGATGGTCCGCCGTGCGCGGCCCTTGTCTATCCCAACCGTGCTGAGCAGCGTGCGGTAGTAGGCCGAGTCCAGGTCGGCCACGGTAGCAGCCTCGATGACGGCAAGGGCGTGGGAGCGGGCGTCAGCCATCGTCCACTGACCGACCAGGGCGCCGTGGAGCGAGAGCATCAGGAACGGTTCGAGGTTGGCGTTGACGCCGGGCGTGAGTTCTATCGGTGCCGTCATGGCTGGGTCTAGGGGTGGCCGGTCGGCGCGCATGTCGCCCACCATCTGCCCCGCAGCCTCAAGAGGGAGGTCCAGCCCTTGAGTCATCTGCTTGAGTACTGCCGCGTCGTACTCGGCACGAGCCACGGCAGCCAGGATGCCGGAGGCGTGGTTGAGTGCATCAGCCGGGGTGAGGATACGCGCGGTGTCGTCGTCGGTTTCGAGGGTCACGACGAATCCGGACTCGTCGGCAGGCATGTCGGTTTTGACCCAGATCATGCCGGGTTCGTCGGTCTTCATCTGCGTCACAACGCTCTCCTTCTGCTAGAACAGGTTTCCCTGCGAGTCGACCATCCCGATGAACCCGCACCGACGGCAACGCGCGTGATCGGATGCACCATCGTTGCCGAGATACTCCCGCAGCCGGATCGGATGCCACCCCATCGTCACGCACTTGAACCGCTCCCAGCGGGTCACTGGTCCTGCAGATTGGTGAACACGGAGTCTGCCAGGTTCTCTTCAGCAGTAATCGACGGATCCCAGACCAGCACCGGACACTGGGGTGCGACACAGAAGGCCTGCGTCGTGCCGATAGTCATTTCCTGCCGACGTCCACATCCGGGACATTCAGGGCACAACCACGCGGTCACGTGAGCACCTCATCCTCATCGTCCAACCTCTCGATGGCGGCGGTGATCCGATCGCGAAGAGTCTCAGGATGCCCCAAGTCGCCCTCCACGATGGCATCGGCGACCCGCAGCAATCTCGATGGCACCTTCGCTCCCGGCGTCACCACGGCGATGATCGGCTTGTCCATCATGATACTCAGGCCCAGTTCCAGCGCGTACTTCAAGTCGGTCTCGCCCGTTGGAACCAACGAGACCGTGACCGAGGCGTCCTTCAAGAGGGGCACGAGGTTATCCATCGCGTTCTTCGCGAAGTCGGACCACTCGACGGAATTATAGGGACTCACTGCATCAACTCCTGGCTATGCCATACCTGGTCATAACCCGTATGGAGTCGGCTGCAGTTCTAGCCAGTCAAGGACGATGCGCAAGAAGCGTTCTAGTCCCACCGCAAGCGAGGTCATAGAAGGCAGGGGAGCCTCTAATCGCACGCTCTGTGTCCACACGGTTTCCCCGCGCTTTCGCTGCGAGGACAACGAACGTCACCCTATCAGGCTGCGACCTTCGCCAGTACGACCTTCCGCGTAATCCACGGCAAGACGACCTTCTGATCCGAGCGCCAGGCGTTCCAGGTCCGAATGAAGAGGTCCAACTGATATGTCTGAGTTGCCCTAGTACGATCCGCCTTCAGTACGTTGAGCTTCCGATACAGCACCAGCCTCGGATCCCCATCACCCTTCAGCGTCATCATCGAGATCGACTCGAAGAACTCCGTGCAGGCAGCAACATCGCTGCGACGGAACAGCAGGTACGCCGTGCCAAGAACGCTGGTCGTGGAGGGGATCGAAGTGCGGTAGTGCGTCGCCCGCTCAGCGGCACGCTTCAGTTCCCCAAGGTGGTCATCGGAGTACTGCAGCACCTCAGCGTTCGAGCACGAGCGGTGTCGGATGTTCTGGATCTCGTCCTTATCGAAGAGCATCGCCAATCGGGCGATCGAGGCATGGACCATCCGGTTCGGGCAACCCTGCATACCCAGGTGGTCTGCGGCGGTGCGCTTGCGACCGCTGTCCATCACGGCCATCGTCGAAGGCCGAGTGCCCCGCACCACCATCATCCTGACGGTGACGCCGCTCTGGACCACCGCAGCCATCCGGTGCTGACCGTCGATCAGGCGACCATCCATGCTGAAGATGATGCCCTGGCCTGTCAGTTGCCAGCGACCCTCCACCATGTCGCGCGCGTACGAGTCAACCAGCACCGGACCGAGGTAGCGGTTCGTGTCGTTCGTCGCGATGTACTGCGCGGCGATCTCGGGCGTGATGGACTCGAAGGTGATCTCCAGAGTCCGCTCGTCTAAGTCAGTGCTCATCCCGTACCCCCGTGATTGGCAGTGCTGACCTCGCTCCAGGCGGGACGAGGGAGTCTGATGGAGACCTCGCTCACAACGCAGCGTACGTGCAGGTCAGGTGATATGACGAACCCGGGACAAATAGATGCGTGTAGGCGAGGCCCGGGGTACCGGGATCGGTCAGTACGCATCTATCATGGAGTCATGACAGTCACCCCGCTCCCGCAGTCAACACCCTTCCGTGCGGTGATCTACGTCCGCATCAGCCAGGACCGAACCGGCGCCAGCCTCGGCGTCAAACGCCAGGAAGAGGACTGCCGCGACCTCGCCGAGCGCCTCGGCTGGACGGTCGTAGAGGTGTTCATCGACAACGACGTGAGCGCCTACTCCGGGAAGCCACGGCGAGACTACCTACGGATGCTCGCCATGCTCGAAACCGGCCAGGTCCAGGGCGTGCTGATCTGGCACACCGACCGCCTCCACCGGTCACCGCTGGAGCTTGAGGGCTACGTCGAGATCGCCGAGCGGAAGAACATCGTCACGCAGTCGGTCAAGGTGGGGAAGATCGACCTCAGCACACCAAGCGGCCGGATGGTCGCTCGCATCCTCGGCGCCGTCGCCAGAGAGGAAGTAGAGCACAAGGCCGACCGCACCAAGCGGGCGCAGCAGCAGGCGGCGGCAAGCGGAAGGTGGCTGGGGGGAGCCCGGCCGTTTGGGTGGATCTTCGACGGGGCCACCGCCCGACTCGATCCAGTCGAGGCGCCGCTCATCGCTTCGGCGTGCCGAGAAATCATCAATGGAGCATCGCTCGCGTCCATCTTTCGGGACTGGAACGCGGCCGGGGTGAAGACGTCATACGGGAATCAGTGGAACTACGCCGGCATCCGACAGGTCCTGATCCGTGCGCGCAATGCGGGCATCTCCACCTGGCTGGGCGAAGCGGTGGGGACCTCGATATTCCCCGCGATCGTGAGTGAGGACACCTGGCAGGCCGTCACTGTGATCCTGACGAACCCCGCTCGGCGCACCTCCCCCGGAAACAACGTTCGCTGGCTACTATCCGGGCTCGCGCGCTGCCAGTGCGGGGCAGTTGTTCACTCCGCCACTAACGTGAAGAACGGCATCAAGCGGCCAATCTACCGTTGCTCAGCGGCAACGAAGGGAAGCACGGGCCACGTGAGCAAGGGCGCGATCCTCACCGACGAGTACGTCCGGGATCTCGTGACAAGACTCCTGACGCAGCAAAAACTCCCGTCCGGGACTGAACCGGAATCGGGAGCCTTTGCTGATGCAGCGGCCCTGCGGGGACGCCTTGATGATGCTGCTGAGTCGTACGGGGAGGGCCGGATAACACTTGCGCAGATGGAGAGGATCACTGCCCGGGTGAACGCCTCCCTGGTCGAAGTCGAGGCCCGGATTGCAACTCAGATGAGTTCCGGCTTCGTGGCTGCGTACGGCGGGGAAGATGGCGCCGCACGCTGGCTCGCCGCCCCCATAGATCGCCAGAGGAACGTCCTGCGCAGCATTGCAACCGTCACCCTGCTCCACCCGATACCGGGCGCAAAGTGCGAACCTTCGACGGGGACCGTGCGGCGCGGACGGCCCTTCGACTATTCCCTGATCCAGGTTCTACCGCTGGGAGAAGCACGGCCAGTTGCTCCAACTGACTCTGAGTAAACAGGGGCCATGCCTTTACGGCCTTCTCGACAGCCTTGGCGCGCTCGACATCATTTGCGTCCGGCTTCACCTTGTTCGAGTTCATTCTGACTCAACCTTCGGCTCGCGCTTCCAGCCAAGGTGCACGTCGTCGGCCAAGTCCTCGATCTCTTCCATGAGATCCTTGGCCCGCTGACCGTAGTGCTCACCCTTGTACTCAATGAAGTAGGAATGGGCCATCGTCAGCCCCTGCCGCTTCTCTTCTGGAGCAACGACCAGGAGTTCCATTCCCTGGGCTCCGAGACTAATCCCCACCACGTCAACTGCCATCAGACTGCCTCCTCATGTGATTCGTGCGAGCGCAGGTTTGGGACGATGAGTCGAAGCCGGGCGACCTCAGCCAGACGCCGAGCCCTCCCAAAGTGCGACCGCTGGTTGTAACTGAGCCCGCCCCACACGCCCCGCTGGTTGCCCATCAGGCCCTCCAGCCGGCACGGGTTCATGAACGGGCAGTAGGTGCACGCCTCAGCCGCTGCCCGAGTCAGATGCGTGTCCGTGCTGAACCACGCCTCCGGGCTCGACGTGCACGGCTGCTTCCCTGTCGTGGGTGCGAGTACCTCAAACGTGGACCTGGCGTGGAACTCCGCTACACGTGGTCGCCCCATCGGACTGCCTCCATCGCCTTGAGGTTCACCACAGGGAGACTGATCTCCAGGGGGAGCGCGTAGTGCCGGGCGCCCATCGCTGCGACCACCAAGGAGTCGGCGACGTCGTTGCCGGTGACCTCCACGAGGTTCTGGTAGCGGCGGATCACCGCGGCGAGCACCTCGTCCTTGCTGGCCCTTCCTGACCCCGTCGCGTACTTCATGCGCCCGGACGGCGACACGACGTAGTAGTCCAGGCCCAAGGTGTAGACGTGGTGGGTGATGAGCCACCACAGCCCCGCCACTTGATGCACGCTGGCACCCTTGCTGCCGAAGCTCGGGCCTTCAATGCCAACCTTCAGCGGGCCGATGGGGGCCTCGTGGACCATCTTGGAGATGGCTGCGAGGATCTGGGTGAGCCGGGCATGGGACTGGTCCGGTGTGCGATCCTTGATGGCCTTCGGACGGACCCGGACCGTCTGGAGGACCACCCCGTTCCCGATCAGGGTCAGCCCCGTGGACGTCAACGACGAGTCGATCCCGATGATGCTGACCCCGGTCATGATTCCTCCAACAGTGCGGCGATGAGTTCGGCCTTGGAGCAATACGACGGCCGCTTGGTCCTGACCCTGATGCGGCGCTGGCAGGCCAGGCGGCACAGGTGCTTCATGGGCATCACGGCGTAGACGTCCGCGAGGCTGACGGTCATGACGCTGTCTCCTTCATGCGAGCGTTTCGCTCGCGTTCTTGTCTCGCTGCACATGCTCTGCACTTCCTTGACCAGTAGCCGGTCCTCTTCTGGCGCCACTTGGTGTTCGCCACGTCGTACTCGTGCCCGTGCGGGCAGTGCTTAATCGCCGCACATCGCGCCCGAGATCCTGCGGGGGCGATCCCTCTCAGGATGTTCACCTGATGCGTGACTGGCTCAAGATGTGACGGCCTCACACAACGCCTGTTCCGACAGAGATGATCCAGTTCGAGCCCCACGGGTACGGGCGGGTTTCCCCACAACTCCCAGGCGACCTGATGTGCCTGACGATCCCGAAACTGGCCGTACCCACCTCCGCCTGCGCTGGCTATCCACTCCCAGCAGCAGTCGTCATCCGCCGACGTTGCGACCTTTGACCAGAACGAAACGTCGTAGGGAGGGCGCCTTGGCACGTAGCAAGCGCGTCGTTCGGAGTTGCGAGCGACGCGGCACTCATCGCAGGGCTTCTCGTGGACCCTCTGATGACGGTTGTACCCAGCCGTCGAGCCGCGTCGCTCGCCACAGATCATGTCCGTTATGCCCGGAGTATCCCGTCGTCATCGGCATTGGAGGGATCCCACGGGACGATGTCGGCGAGGATGACCTTCGTCTCCTGGCTACGCACCATCTGGTCGTCCTTGTCGACGTAGTGGTTGACCTTCGTCACCCTCGCCTCGATCACCATCCGCACCCGATCGTCCAGGCCGAGCTTCAGCCCCTCGTACGCCTCGCTGAGCCCGGTCAGGCCACTGATCTTCACCTCGGTGCGGTTTACCGTCCGGCCCTCGAACAGGATCGGCTCCGGCTTCTCCTCCTCGCCGGGGTTCCAGGTCGGCGCCGTCTCTGCGGCGTCCGCCAGGGCGGATCCCAGCGCGGTGTCGAAGTCGTCCGCCTTCACGTCGAGTTCCTTGGCTTCCTCGGTCATCGTCATTCCTTCTCTCGGGGCTTGAATATCTGCGCTCGCTTGCACGTGAGACAGATCCACCAGGTGGTCTCTCCACCCAGTCGGTACAGCGCGCGCTCGTCGAGGGTCGCCGGGCGCGAGTTCGTGCAGCACTCGATGGGGCCGAGGTTGGTCTCCCAGATCGGTGCGCGGTGATCGGTGTGGCAGGGGGTGCACGGCCCGTTGACCAGTGCGTGGTCGCACGAGTCCTGGTAGGCGTGGCTGCAGACCGTGCAGCCGTGCCTGTGCAGCCCCTTCAACTCGTTCAGGGTGGGAGCGGACCTCCTGGCAGGATTCGCTGGCAGGGGCCGCACCACGTACGCCCGCCTCACTGGTCCTTTCGCCACGCCTCGTACACCTCCTCCCGTGCCTTGCCGGCTGACCGGATGAGCCGGTCGAACCACTTGCTATCGGGCAGCGCCGCTTCGATCTCGGTCGCCTGCTGGATGCGGGCCTCAAGGTCGGCCACCTCCGTCAGGGCGGTGGCCTTCTTGTCGGCCCGCAGGGCGTCCTGCATGTGCCGATAGAGCTCCCAGTGACCCCGGATCCACACGCCGTGCGCGCGGCACCAGCGGGCGATCGTGATGAGTTCGTCAGGCTCGACGTTGCGCTTGACGCGGTAGGCCTTGATCTTGGAGATTTCGACCATGCGCCAGCGGGTCCACTCGCTGTTCTCGCCCGTGAAGGTGCCGGCCCCGAAGAGCCTGTGGAGCTCGTCGAAGACGGCCGTGTCAGTCGGCATCAAGCCACCCCCGCAGGGAGTCGCGGATCCAGCCCTTGACCTGAGCCGGGGTGTGCAGCCACACCGTCGTGCCGCTGTCGAGATGGAGCGGGCTCCCCGGGATCTCGTCGAGCACGTCCTCCATGAGGAAGTCCGCGAACAGCACGGCCGGTAGATGGCGCGGGTGATCCGGGGAAGTCAGGACGCGTGCCCGCTCCAGGCCCTCAAAGCCCTCCTGGGGGATGTTGGGGTACCGGACAGAGGCCATCACAGGCCACCGATCTGGGGCAGAACGTCGGACCCGACGATGTCGGCGAGTTCGCCCAGGCGCCACGCGTCGATGAGCCGGTCGCGCCCCTCGGTCTCGTACCGCACGGCGAACGACTTCGGTCGACCAGCCGGGCGGTAGGTGACGCCCTCGACGACCTCACCATTCGTGGGGTCGAAGGCGATGCCGCCGTCCCCGGGTCGCAACTCCTTGAGGTAGGCCGTCTGGGCGCGGGGGTTGACCTGCTTGAAGGTCCGCTTGCGCACCGTGGGAGTGATGACCGTCTCGACCGAATCGGGCCGGTTCGCCGCCGACCACTTCAGGAACGCCTTCTCGTCGGTGACCTCGTACGCCTCCTTCTGCTCGGCCAGCGTGATGGTCGCGACCTTCAGCGACGGGTCGCCGGGGAGTTTGACGACGAAGGCCTTCACGCCGACGTTGTCGTACGAATCGAGGAGCGTCACGAGATGGTCCTCGCGCAGTTCCGCCATCGCCTTCTGCACGGCGTCCGCCACCGCTTTCAGCAGGGCGAGTTGCAGGTTCCGCTCACGCAGATTCATGGTTGATCTCCGCCCAGATGATCTCGAACGCCTTGTCGACGATGGCGACGGCGCGCAGGCTGTTGAAGGTGCCGGTGCCCTTCATGGATTCCCAGCACGTCGACCCAGCGCCGACCGCTTCACCGATCACCGACTTGATGTACTCCTCCTTGGTCTCGGCGTACTTGTTGCCCAACTCAATCTCAATCACTTTCCGTCCTTCCGGTTGATATCCAGAGCACCCTGCTGCTTGGCCCAAGCTCGATCGCGGTCGCGGTGATGGATGTCCTTGTAGGACTCCCCGCGGTTGATCGCGTTGTTCTCCAGGTCGATGCGATTCCGGTTGTACGAATCGGAGGAATCGACGATCGCGAGGGAGGCGTACGACATCGCCAGGGACACCACGCGCCCCTTGTTCCCGTGGCGGGACTTGAGGATGTTGACCTTCAACTCGCTCTGCACAGAGCCCGGCTGGGACGACTCCTGGACGGCATCCGAGGGCTTGTAGATCCCCAGGAGGAAGTCGCTCGTCTCCTCGATCGAACCGGCGTCACGGGCGCTCTGCTCGTTGATGGGCTCGCCGGGCTTCACGCTGCGACCGACCTGCCCAGGCACCACGATGTGGACCTCGTGCCGCTTCGCCTCTTCCTTGAGCTGCATGACGGCGTTGGTCGTCTTCTCGTAGAGGTCCTTGCCCCTCATGCCTCGGGCGTAGTAGCCCAGGTAGTCGACGAAGACCATCTGGGGACGCTCCCCGCGCTCCTCCTGGAACTCCGAGATCAAGATGCTGAAGTCGTCCGGGCCGAGCTTGTTCTCCTCGACGACGCCGAGCAGTGGATACATGCCCCAGACCTCGCGCTCGTCCGCCGTCGGGTTGTGGAAGCGGGTGATACGGCGCATCCGGTTGTACGTCTCGGCTGCGGTCATCTCCAGCGTGATCCAGATGGTGGGGATGGTCCGGGTGTAGTAGGCCACGTTGGCTAGCCACACGCTCTTGCCTGAGCCCGTGCGCGCGAGGGGGATGGTGATCTGCCCCGGCAGCAGTCCGGGCTTCAGGAAGGCGTCCAGCGTGGCGAAGCCCGTCCTGATGCCGGGCTTGCCCTGCTCCAGCGCGTAGAGCTTGCGGGCCGACTCCTCAATGGAGAAGACGCGCTTGCCGCGCATGTCCGCCTCGGCGATGAGGTCCATGACGTCGCGCCAGCCGTGGCCGTCCGAGATGAACTCGTTCCAGTCGTTGGCCTTCGTCAGTTCCACCACCCGCGCCTTCGCGCCGAGTAGGTCCTTCGCCTTGATCGCCCCGGCCTTGCCCGCGTGATCGTTGTCGAAGCCGACGTACACGCGCCGGATGTCCTCGAAGAACAGCGGGAAGCCCGTCTTGCCCTCGGGGAACACCTGAGCCCCAGGGATGGCGACCACCGCGAGGTTGCGCGCACGCACGTCCGGGGAGCACGCCAGGGTCTGCCCCAGGATCAGGGCGTCCATCTCGCCCTCCACGCAGATGATCGAGTCGGCGCCGCGCAGCGCATCGGCGCCGTACAGCCGGACAGGATCCCCCGCCGGCGTGGCGTACTTCGCTGCAGCGTTCGGGTCCATCGCCCGGCCACGCACCTGGACGGCCTGGCCGCTGGACAGGTAGGGGATGACCAGTCGCCCCTCATGGAAGTCCCGGCCGCTCGGGCTGAGCAGGCCGGACTCCTTGAGTTCCTCCCGGGTGAAGCCGCCCATCTTCAACGACGACGGGAGCGACTCCACGATGCCGCGACCCTTGGGGTGGTAGCCGAGCCGGGCAGCCTCAATCGTCTCGATGGTGAGCCCGCGCTCGAACAGGTAGGTGAGGGTGGCCTCGTTCTTCATGAGGAGGTCCTGGCAGACCTGCACGTACTCGGCGTAGATCGCCAGGCGCCGGGACGGGCGGAAGGTGTCCTTGCGCTCCTCGTCACCGAAGTGTTCGAGGATGCCCCACCAGCCGCCCTCCGACGAGCAGACCTTGCAGGAGTAGGCACCATGCTCGGCGCTGACGTACAACTTCTTCTTCTTGGAGTTCGCGTCCTCCCCGCACAAGAAGAAGCACGGCACGACGATCTCGTGCCCAGAAACCTTGACTTCCAGCCCCTTGCTCCGCATGTAACTGCGGACATCCAAGTCGGACACGTTGCTCCTTCATCTGCTACCGCAGGAATATGAGGTGCCCTCGGCGGGGGTCGAACCCGCACTGACTCCGCCTTGAACGGAGCGCCTCTGCCATTGGGCTACGAGGGCTGACCCGGGCGAGCGAGGGGGATCACTCGCCCGGGAGTTCAGGGGGTCAGAAGGGCGGCTCGTCGCTGAGTTCGACGTCTTCGTCGCCGTCACGCAGGGGGAGGACGTCGGTGACCCGGGTGTTGTAGTACGTCCGGTCGCCGCGCGTGTCCGCCTCCATGTGGGTCAGCACGATGCGCGCCTTGAGACCCACGACCATGTCGGTGTCGATGTCCTGGTCGAGTTCCAGGGGCTCGCCCTGCAGCGCCTCGAAGGCCACCTTGGCGGGGGAGAAGCCCTCAAGTTCCACCTTCGGGTCCGTGGTCAGTGTGATCGTCTGACCCTCCTGCGGCCCCTCCAGCAGGGTCCACAGCCACTCCCAGTTGTCGAAGGAGGACTTGCTGCCGAGCAGTTCCGGCTTGCGCTGCACCGCCTTGTGGTGCGCCTTGTAGACGAACTCGATGTGCTTCTCGGTCACCTCGTCCAGGCGGGCGATGAACTGCCCCTCCTCGAAGAAGTATTCCGAGCCCTTTGCCACTGTCGCTTTTGCCATTGTCCTGTGCTTTCTAGTTGAGGTCTGCTACTGCAACTTCTGGGCGAGAACGGTGAGTTTCGCCTTCAATGAGGACGTGAGCTTCCCGGCACCCTTGGCCTCGCCCCAGATCGCCCGAACCTGGTCACGAGTCGTGGCCGCATCCGCCTGGGCCGCGAAGTCCAGCTCGACGGCGATCACCTCACCGCCAAGACCCGCATTGACGGCGCTGACCGCGTCGTCAATGAACCCCGGAGGCACCGCTGTGGGCTCACTGGTGGCCGCAGGAGCCTTCGCCGCAGCCTTGGCCGCAGACTTCTTCACCGCCGCCTTGCGAGGCCGCGTGAGAACGCCTGATGGGACCGCCACCACTGCGCCGCTAGGCGTGTTGGGCGCAACCGGCGCCGCGCCCTCGGTCGGGATCTGCGCCACCACCGTGGCTGGCATGATGCGCTCAGCCTTCTTCGTGAGCGCCTCGACGAGCTGCGTGTAGTCGGACTCCGCGAAGTTGACCGGAGTCACCTCGGGAAAAGCGAACAGGCGGTCCTTCAGGAACGGGATCGCAGGAGTCGGCTGCCAACGAATCTGGCGCTTGATGACCCGCTTGCCCTTCTCGGTGCCCCAGTCGTTCTCCATCGAGCCGACCAGGTCGAACCAGCCGGCTGCGCGTCCGCGCGTCCCGCCGAGCAGGTCCAGTTCCCACGCCTGGATGATCGCGAGACCGTCCTCGTCGTCAGCGGTGGGCTCGTTACCCTTGTCCTTGACCTTGCCGGTCGACTTGATGTGGATGTTGCACACCACGTTGACGTTCAAGGCGAGGATCGGCGTGATGAACGCGTCGAGTTTCGCGTCGAGCCAGTCGTAGTCGCCCTCGAACGCTTCGAGCTTCGTGTGGCCCGTCTTCGCCAGGCGCTCCTTCTTGAGCGTCTTCTGGTAGCCATCCAGGGTGTCGACGATGACCGTGTCGAACGTCCGAGACGGCTTGCCAGCCTCCTTCTGGAGGTAGCGCACGACGTCCTCCGCATCCCTGGACGACGTCACCGCCACATAGGGCGTCTGCCGGTCGGCCAAGACCGCCCTGCCCCCCTCGGTGTCGATCAGCAGGGGACGAACCCAGTACGAGGCGGCGCGCGTCTTGCCCGTGCCCGGCGCCCCCAGTAGCAG
>Ga0182021_10008055_pt1 | contig 12500 bp, 7 predicted proteins | sample 612E3MmetaG_FD_120493 | JGI IMG/M metagenome (GOLD analysis project Ga0182021, IMG submission 120493) | Permafrost microbial communities from Stordalen Mire, Sweden - 612E3M metaG (Illumina Assembly) | ecosystem: Environmental > Terrestrial > Soil > Wetlands > Permafrost | place: Sweden... | reverse complement strand
GCCCAGCACCGCGGTGAGCAGGTTGTTGAAGTCGTGGGCCACCCCGCCGGCGAGCAAACCGAGACTCTCCAGCTTCTGCATCTGCTGCATCTGCGCCTGCAGAGCGCGGTAGTTGCCTTCGGCGCGAATGCGGCGGGCGCCCAACCAGGCCCCTATGACCAGGAGAAATGCGAAGATCACGTACTCCTCTAGATACACGCTGCGGATCCAGCCCGCATCGAGGAGGGTGTCGTTGCCAAAGGCCAGCACGGCGAAGCCCACCAACCCCAACAGGCGCCACCCACGGTCTCGATCCCCACGCCGCAGCAGCCGCCGCCCACACCGGGCGCAGAACGCGATGAGCACCAAATCGGTCGCGTAGGCCAGGTAGGTGACCGGCGAGACCTTGCCCACCACCGCAGCAAGCTTCTCCCCCCACGGGGTCTCGTGGTGAACAAACCCGGTGATCTCGGAGTAGAGGATCCCGTGGGCCGAGAAGAGGTTGGCGACGCCGAGGATGAAGAAGACCGCGGACAGAGCGGTGAGAAATCGCTTGGGCCGAAGATCAGAATAGAGCGCGACGAACCAGGGCAGCACCATCAGGATGAGGCGCGAGAAAGTAGTCTGCCACTTCGCCGCATACAGGTGGGCGGGCGCGTCGACCGCGCGGTACCCGGCCAGGGAAGCCAGCGCGTAGCCAGCTCCCAGAAGGCAGAGCAGGCCGAAGAGGACCTGCAGCGGATCCTTGCGCCGGCCTCTCAGCGAAAACGCGTAGTGCAACCCATTCTGGCAGAAGACCGCTGCGATCGCGATGAACAGAATGGTCAGCGGGCTGGGCATGGTGCCGTCCCCTCGGAACACGAGACTGACTCTAGCCTGAACTCAGACCTGAACTCTCCCAGCGCGAAAAGCCACATTGCGGCACCCTCGGACACCATGCTACTCGCATTGCGACCGCGCCGCACCCCCCCTCTCCAATCGCTCGGCGACTGCGCCTGCCTGGCCTTGGTCAAGCGGCTGCGCCTTCCCGCCTACACGGCCGATCACACCTGGACCGCGCTGGACGTGCCTGGTGTTGCCGTGCGAACCGTCAGGTAGGTATCTCAGTTGCCCGCAAGCTGGTAGACCTCGCTGCCGGCCAGCAGGAAGCCGCCCACCCCGTAGTCGTCGAAGTTGGCGAGCCTGTTCGCAGCCAAACGGCCTGCTTTCTGGGGGTCTTCGGCGCAGGGTCGATCACCCGAGGACTGGGTGTAGCCAAGCATTCCGTCCGATTGTAGCGATATGGTGGAAAGGCCATTCCACGCCTTCTGCAGGGGCCCGCTGTAGGTCGCCGAGTCGAGCAGCCCCTTACGAATGCCCCAGGCCAGGCCATAGGTGAAGAAGGCCGTACCGCTTTCTTCCGGACCATCGTCGCCGGTCAGGCCGATGGTCGCACAATGGGTCGGATCCATGAGGCTCTCATTCCAAAAGCCGTCGGTGCGCTGGATGGCGATCAGGGCCTTCATTTGCGCCTGGAAATCCGCGACGTAGGCGGCCCGATGCGAATCGGTGGTGGGCAGGATGTCGAGAACCCGTACCAGAGCTGCCGTGACCCAGCCGTTGCCGCGCGACCAGTAGAGGCCTTGGCCGTTCGGGGCCACGTAGTAGGCGTCGGTGCTCTTGTCCGGCGAGCCGTTGGTCAAGTTGTTATGGATGGCTGCCGTCATCGGCGTCTTGGTGCCGCCACTTGGCGTGTAGTGCAAGTCGCGGAACCAGAGCCCATCGGTCGCGTTCCACAAGCCCCCGCCTTGCGTGTTGCGGGCCTGGCTGTACATGGTCCACATGCCGTCGTAGTAACTAGTGTCTCCAGTCAGAACCCCCAGCTTCGCGAAACTCGGCATGGACATGTGAATGGCGTCGATCCACCACCATCCACTGGTACCCGTGGGTGCGCTCTTCACCATGCTGTAGATGCCCGCCTGGATGGCCGCGATGCGGTTGGCCTGCTTGTCCCCAAGGGCAACGCCGATGTTGTAGAGCTCGATATACGCCTGGCCGCAGGCCTGATTGTCCGCATTGGTCGCGGGAGTGCTGTACAGGGCCCAAGAATGCGAATCACCCCACTTTGTGCCGTAGCTGTAATAGCTCGTCTTCTTGGTCGCGTCGGTTTCCACGTTGTAGAACGCGAGCAGCCCTTCGTAGTACGTGGCCCGGGTCCAAAGATTGCTGTCTCTGTCCTTGTCCGTAGAGATTATCGCCCCGGGATCCGGGTATTTCTTCATGAACCAGTCGTTCGCACTTCGCATCGACGCCAGCACGGCCGACTGCGCCGGCAGGCCGGTGACCGTGGGCGTGCCGCCTGCGCTGGTCACACCACCCGCGCTGCCGCCGACTACGCTACCGCCCACTGCGCTGCCGCCGGCTGCGCTGCCGCCGACTGCGCTGGAACCGCCAACCTTCGTTGAGCCGCCCGCGCTGGTCACGCCGCCCGCGCTGCCGCCGGCTGCGCTGGAACCGCCAGCCTTGGCTGAGCCGCCCGCGCTGGTCGTCCCGGCTGCGCCCGTCGTCCCGGCCGCGCCCGTGGTCCCGCCTGCGCTGGTCGTCCCGCCCGCACTGGTCGAGCTACCTGTCTTGGTCGTCCCGGCTGCGCCCGTCGTCCCGCCGCCGCTCTCGGTCGAGCCACCGGAGGCAACCGTGGAGGCCTGGGTACTTGATCCGCCGGAGCTGACGGTGCTTCCGCCCGCGCCAGTGGAAGCCTTGCTAGTGCCCCCGCTTCCCCCCCCGCCCTGCTCACCGCTACCAGGGGTCGATGAGCTGGAACATGCCGCAAGCGTGACGGCCGCGGACAGGAAAAATGTCCGAGGCCAATGGGTTCGAAGACATGTGACGTTCATAGGTGCTCCTCACAATTTCTTTGGAAAGGATTCACGCCGAAGCCAAGGGTTTTCGCTCCGTGTAGCACCAATCTCGGCCTCGGTATAGATGGTTATGGTACACGAATCCCGGACGAGATTGTATGTCCAGATACGGACATTCGTGGACGCAGATCAGGGTCCGGAGTCGGGTCATGGACGCTAGGCGGCACGGCACGGTTTGACCCAGCGGTGGACTCAAGGAGTTGCGATCTCCCCGAAGGCCCGATCCGTGCCTCTCCCCGGGAAAACCGCCGACGTCCGCGTCGGCGGGTGAGGGTCTCCGGCGGCGTCCAGCGGACCTATTGCCGCACCCGGCAGCCCCCGTTTACTAGCCCAACGCGCTATCCCTGGACGCCATCGTTGCGGCGCAAAGCCCTTGCCCGTCAGCGGCTTCAAGGATAGTTTGGCGGCCTAACTATCGGCATTGCCTCTGAGGTATACTCTGTTGGGCCTCCGAAAATGGGGGCCGCTCTTATGTTGATCCGCGCTATGATAACGAAGCTCGCCCGGCTCTCGACCCAGCGAAGCTCGAACAACACTTCCGAGGAGTAATGTAGATGAACCGAACGACTCTCCATATGATCTTCGTTGCCGGCTTCGCACTGGTCGCGGCGTCCTGTTCCCAGGGAAGTACCACCGGGGGCGAGCCCGGGGGTAGCATCTCTGGAGGCAATACCACCAGCTCGGGCGGCAAGACCAGCGCAAGCAGCACGGTGAACTCGGGCGGTTCCAGCCAGCCCGGCGACACCGGCGGCGCTAGCACCGCGGACACAGGCGGTTCAGGCGATACCGGCGGCAGCGCGGGAGGCGAGACCAGCGCAGGCAGCACGACCGCTGCGGGCGGCACGACCAGCAGCACGACCAGCGCGGGGGGATCGACCAAGACCGGTGGCACCACCGGCGCTGCCGGCACCACCGCTGTGGGCGGCTCGACCAAGACCGGCGGCACCACCGGCGCTGCCGGAACCACCGCTGCGGGCGGCTCGACCAAGACCGGCGGCACCACTGCCGCGGGCGGCTCGACCAGCGCAGGTGGTTCGTCCAGCGCAGGCGGCACGCCCAGCTCGGGCGGCGCGGGCGGCGGCGCATCGCTCCCTCCCGAGACTATCGTACCCACGTTGGATGGATACATGTGGATCGGAACATGTTCAGATGGACCCCAAACTGGGCTCGATTGCCCCTTGCTCCCGCTGACTGGCGGCGCTTGCCCAAACGCCACCTCAACTGACTTCAACACCCAAGGGGTATTCCGATCTGTCCCACACACCGTCGGGGGAACGTCAGGGACCCAATACACGATCAACTTCGAGGTGCGGGGCATTTTGGGGACTAAGTGCTATACGGGTGGGAAGGCGCGGACCCCCGGGTTGAGCGCCAGTCCGGAGGTCAGCAACGACGGCTGGTACGAAGGCGGCTCACCGGTCCCGAGCAAGTGGAACACCTACGAAATCCACGTCAAGCCTGCCGTCGGGACAACAAACCTCAACCCACGCGATCAGACTGAGAACATCTACTATTTGAACGCGTTCCCCTACCCACCGATTACCATCGGCAAGGACACTTGGTGCGAAATGCACGAAACCTTCCCCATGAAGTACACCGCCTCCTTCCCTGTGATGGGCGGCGGAACCATTACACTGACCCTGCACGACTCGAACTGCTTGGGACAGATGAACTGTGGAGGTCCCGACCTGCAGACTAGCTGCGCCAATCCGCGCACGATGGATCTGACCGGCATGTCGCCGCAACCGGCCAGTTTCACTCAGCCTTACAAGCAGTCCAATGGCTTCTACCCGCAGTGGGTTCTCTTCGACGTGAAGACGGTAACCAGTCCATAGCCGCGGCCCTCCCCCCAGCCATAGGAAGCATTCGTGAAATCACAGTTCTTGTGTGGAAAGTCCTATCTGGTTTTTTGTTCACTCGCCCTTGGCTCCTCGCTCTTCATAAGAAACGCAGCGGCCGAGAAAGTCCTCGCCCATGACGGGGACTGGACGGTGTACAGCGATGGGCGCGCAGGCGCCTTTCTCAGCTATGTTCGGGCCGACGGGTTTCCGAACCCCCGGGTGGACGCATCCGGGAGCACGATGACAGTCTATGGCGGTGGCATGCAGGCTGACACGTCGCAGTCGTCGACGGCGACGCCTCGGACCGTCAGCGAAATGACGGCTGGGACGGTCAGCGAGCAACTTCCCGCGGGAACAACTGAGCGCATGCGCCTTCGTAGTGGAATGATCGCGAACACGTTCGGATTCGGCGTGAAAGGCCCCGTTACCCCATACACCACCGTAAAGGGCTACATTCAGATTTGGGCGTGGGTCGAAAGCCTGGGCGAAGACAAGACCCAGCTCAACACAGCAGACGTGAGGCAGGGCTACGTCAAGCTGGAAGGGCTGTGGGGCAGCTTGCTGGTGGGCCGGTCAAGGGGCTTGTTTGCCCGCGGCAACACGGACAACGACACTCTCTACGTCCACGGCTACGGTGTCGGCTATGTCGGCGCAGTTGATTCCAACGGTCCGACGCAGGGCCAGATCGGATTTGGTGTACTGGGGAGCGGTTTTGCTGCCGGCGTGGTGTATGGGTCGCCTGTGCTGGGAGGCCTGCAGCTCCACGTAGGGGTCTTCGATCCAGTCCATCTCAACGGCGCGTGGACACGGACGAAATGGCCTCGGCCAGAAGGTGAACTGACTTTCCAATCGCCGCCCATTGGCACAACTGGAAAGATCTTTCTCTTTGTCAACGGGGTCTATGAGAGGCTGTACCAAACCAAGTCTCCGGACTCGACGAACACGGCGGCGAAAGGCATCGGATATGGCCTGCGCGCCGAGGTAGGTCCTCTTCGCCTGGGTTTCGCCGGTCACTATGGGCGCGGTCTCGGGCTGAACTACGCCCTGGAAGTGAGCCAGGCCGCAGTCAGTCAGGCGAACGCCTTGCGCTGGATCGATGGGTACTCGGTGCAATCGATGGTTGTCTTGGGCAAGGTGGATGTCTCGGCAGCTTGGGGCATCACCCGGGTTTTCCTCAATCCCGACGATCTACTCCCCTATGCCATCCATGCGATAGCCCCGACTACTCAGGACGGAATAGCTCAGCGCTACGATGTAATCAAGCAGCAGCAGGGTTTCGCGCTTGGCGCCGTTTATCACGTCAGGCCCTGGCTTCACATCGACGTGGACCTCTTCCGCGCTAACTTCGCGTGGTTCTTGGGCGAGAAACAGGTCGCCTACCTGGCCAACAGCGGCATGATGTTTACTTGGTGAGCAGTCCCAGGATCGCCATTCATAGGTAGGAGATTCGAGCTTGCCCTTTCCAACAACCCTCCATGGAGGAAAACCATGAAGCTTTCTCGTGTAGTCTTGAGCGTCCTGTTGTCGGCCTGCTCGTTGCTGAGCTTCTCCTGTGGGCCTTCTGGCAAACAATGCCAATCGACTTACATTGATACCGACGGAGGTTCCTCCCCTGTCTGCGCAAAGACCGGAGAAAGTGTGCAAGCGTGCTGTACTGGCAGCCAGTGCAAGTACGTTGTCGGCGCCTCCGACGCTGGGACCGGTGGTCAGGACTTCCCGTGCGACGGTACCAACTGCTTGACAGCAACGCAGAGAGTCCGAGACTACTGCGCATTGCCGTAACAAACTACTTCAGGTTGAGGACGCCACACCTCCGTCCTAATCCGGCAAGCGCGCCCGGCAGTGCCCGCGGCACCGCGCTGTAGATAGCCCAATACCGGGCCGCCTGTTAGGGCCTTGGGGGCTCAGAACTGATTGGCGGTATTCAGGTAGAGCTGGTCAAGATACTGCTGCAATCCATAGAAACCAACAAAGACGCTTGTCGCACCCGATGGGACCACAACATCCGTCCAGAGCGGGGCCCAGTCTGTGGAACCTACCAGTCTCAAGTCCGATGTACTAAGCTGGGTGCCGGTACAATTCGCTCCGGTGAAGAAAGCTAGGCGGAAGAAGTTTCCCGCATACCCCCCCTTGAATCTGCCACCGAAGTAGTGCGGCGGCGCTCCCGTCAACGCAACACATTGCTGTGGAGCGGCCTCGTCATTGTCAACGTAGACCGAGTTGGAACCCGAACAGCCCTCTGAATCGGCGGCCAAGATCGCACTGTATGCGGTCCACCCGTTCAGCGAGCCATCAAATCCGGGGTTCTTCAAGAGGTTGCCGGAGCTTGGCCTGCGGCATACGCAAGCGTGTGAGCTGGGATTGCAGCTCGGGGTGGCGCCCGAACAATGCTGATCTGAGGTGCATTGCACACAGGCTCCCGAGTAGCAATAGGGCGTCCCTCCTGGGCACTTGCCATCCGCGAATCCATCCTGGGAATTCTGTGAGTAGTTGCACGTTCCCGACGAGCACGTCGTGACCAACCTGCAGGCGGGTGGCGAGTTGCATGCCATCGGCGTCCCGGTACAAACGCCCGCTTGGCAACTATCGCCGGTAGTGCAGGCATTCCCGTCGTCACAGGTCCCGCTGTTCTTCACGGGGTTCGAGCAGATCCCGGTTGTCGTGTCGCACGTGCCCGCGCTATGGCACTGGTCGGGATTCGGACAGGTTCCCGGCGCGCAGGTTCCCGTGGCCGACGAGCAGGTGGCACACCCCGAGCACGCGTTCCCCGTGTTCCCCCATTGTCCGCTGCCATCGCAGGTTTGGGGCTGGGAGCCGCTGCACCGCTTGTCGGCAGGGGAGCATTCGCCTGTGCAGCCGGCGGTGGTGCTGCACACGTTTGAACAAGTTTGCGGGTCAGGTGTTCTGCAGGTTCCCGCGTTGCATGTGCCGGCGGCCTGGTAGGTCTTGCCGCTGCAATTGGCTGATCCGCAGGTGCCGGTGGGATAGGAGCACGAGCCGTCTGTATTTCCGCCGCAACTGCCGGCACACGCTCCGGTTCCCCCGCAGGGATTGTGCCCGCTGTGGGGCGTGTCCCCGGATGCCAGCGCGGTGCAGGTTCCGAGGTGTCCATACACGTCACAAGCCTCACAGGATCCGTCGCAGGCTTTGTCGCAGCAGCGGCCGTCTGTGCAGGGAATGCCACCCACGCAATCAGCCGGGGCCTTGCAGGTCTGCCCCTTGGTCCTCTTGCATGCGCCGGTCGAGTCGCAGGTGCCTGCGCAGGAGGCAGGATCGTCCTGGCCTTTGACCGCCGTACACACGCCGCTGGTGCATGTCTGGCATGCGCCTGCGCAGTCGCTTCGTGTGACACATCCGACGCACTGGTTGCTCGCGGTGTCGCACCTCGCGGCTACGCCGGTGCAATGCTTGTCCGCCGTGCACGCGACGCACAGGCCGCTGCTGGCGCAGGCAGGTCCGTTCCGACCCACGCAGTCCGTGTCGGCGGCGCATTTTGCGCATCGATTGTCTAGGCACAGGAGGCTCGGCGACGAACAGTCCTTGTCCGTGCTGCAGGTGCCAGGAGCGTCCACGGTCGGCGCATCGGGGCCAAGGTCAACGACTGGGGCGTCTGGAGCCGTGACAACCGCCGGGCTGTCGGGCGGCGCGGAATCCGCCACGGATCCGTCCAGCCCTGGACCGGCGCTCGCGCCCCCGGGGCCGTCGGCTCCCCCGCTCGTACTCGCGCCCCCGAAGCCGCCGAATCCACCCACCCCGCCAGACCCCGCTCCGCTCCCCGCCGTATCCGAAAGGCCGCGGCTGTCAATATTCAGCGGGCCGTCGCTGCCACTGCCGCCAACCGGTACACAGCGAAAATCGGCGGTACAGGCAAAGCCAGGCTGGCACATTTCCGCGGGCGGCGAGCAAACGCTCCAGTCGCGCTCCCCAGCCCCAGCGGCGTCCGTCGATCCGTGGCTGTCGACCGCCAGAAGGCCATCCGTGCCACTGTCAGGAAGCATACAACGCCAATCCTCGGTGCATACGTACCCAGGCTTGCACGGAGCGTTGGACGCGCAGACGTCCCAGTCTCGCTTCACGCAGGAAAGCCCCATTGCCGCTGGCAGAACGAGCGCCAGAATCATTGAACGTACCAAGCGTCGATTCTTCATGTTTGAGATTCTCGGACGAGAGTTGAAGAAGTTGCGTGGAAAGATGCAAGGCTGCGGGCGGCCGCCCAGTGCGACGGCGCGGATATCGCCCAAGTTGCGCTCGATGGTGGTCTCGAAGTCCTTCTCGGTCTTCATGGTTTCTCCTTTCCCGCGCCGGTAGTCCGGTACGCCTGGCGCGGGTGGGCTGGGTTTTCAGGATAGATTCTCTCCAGGTCGCCCGCCCCGAGCATCGGGGTGATATGCGAGCGTACGAACCGGGCGACGTCTTTCTTGCCGAGAGTCGAGGCCAATTCGAGCGGTGTCATCGGTCTCTGGCTGCAAAGCTCACGAACGATGCGCCGAAGGTCTTCCACTTCGGGGCGCTTGCCCAGGGCGGCGACTTTCTTCACAAGCTCGCTGGGCAACCCCTGTCTTTCGGGTTGGTGAACCCCTGTCTTTTCGGCCTCTGAACCCCTGTCTTTGTCCAACAACCCCTGTCTTTTGCCCCTGCTCCAGCAGAATCTTGCGGTAGTCCTCGATGACATCGTCGTCCAGATCTCCCATCTCCCCATCGAGGGCAAAGCTGTCCTCGTATCGACCTTCCTGCGCCAAGGTGTGAAAAAGGTGTATGTCGTCGTCAGAGCAGCGCACGTCGCTGGCCCCGATGCGGCGATAGGCACCAGCGGGCACGCCGGTTGCTTTGAGGTAGATGGGCTTCTCACCGGCCGGGGCCTCGTCGATGAACGCTGCAACCACCACGCGGCCATCAATAGCCTCGGACCAGATGGTCGGTCGCAAGGGACGGTTGAATGTGCTCGCGCATTGGCTGGCCAGGTCCGATTGCAACTTGTCCGGGTCAGGCACCCCGACCACGTCGTAGCCGTCGTGACTGTCCTTGGCGACAACACCGAAAACCAGCGTGCCACCGTCGAGCCCTGGTTCGTTGGCAAAGGACGAGATCGTATGCAGCGCCTCCTTGCCCAGCCCCCGCTTGGCCTCGACACGCGAATGCTCATCAAGGACGTTGAGCTGGTCGAGGATTTCGGCGATGGGGCGCTTCATGGGAGGGGACCTCCACCATGGGGTCTCCGCAGTAGTCGCAATCTGTTGCGAAAACGGCACCAAGGGCAGAAGGAACCGGCGCCAAGGGGCTGCTCACGCTGGCAAGGCCGGAAGTCCACGGGCAAGACCATGCCCAGAAGGGCTCATTGTGTCAAGTGGCACTCTCAGGCACCCTCAGGTCGCCAAGACGCGGCTCGGAACAAACGCGCTTGGGCGCCTGATCTGCGCGGTGTTCTCGGCACGGTCGGGTCGACGGGGAACTTCCGGTCCCCTCGCCCTGCGAAAGCGGGGACCAGAAACGGTCGGCGAAAACCCCTCTCCCTAACCCCCATGACTGCTCACCACAGTTTCCCGCAGGTTTGCCCCGGATTTCACCACAGAGGGCACAGAGATCACGGAGACGGATCGGAAGGAAAGAAGGGTTCGGATCCGGATCCAAAACCCTTTCTTTCCGGCCTCTGTGGCCTCTGTACTACTGACGTCGCGTTTCTTCGCAAGCCGCGAAGATTCCTTGGCAACTCCGGAACATCACTGCGCTTCTCCGACTCTGTGGCCTCTCCTCTCGCCTCTGCGTTCTCAGCTCCGGGTGGCCGTCGCGATGAATCACCTCAAACCCCTTTGGTTGCGGCCGCAAGGCTGCCCTGTGCACTCTGTGGTGAAACTCCGGATCGCGCCGTCGGCCGTCAAATCCCGAGAGAATCGTGGTTAGCACTTGTGTTCTTGCACCGCCGTGCAGCTAGCGTTTTCCGGCCCCAACAACCACTGGGCGAATGCTCTTCACGAGCTTCTTTGGGCGGCAGCAGAATTCTGTTCTTTCCACCGAGGACTTCGGCGATAATTTCGACCCATGACAACTCGTTGCGTTCTCGTATTTTCGCTCATTGGCTCGCTCGCGTGCGCGTCTGCTCCTCCGGCAAGTCGGCCAGAACCGGCGGTGGCCCCTGCGCCTGCGCCTAAGGCCCAGGCCCCGGCGCCCAAGCCAACGCCGGCGGTCGCGGTCCCGGCCGGTCCCGTGGCTGACCCGGCCGACGTGGCCGTGGTCACTCTGACAAATCCCCTGGCCGCGCGCCGGATGGCGGAGACCATTGCGCTGGCGCTGGCGGATCTCACCAAGGTCGTGCCCGGCTTGGATCTGAAGAAGACCCTCGTCGTGAACGCGCACGGCAAGCCGGTGCTCTCGCAGTTGGTCGACACGGACGGCGACGAGACCCCTGACCAGCTGGTTTTTCAGGCCGATTTCGGCGCGAGCGAGAGCAAGACATTCAAGCTGAGGACCGGGGAGCGCGCCAACGCCTCCGAGGCAGACTACAAGGCCTACGGCCGTTTCGTGCGCGAGCGCCACGACGACTTCGCGTGGGAGAACGACCTTGTCGCCCACCGCGTGTACGGGCCTGACCTGGAAACCTGCAAGAAGGAACCCCTGACCTCAAGTGGAGTGGACGTTTGGGTGAAGCGGGTGTCCAAGCTGGTGGTCAATGAATGGTACATGACGGACAACTACCACCAGGACCACGGCGAGGGCGCGGACTTCTACGCCGTGGGCAAGTCGCGCGGCTGCGGCGGATTGGGGATCTGGTCGGGTGGCAAGCTTGCCGTGTCGAAGAACTTCACTGGCTCGCGCGTGCTGGCCAACGGTCCCGTCCGTCTGGTGTTTGAACTGACCTATGCGGCCTGGGGCACGGGTGGCATGCGGGTGACTGAAACCAAGCGCGTGATTCTTGATGCTGGCTCGCATTTCAATCGATTCGAGAGCACCTTCAAGGGCGCCAAAGCGGCCCTGCCCATCGGGATTGGCATCGCCAAGCATCCCGGCGGCGCTGTGGAAGTCGACGGCAAGGCAGGCTGGATGCGGGTTTGGGAACCACTCGACAAGGGCGCGGCCGGCAATCTGGGAACAGCCATTGTCCTACCTCCGGGATCCAACGTCGAGGCACAACAGACCGATCTTGAATACCTGGTGGTCACGCCCGCCCCCAAGAGCGGCCCACTAGCCTACTACGTGGGCACGGCCTGGGATCGCGCCGGCGCAATTGCCGACGCCGCGGCCTGGACAAAGGAAGTGCAGCTTCTGTCGAGCCGACTCGCCAATCCCGTGCTGGTCACCCTGGCCGCCGTTCCTGGTGCGGCGCACTCGAACCCAGTGCCATCAGCCAGCCCGTCCAAGTAGACCCGCGGTCTAGCAGCCCGTGGCGAAAGTCTCCACGTCGCCCTCCGGGCGGGTTCTGGCCCGTCTGTCTTGCTCGGAACCCTGGAAGGGTTCCGAACCTCCCGCGACGGGGATGGACGAGCAAAGCTCGCCCCTCCCCACGCGCCGGCGTCGCCGCTCGCTTGAATACATCCAGTATTCGGCGCTTCGCTGCTCCTTGCATCCGGGCCGAACCCGCTCCGGATGGCTCGGTCCGACCTTCGCCACTGGCTGCTAGGGAATGACGATGGGAACGAGGCAGTCGAACTTCGTTTCCATGCGGAAGTGCGACTCAGTGACGTGCCGCTCGGCATGGAAGATGTCCATGTTGTAGGTCTGGCCTTTGGTTATACCGAACTGAGCCGCCTGTGCGTCGAAGTCGACGGTTCCGGTCTGCGCGTTGTGAATT
>Ga0182021_10008054_pt1 | contig 12500 bp, 12 predicted proteins | sample 612E3MmetaG_FD_120493 | JGI IMG/M metagenome (GOLD analysis project Ga0182021, IMG submission 120493) | Permafrost microbial communities from Stordalen Mire, Sweden - 612E3M metaG (Illumina Assembly) | ecosystem: Environmental > Terrestrial > Soil > Wetlands > Permafrost | place: Sweden... | reverse complement strand
TTATCCTACTGGGACTTTGTATCTGGATAGCGGCATGACTGCCACACTATCTATCAGCCTGAGCGTCCCAACTGGCACGGTTACCCAAGTCGATTTGATTGCTCTTACCGCCACTTCACAGATCAGCCCGAGTATCTGGATGGCCGTTAACGATATGGCCAGAGTGGGCGATCCCGCACAGGCCGGCTTTGTTGCCAGCGCGACAACGGTCAAGACCAATCAGGTCATCGCCTTCACCAATGCTTCGACTGGCACATTGCCACTGTCATACACCTGGAACTTTGGTGATGGCGTCACCAGCACGCTGACGAACCCGACACATGTGTTCACTGTGGCAGACAGTTACACAGTCACTTTAACGGCTACCAACAACTACGGCGTTGATGCCGCCGAGTTGGCGATCAAGATCATCCCGTATCAGGTCTTCCTGCCGATCGTGCAGCGCTAGTCTCACGCGCATCAGTAAAGTAGTGAAGAAGCCGCCTGGCCATCCGGGTGGCTTCTTCTTTTGTGTCATCAATGATGTGGTGCTATTGTTTGTCCGTTGGTCAAGCGACAATGCTTAGGCGCACTAGCGTTTTACCTCGCGGCCGCTTGCCGCTGATCGTGGGTATACCGCAAAACTGTTGGGCGGCTTCCGGGTTTCCGGCAGTGCTCCCCGCTGGATGTGCCATCCAGCGGGAGCACGTAAAACCGCAATTTGTTCCCGCGCTCAGTATAGCCATCCGGCGGGAGCAACTGAAAAGTCACCAACACTTTTGCGTTATACTCACTGATCGCGTATGCCTTGACGCTCGAATCCTTTCTGTTAGAATCAAAGCATGATCAAAGTGACGTATCGCGACAAGCACTGGGAAGTGCCCGGCCGACGCACCGTACGTGATGTCATCCTGGCCGTTGACCTCAATCCGGCGACGGTGCTGGCGGTCCGCCGCGGCAAGCTCGTGCTGGATTCGGAGCTGCTGGACGAAGAAGACGAAATCAAACTGATCGCCGTGATTTCGGGCGGTTGATCGCTCAATCTCTCCGTCTTTCTATCCCTCTGTCATCAGATGGAGTGAAGGAGGAACAGAGGGACGGAGAGAAAGGGAGTATGAGCTTGAAGTGTCGCAAGTGTCATCAGCCGGCGGTCGTCAATATGCGGCAGCATAAACTCGCTTTGTGTGAAGCGCATTACCTTGAATGGCTCCCCGCGCAGACGCAGCGCACCATCGAGAAGTACCACATGTTTACCCGTGAGGACAAGATCCTCGTGGCCGTCTCCGGCGGAAAAGACAGTTTGAGCGTGTGGGACATTTTGCTGCAGCTGGGCTATCACGCCGATGGCTTAACGCTGCAGCTGGGCATCGACGAAGGCATTCGCTACTCGGAGCAATCACACGCGTATATCGAAAAGTTCATCCGCGATTTCTATCCGCAGGCGGTGCTGCATACGGTGGATGTGAAAGCCGCCTACGGCGCGGCGCTGCCCGAAATTGCCGCGCGGGACGATCGGGCGGGCGAACGGCCGTGTGCGGTGTGTGGCTTGATCAAGCGGCACGAGATGAATCGCCTCGCCTATGAATTGGGCGATACCGTGCTGGTGACCGGCCACAATCTGGACGACGAAGCCTCGGTGTTGTGGGGCAACCTCTTTCACTGGCAGATCGAGGCGCTGGTGCGCCAGTCGCCGGTGCTGCCCGCCGATCGGCCCGGGCTGGCCCGCAAAGTCAAACCGCTGTGCCGGTTCTATGAGCGTGATATGGCCGCGTATGCCCTGCTGCGCGGCATCGAGTATGTTTATGATGAATGCCCGTTTTCAGTGAATGCCAGCACGCTGCGCAACAAGTTGACGCTCAACGAAATGGAACAGGAGCAACCCGGCACCAAAATGCAATTCTACGCCGGCTTCTTGACGGCGCGCGAGCGCGGTTTGTTTACCTTGCCTGAAGCAGAACAAGTGCCGCTAGCGCCCTGCGCCCGGTGCGGGCAGCCGACCTCGGCGCACGGCTTGTGCGCGTTTTGTAAATTGTGGGATCATCGGTAAGCGCAGCCTGGCCGTGGTAAAATGAAACAGCCACCCGCCCATCTGGGTGGTTTCTTGTTGTCCCCATATTTTAGAAAAGAAGGAGACGGAGAAGTTGAAGTCCTATCGCTGGTATTCTACGGTCGTCGCTGTGTTTGTTACCTGCCTGATCACAGCCAATATCATCGCTGTGAAACCTGTGCAGATCGCTGGCTTGGTGTTTCCGGCGGCGGTGGTTGTCTTCCCATTCGCTTATATCTTCGGCGATATCTTGACCGAGGTATACGGATATGCTCGGGCACGCCAGGCCATTTGGATTGGCTTTGCCTGTAACTTGATCGCAGTGGTGGCCATATACTTGGGCGGTTTGCTGCCTGCGGCGGGATTCTGGCCCAATCAAACGGCCTATGACACCATTCTCGGTTTTACACCGCGCCTGTTGGCTGCTTCATTCAGCGCCTATCTGGTGGGCGAGTTTCTAAACTCAACGGTGCTGGCCAAACTGAAAGTCGCGACGAATGGTCGCTATTTGTGGGTGCGGACCATCGGGAGTACGCTGGTCGGTGAGCTGGCCGATTCAGTCGTGTTTATCACGGCGGCATTCTTAGGCGTCTGGCCGGGCGATCAGATATTGACGGGTATCGTCACTCAATGGGGGATCAAGGTAGTTTACGAAGTCATCGCCACGCCGTTGACGTATGCGGTCGTCGGCTATCTCAAGCGCGCCGAGGGAGTGGACACCTACGATCGGGCCACAGACTTTACGCCGTTTAAGTTCGAAATACGATGAAAGGCAATCGATATGACTCAAGAGATCAGCCGTGAAGAACTATTGAGCGGCCTCACCTTGCTGGGGCAGAACGTGCGCCAGCCCGTGCGCCAATTGGAGACGTTCCCCAATCAGCATCCGGGCCGGCCTTACGTGGTCACACTGGTCTGCGATGAATTCACCTGCCTGTGTGCGGCCACCGGCCAGCCAGACTTTGCGACGATCACCATTCACTACATTCCCGATCAACGCATCGTCGAATCGAAATCGTTGAAACTGTATCTGTGGTCGTTTCGCGATGAAGGACATTTTCACGAGCATGTGACCAACTTGATTCTCGACGATCTGGTGAAGGCGCTCGATCCGATCAAGTGTGAAGTGATCGGCGACTTCAAGGTGCGGGGCGGCATCGCCATCAAGGTGGAAGCAAAGTACGAGCGCGCCAATCCGATCGGTCACGAGCACGATTAGCTAGAATCAAATTTTCGGCTATAATTCCACCTATCTCGGGCATTCCGCCGCTGGAGCACCACCATGGCAACTCGGTCTGGGAGCCTGGACGAACTGACTCCGCGTGAAATGGATGTGCTGCGGTTGCTGGCACACGGTCTGCCTAACCGCAAAATCGCCGTGCAGTTGTCCATCCACGAACGTACCGTGAAGTATCATGTCGGTGCGATTCTAGCCAAGTTGGAAGCGGCCAATCGCACCGAAGCGGTGATGCGGGCAATCGAGCGAGGCCTGATTACCTTAGAAGGATGAAGCGGACACGCGTTTCATCCTTTGGTTATTACAAGGTCAAGGAGTTCCATGACGACCCCCAGGGTCTTTGTGACACGTCTCATCCCGGAAAAGGGTCTGGACATGGCGCGGCAGGCCGCCGACATCGAAGTCTGGCAAGATCCACTGCCACCGCCTTACGAGACTCTCTTGCAAAAGGTGAAAGGGCTGGATGCGCTGTTGTGTTTGCTCACCGACCAGATCGATGCGAATTTGATGGATGCGATCGGGCCGCAGGTGAAAGTCATCAGCCAGATGGCCGTGGGGTTTGACAACATCGATATTCCGGCGGCGACGGCGCGCGGCATCCCGATTGGCAACACTCCCGGCGTGCTTACCGATACCACGGCGGATTTTGCCTGGGCGCTGTTGATGTCGGCGGCGCGGCATGTGGTAGACGGCGACAAGTTCACGCGTGCGGGCAACTGGAAAACGTGGGGCCCGATCGATTTTCTCGGCCCCGACGTCACCGGCGCGACGTTGGGTATTGTGGGCTTCGGGCGCATCGGGCAGGGGCTGGCCAAGCGCGCGCAGGGCTTCGACATGCGCCTCCTCTATTTCGATACGCAGCGCTATCCCGAGGCCGAGCAAAAGTACGGCGCGCAGTTTGTCGAGATGGACACCTTGCTGCGTGAATCTGACTTTGTCTCCTTACATACCGTCTTATCCAAAGAAACCTATCACCTGATGGACGACGCGCGCTTGAAGTTGATGAAGCCCAGCGGCATTTTGATCAACACGTCGCGCGGGCCCGTCGTCGATCCGGCGGCGCTGTATCGTGCGCTCTCCTCCGACACGATCGCGTATGCCGCCCTCGACGTGACGGATCCGGAGCCTATCAAAATGGATGATCCGCTGTTGACGTTGGACAACATCATCATCGCGCCGCACATTGCCAGCGCCAGTTTCCAGACGCGTGACAAAATGGCGATGATGGCGGCGGCGAATTTGATCGCGGGCTTGAACGGCGAACGACTGCCGAACTGCGTGAATCCGCAAGTGTACGACAAGTAACATCGTGTCTGACTGGAAAGATTGCCCTGTTCTCGTCACCGGCGCGACCGGCTTTATCGGCAGTCATCTCGCGGAACGGTTAGTTGTCGAAGGGGCGCGCGTCCGCGTGCTGGTGCGCGATCCGCAGAAATTGATTCCGTCGTTGATCGATCGGGGTGAAGTGGCACGGGGCGATTTGCTTCAACCCGCTTGTTTTGCCTCCGCCGTGCGCGAGTGTGAGATCGTCTTTCATGTGGCGGGCTGGTTGGGCGCTCCTCCTTCGAGGGAGGCGGCTTACACACTCAACGTCACGGCGACGCGGCAATTGGCCGAGGCCGCGCGTGCCGCCGGTGTGCGGCGTTTCATCGGCACCAGCAGTGTAGCGGTGTACGGACCCGTCACAACGGGTGTGGTCGATGAAACGTGGCCGCACTGGAATGTGTATGTGTATGCGGAGACTAAATCGCAGGGTGAGCCGGCCGCCTTCGCCACGATGACCGATCGGTTGGGGGTAAGCGTGATTCGCCCAGCGGAAGTGTATGGGCCGCGGGGCGGCGCGTGGACGACGCTGCCGATCAATCTCGCGAAGCGTGGACTGCCCATGTTGATTGGCGGTGGGCAGGGCTATAGCCATCCCGTATACGTTGAGAATTTGGTCGATGCTTATTTGTTGGCCGCCACGCGGGATGAAGCGCTGGGTGAAGCCTTCACGATTTGCGACACCGATATTCCCTGGCGTGAGTTCTACGGGCGTTATGCGGCGCTGGTGGGCAAGCCCGCGCGATCGGTTCCGACCTGGTTGGCGTGGGGTGGGGCGCTTGCCGCAGAAATGAAGGCGGCGCTTACGCGTCAACCGGCGAATCTCTCGCGTGCGCAGTTGGGCTTCGTGACCGGGCGCTGTGTCTACAGCACAGAGAAGGCTCATCGTCTTTTAGACTGGTCGCCGCGCTTCTCGCTTGATGACGGGATGCAGCGCACAGCGGAGTGGCTGCGTGAGATTGGAATGATCAATTAACAATTAAAAAATGAACAGTGAACAATAGGCCAGCGCGCGGCGGCGATGGAAGGCCGCTTTACTGGCATTGCACATTGCACATTGATCATTGAACATTGGAAATTGATCATTGAAAATTGGAAATTGATCATTGAACATTGAAACCGGGCAAATCATTCGCATTCAAATTCCTGTGCGCGCGCGCACGCTGTGGCTGAGTCCGGCGTGGGCCGTGGTGTGCGGCCTCATCACGTCGAGTACCTTCGTGTGGACGGGGCGCGATGTGTTGATCGCCGCGCTGGCGCTGGTGGTCGTCGATGGCACGTGGGCCACGGTCTGGTGGGGCCTCGTCGCTACCGACTGGCGCAGCCTGTTTGCGACGTGGGATACCTTCGACGTTACGCGCGTTGATGCGACGTGGGGTGCGGTGGGTTCGTCGGCGGCTCGATCGCAGCGCGGCTTAGCGCGGCTGCGCTTGTGGTGGCAGGCCATCGGCAAAGAGCACGCCGGTTCGCCATTGTTGAGTGCCTTGTTCTCGGTAGTGCTGGCCTTCTTGCTCAGCGCCGTGATCGGTGGCGCGGCCGTCGGGTTGACGTTGGCCGCGTTGGCGCTTACTCAAATCGGATTGTTGTTACGCGTGCATGGCCGCGCGGTGAATTGGCTGCACGGCTTCGTCGATGTGGGATTCGCGTGGCTGTTGGGGCACGTCGCGTTTGGTCAGTTGAATGTGCTGTCTGCGCTGACCGCCGTGATCTTCTCGTTCTCGTATGCGGCCATGCTCGATTTAGCGCACGATGCAGCACCTACGCGCCGCTGGCTGATCCCACCGTTCATCATGGTCCTGGTGTTAGTGTTGCTGCAACAACCCCTCGCGGCATTCGCGCTGCTCACCATGTTGATCGCGCAAGCGTCGCTCTCGACGGCGCTGCACGGTCTGGATTTTGCGCGCACGGCGCAAATCTGGCTGATGTTGTCCATGCTGATTGCCGCGCTGGGTATTCGCTAACAGCTTAGAGCGGTTTCTATTTTGGCTTACGCCACTCTGGAGTCGAGCCTTGCCCGTGTCCGCCGCAAGGCGGCGGGCCGCTAGGCGTAGGCGGGTTCCGGCTGAAGCCTCTAGTCCGGAGAGTAAATCCATTAGGAAATCAATCTAGATTCTCATGCCCCTCCTGTTGCTTCTGGTCATTGTTATTCTCAGCGCGCTCTTCCTGTATTGGCAGCTCGTCGTGGCCGAAGGTGCTTACTTCGGCAAAGGCGTTGTGGCGTGGTTGTACAATTTGGTCGCGCAGCGCTACAACCGCATCAAGCAATACGACGCCGAAGATGATGCGCGCTTCTTAGGTGCACCGCTGGCCTTGTCGCTGCAAGGGATTTCACAACCGATCGTGCTCGATGTGGCCACGGGGACATCGCGGCTGCCGTTGACGTTGTGCCGGCAGCCGTTGTTTCACGGCCAGATCATCGCGCTGGATAATGCCCGGCGCATGTTGCATGAAGCGACGCAGTATGTACAGACTTATCGTGATCGTGTGACGTGGGTGTGGCAGCCTGCCGTGCCGCTGCCGTTCGACGATCACACGTTCGATCTGGTGACTTGTCTGGAAGCGCTGGAATTCATGCCCAGCACTCCCGCCGCCTTAGGTGAATTCATCCGCGTGCTCAAACCGGGCGGACTGTTGCTCGTCACCAATCGCACGGGCAGTGGACGCCGCCTGATGCCGGGCAAGACTTATCGCCAGGAACAATTCGAAGCGCTGTTGCAGTCACTCCAGCAAACGGACATCACCACGCAAGTCTGGCAGGTCGATTACGATCTGGTGTGGTCGCTTAAGCCGGATACTCGAAAGACCTGTGAGGTCTTCGGAGACCTCACAGGTCTGGCCCCGATCGATCTGTTGCGCTGCCCGGCGTGTCGTGCCCAACTGGATGGAGCTGGCGACACCCTGACGTGTCGATCGTGTGGCCGCCGTTATCCGATCGGGCGTGATGGTGTGATCGAACTGTTAGCCGTTCGCCACTAGAGCAGTTTCCAAGTTAATTTACGGTACACCTGCTCTCGGTCCGCTGCGCGTGGTCACATCCGCCGTTGGGGCTGCTGGATGTGACCATCCAGCAGGAGCGAAGTCGTAAATGAAACTGGAATTCGCTCTAATGGCGGGCTGCGTTGACTCAATCTCTCTCCCCGACTATACTTCTTTCCATGCGCGGTTTGTGGCGAATCCTTAATCTCCTGATCATTGTGGCGTTGGTGCTGAGCACGGGTCTTGTGGCTGTGGCGCAAGAAGGCGGTGAAGAGGCTTTCATTGCCGGGCTGTTGCCTAAGCTCTCGCCTGAAGCCAAAGTCGGGCAGCTGTTCATCGTCGGGTTTAATGGCACCGAAGTCGCCGGCAACACCGACATCGCCAACCTGTTGCGCACTTATCAAGTGGGCGGGGTTGTGCTGTCGACGGATAATGGCAACATCAGCAGCGGCCCGGATACACCGGTGCAAGTGGCCGGTCTCACCACACGCCTGCAAAGTGCGGCACGCTCGGCGCGCACCTCGACGGCCGCGCCGTTTATTCCGCTGTTTATGGCGCTGCGTCAGGACGGCGATGGTGCACCCAACAGTGAAATCCTGGCGGGGCTAACCCCCGCGCCCAGTTATATGGCGCAAGGGGCGACGTGGAACGTGGCGAACGTCGAAGCGAATGGTACCGTCGTGGGGCAGGAACTTGCCGCGCTGGGTGTCAATCTGTTGCTAGGCCCGGCGCTCGATGTGCGGTCGGAACCGTCTACCACGATCTTCGATCCGGGCGTCAATGTCTTTGGCGGCGATCCTTATTGGGTGGGTGTGCTGGGCGCGGCTTATGCGCGCGGTTTGCAGGCCGGCTCGGAAGGGCAGCTGGCGGTCACGGCCAAAAACTTTCCGGGCCAGGGCAGTTTGAACGATGCTTCGTTTACGATTGATCGCTCGCTCGACGATCTCAAGAAGATCGATCTCCCGCCCTTTGTGCAGGTCATGCTGAGTCCGAACGGGAAGGGGCGCCCGCTGGCCGATGCCTTGTTGACGACCAACGTGCGCTATCGCGGCTTCAGCGGCAACATTCGTGAACGCACCGCGCCGATCAGTTTGGATGGCGCTGCTTTGCAAACGCTGCTTGAGTTGCCGGAGGTCAAAGCCTGGCGCGATAACGGCGGCTTGTTGCTCAGCGACGCGCCCGGGGCGGTGATGGTGCGCGACTACTACTCGACCACGTCGAGTGGCTCGATCTCCGTTACTCAAGCGGCGCTGGAGGCCTTTCAGGCGGGCAACGATGTGTTGATTCTGGATGGTTTGCAGTCCGGCACAGGTGATGAGGTCCAGGCCATTCATGACGTCATCAGCGCTTTTCGCCAGAAGTACTCCACCGATCCGGCGTTTCAGCAGCGTGTGGATAGCGCGGTGCAGCGGATTCTGCGCTTGAAGTATCGCTTGTATCCCAATTATGACTTTGCGCAAGTGGCCGTGCCTTTGGATCAAGTGCGGGCCAAGGTCAACACGAGCATCGGCGTAGCGCGCGAGGTGGCGCAGAATGCTTTAACCTTGATCTGGCCGGCTCCCGGAAAACTGACGCCGGTGCGACCGGAGCCACGCGACACCCTGTTGATCATCGCCGATACGCGCACCGTGCAAGAGTGCCGCACGTGTTCGCCGCAAGTGACTTTGGATGTCAATGATCTGTCGCGCTCAATAAGTCAGCTATACGGTCTGCCCGCGCAGAACATCACGACGACGACCTATAGCGAGTTGAAAGCGTATTTACAGAGTAAAGAAGACGCGCCCGATCTGGCTCCGACTTTCAACAGTGTGCAATGGATCGTCATTGCGCAGCAAGCGCTTAGCCCGGCGTACCACGAATCAGATGCGGTGCAGCTCCTGCTCGATCAACGTGCTGATCTGCTGGCGGGCAAGCGCGTGATCGGTTTTCTGTTCGGGCCGCCCTATGGGTTCACGGCGCAGCAAATCGCGCGCTTCACGGCCTTGTATGCTTTGTATGGCAAGCAAGCGCCCAACATCGAAGTTGCGGTGCGAGCTTTGGCGGGTGAACGTCCGCCCTCCGGACGATCGCCCGTGAATCTGACCATGCTGGGTTATGATCTCACCACACAAACTGAACCCGATCCTAATCAGATCATTTTGTTGGCGGTGGGTGATGAGGCGACGCCCGGTCAGCCCACCCCCCTGCCGGTGACGCTGCGAGCGGGCGATACGGCGCGGCTGCGCACCGGCCTGATTTTGGATCGCAACGGCAATCCTGTGCCCGATGGTACGCCGGTGCGATTCTATTTTCAATACGATGGCGAGGCCGCGCCAAAGATTCAAGAGGCCAAGACGAGTAACGGAGTGGCACACACTGAATTTGTGCTGAGCAAAGTTGGTCGGTTGCTGATTCATGCGACGAGCGAGCCGGCGTTGGACTCGATCGGATTGCAGATCACGATCAGCGAAAGCGGCGCGATCGTGGCGACGGTTGCGCCAACGCCGACTCCTACTCCGACGCTCATTCCAACTCTTACGCCGACCCCTAGTCCAACGCCTACTGTAACGCCGACTCCGGTGCCGCCTGCTTGGGAGACCTTCCTGACGCGCAAGTCACAAAATGCGCCGTGGGGTGAATTGTTTCTCGCCTTGGTGGGCATCGCGCTACTGGGCAGCGGCGGCTATTGGGTGATACGTCAACGCCAGAATGATCTAGCGAACGCGCTGCGCACAGCCTTGTGGACGGTGATCGGTGGATTACTAGGCTATGTGTATTTTAGCTTAGGATTACCCGGCAGTGAGGTGATGCGCGCGGCCTTCAGTGGTTGGGCGCCAGTGCTGGTGGCCTTGCTAGGCGGCGCCATTCCGTTGCTGTATCAGCTGCGGCGCTGATGGACGCAACGCGGTCCCCATCCGCCTGGCATGGTGGGACCTGCGCCTCTCACCGGATGTTGATCGTTGGAGTTGGCGTGGGTGTGGCAGTGGTCGCCGCGGCGGGTGATTCAATGGGCGCGCCGGCGACAGTGACGAAGATGGCGAGTGCGATTAACCCGGCGACAACAGCCATCAAGCCGCGATTGTGTTGCAGCGCTTGCGGCCAATCGTGAATGGCCGAGGGGGAGGGTGGCGTTACGATCGGGCGGTTGATCACCGGAGTCGGTACCACACCGGTCGGGAACATCAGCGCGCGGAATTCTTCGACCGTGGCCGGACGTTGATCGGGATGCATCGCAATCGCGGCGAGGATCGCGCGTTCCGTGACCGTTGAAATCGCCGGGTTCACACTGCGCGGCGTTTGCAGCGCGCTGGGATTGAGGAAGCGGCGTTTGGCGTCGAGCGGTGGTTGATTGGTGAGCAGGTTGTAGACCGTCGCGCCGAGCGAATAAATGTCGCTGCGAATTTCGGTGCCGCCGGTGTCGCCACCGTATTGTTCCAACGGCGTGAAGGCCACCGTGCCGCGGCCCTGCACCACTGTCAGCGTGCGATTCGAATCGTCATCGGCCATGACTTTGACCAGGCCAAAATCGACGAGCTTGATGCGGCCATCGGGCGTGAGCTTGATGTTGGAGGGCTTGATGTCACGATGAAGAATCGCCGGGTCCTGGCTGTGCAGATACGTTAGCGCATCGCATAGCTGTGCCGTCCAATTCAACACGTCGGCTTCTTCCAGGAATTTCCCGGCCCGGCGCGCCTCATTCATGATGTCTTTGAGGTCGCGTCCCGGCACGTAATCCATGACCAGATAATCCAGGTCGGCTTCGGAAAAGTAATCGGAGACTTTGGGCAGGGTAGGATGATCGAGACGGGCGAGGACACTGGCTTCGCGGTAAAATTGTTCTTGCGCCTGGCGGCGGGCTTCCAGCGTCATCTCGGGATCAAGCCGGACTTCTTTGAGCGCACAGATGCGGCCAGCCAGCACGACGTCTTGCGCTTCATAAACCGCGCCCATGCCGCCTTGCCCGATCGCTTGCACGATCTTATAGCGTGATCGTAGAACGGTGCCGGTTTTTAGCATCGTGCTCTTCTTCTCCTGGTTCGACAGCTTAACTGACAACCAATGGGTTGTCAAGCATGTGTGGAGGATTTTATGCAAGAGAGTGCCGTTCCGATTTTAGTGGTGCAAGAAGGCCAGTTGGCAGGCAAGCGCTGGTCGTTGAACAAGCGCGAATTTGTCGTGGGGCGGGGCGAGGATTGTGAGGTGGTGCTGCCCGATCGGCAGGTGAGCCGCCGGCATTTTCGCATCGTGCGTGACGAGAATGGTTATAGTGTCGAGGACCTGGGCAGCAAGAATGGCACGTATGTGAATGGTGCGGCGGTGCGCGGCAGTGTGCAGCTACAAGACGGCGATGAGATTCAAGTGGCGCTCAGCGTGCGCCTGTTGTTCGTGGGCGCCGAGGCGACGCTGCCGTTGACGCAAGAGATGCTGCGGGTGGCACAGCCCGGCCTGCGTTTGAACAAGAGCCAACGCCAAGTGTGGGTAAACGGCGCCGCGCTCGAGCCGCCGTTGTCCTTGTCGCAATATCGCTTATTGGAAATTCTGTGGGAGCAGAAAGGCAAGATCGTTACGCGCGAGGAAGTCATCGCCGCGGTGTGGCCGGAGTCCGATGAAGCGGGCATCACCGAACAGGCGATTGACGCGTTGGTGCGCCGCTTGCGCGATCGATTGGCGGAGGTCGATCGGGATCACGAGTATTTGGTGACCGTGCGCGGGCATGGGTTTAGATTGGACAATCGACCGTAACCCGAAGCAAGCGACACATCTTGCGGTTCATCTTGTATCTCCGACAAGAGATGTATGGGAGACGAGCGCCGGCCTCTTTGCCAGGCAAGACTTGCCGAAATGTGCTTGTGCGAAATCGTCGTAATAGCAAAGGGCACGAGGTGAAACTCGTGCCCTTTGAGTTCTTCAGCCCTATCGTCGTTACGTATTACTTGTTCCGTTTGAAGTACATGTCGG
>Ga0182021_10008053_pt1 | contig 12501 bp, 8 predicted proteins | sample 612E3MmetaG_FD_120493 | JGI IMG/M metagenome (GOLD analysis project Ga0182021, IMG submission 120493) | Permafrost microbial communities from Stordalen Mire, Sweden - 612E3M metaG (Illumina Assembly) | ecosystem: Environmental > Terrestrial > Soil > Wetlands > Permafrost | place: Sweden... | reverse complement strand
GGCCGTCGGCTGCCGTGATTATGCAAGAGTCGATATGCGACTCTCAAAGGAAGACAATAAATTATACGTGCTCGAAGTTAATCCTAACCCCGATTTGCAGGAGGGTGCCGGCTTTATGCGTTCCGCAAAACAGGCCGGAATTTCGTATAAGAGAACTCTTAAAATGCTCATAGATCTGGCCTACGAACGGAAACTCGCCAAAAATGCGGTTAAATGAGGCTTCGATCGGATCACTCCAAATTAAAAAGCTCCCGGTAACCGGAAAATTTGTCTCTTCCCGCTTAATAATTCCCTTATTTCATCCGATAATTATCTATAATGAAAGGCAGAGGATGTTTATTTTTCTATTCATATTGTTTGTTGCGTTGTTCTTGTGCTTCATGCTCTATTTGATTAATTCGGCGCCTTACCGTTATTACAATAGCGAGGGGACTCGTTTTTTCAAAAACCTTGACGAAATGAAGAACTATCCCTCAAATGTAAAATCATCTCCCTACCATAGAGATTTCCCGGCCTGAATTATCCGGTCATAACAGAAATAATGCGGACTTCCCGGTCTCGATTATTGATGATTGTTCCCTTGTAAACTTTTTTCCCTTCTTCCGGCAACATTCAGAAGAACTTTCCTTTTTTCTTCATCGGAATAAAATTGCCAGCGAATTATTTCTTCGATGGTCCTCAAACAGCCCTCGCATAAACGCGTGGCTTGGTCAAGAATACAGTTTTTATTGCAGGGAGAAGGGTAATCTGAAGCTGTTATCATTCATTTTCTTTCTATTTTTATTTCCGCTCACTACTAAATAATGTTTTAGAGCAAAAAGTTTCAAGCAAGGTGATAAAAAGATTAATCACTCCGTATATTTAATCCGGTACTTAATTTTTCGATTTACCGCTTACAAGTTCACCGGCAAGCCGGTCGGCTTTGAAATAGTATTTCAGCGCTTCAATCAGGCCTTGTGAATCCGTTGCGACCGCGCGGTTATTCTCAGGAAGAAATATAAAATCGCCGGCAAGACTTTCAATATTTCCGTCGTGTATCAGACCCACTATCTCCTTCATTGAATTTATAACCGCGCTACCGGAATTTCCCCCTACTATATCGTTTGTTGAGGCGAAACCGACCGGAAGAGAAAGATCGAACCCTTCCGGAATTTTTTGCCAGCGCGGATGAAGACCCCATGGATATTCTTTCCTGCCGAAAGAATTCCATCGATCGTATATTCCATAAAACGTAGTTTTACCGGGAGCAATTGTTCCGTTGTATTCATATCCCTGGATACGGCCGTCTGATATTCGAAGCGTTGTCGTGGCGTCGGGCGGTATTTTATCACCGTAAATTTTGTAAGCTGCCTCACCAAGCATCTGATTAAATATTTCAAGCGTGCCGGAAGTTTCTTTGTAGCGGGCATCGAGCTCGATACGTCTTTTATAACTGAACTGAACCAGCCTGATGAAGGGGTCTTGTGATTTTAGTATCTCTTCCGGTTTTGTTTCTTTCAGGAATTTAACAAGTTTTTCTTTTGAAACGACACGCGAAGTTTCCAAAAGGTATTCAACGGCATCATCGCTTTTCTTCCCGGCAAAGATCTCCTTGGTGATATAATGATCCTCTCCCAAAGTAAAATACAAAAAATTCACAAAAGCTTTTAATAGCTTAGCATCCCTCCCGGCATCGAAATCTTTTGGAAAGAGTCTATCCATCGTCCCTTCGAGCGAATCGGGTTTATATGCCGGATCGCGGTCATCCGGTTTGAGTTTCATCTGGTTGGCGAATTTAATCGCGCTGATAGCTGATGCGGTGAAGGGATTTTTAATCCGCTGGCTTGTCATCAGTCCGGTGTATTCGTCAATAAACTTTTCCAATTCGGCGATACTCGATTCGATTCCTTTCCAGACAGACCCGTATTTCCGTTCGAACTGCGGATCGGCAGCCACCTGCCGGATAAGCTCCTTCTCAAAACTGCGTTTCTTACTCATGACGTATTTATCGCACAAGGCCATATATCTCCCCGCGAAAGATTTTCGCGCATTTCCGATTCCCATAATCATATTCAGTAATTCAGAATGCTTCTCCGGATTAGTCATAAGCAGATCATAGTAAACCTTGTATAGTTCGTTATAAAACCCGAGATTATATTTGTAGATCTTATCTCTTAAAAATTCAAGTTCGGCTACCGAACGGAGGCGGGATGAACTTCCGGGTCTTCCAATAACGTAAACCGCTTCTCCGTCCGCGGCTCCATTCGCGCTCCATTTGAAATAATGACCGGGATGAACCGGCTTATCGTTCTCGTAAGCGCGAAAGAACATGAAATCGAGCTCATACCGGGGATATGTGAAATTATCCCAATCCCATCCGGTTGAAGCGATCTGAAAATCGGGGGCCATAACCAGTCTCAGATCCTTGTATCTCTTGTAGGCATAGAGTGAATATTTCCCTCCGTGATAAAATTCAACAACTTCGCATACGAGTCCGGTTTCTTTTGAATAACGGCTTTTGATCTCCTTAATCTTAGAATCGCGATCTATAATCTTTTCAACATTGTCTTTTCCAGACAACATCGCGCCAAGGACCTCGCCGGTGACATCCGTAATTGAGATAAGCTGATCGGCATATGCCCCCGGGACTTTTATTTCCTCCTCCAATGACTGGGCATAGTATCCGTCGCGGAGATAATCCTCGCCTTTGGGAGTAAGCCCCGGCAGCCATCCGCGTCCGCAATGATGATTTGTCATGATTAATCCGTCTTCCGAAACAAACGAAGCCGAGCACCCGTTTGCAAATTGAAGAGCCGACAATCTTACGTCGTCAAGCCATTCCCGCGAAGGGTGGAAACCGTATTCCTTTTCGAACCGGTCCGCGGGGACTGAATCAAACGTCCACATCGTTCCGAAATCAGTAAACGACCATTCCACCTTCGACAAATCGCGCGGTTCGTATATCGACTGCGCCGCAGAAGTGTGAAATAGAAATACGGCCATTACCGCGCAGAGAATAGATCGTGTATTGTTCATTTCATCTCCAGGAATTGAAGAATCATTTGCTCAATGCTGTCAGGTTAACACACGAGACATGAAAAAATATATTTATTAGGACCTTGAGATTCCTGACAAAGATATAACTCCGCCGTTTACGGCGGAGACTATTTGTAACCAAAAAAACGAAGGGCTTTGGCCCAACATCACTTAGACATTTTCTATTCATCCATTTGGGCCCGTCTGCGCCGGGCAGGCTAAAGCCCATTAATTAGTTGGTATTCTTTTTCTCCGCCGTAAACGGCGGAGTTAGTTTTATTCTACCGAATGAGATCTGTTCATCTTCACACGAGAACTTCCCACTAACCTGACAGCATTGCCCTTAGGCTTCCTTAAAATAAAAAAGGGCAGTCTATTTAGACAGCCCATTTTTAGTAAAATTAATTGCAGAAAATGATTATTTCGCTTTCCCGTCCAGCAATTCGCCGGCAAGCCGGTCGGCCTTATATACCGTCTTTATCGCTTCGTACATTCCCCTGGAATCGACACCAACGGTCCTGTTGAAAGTAGGTAAGTAGATGAAATTACCCTGCAGACTTTCAATATTGCCGTCGAAAGCAAGACCGATTATCTCAGCGTTTTTATTTATTATAGCGCTGCCGGAGTTTCCGCCGACTATGTCGTTTGTAGATACAAAATCAAAAGGAGTGTTCAGATCGAACTCTTTGGGAACGTTCTGCCATCTGGGCGATAAATTAAACGGGTATTTTCCCTGGAACCCGGCATATTTATCATACAGACCGTGAAAACTGGTCTTTACCGGGGCAATTGTTCCGTTATACTCATAACCTTTCATCACACCGTCGCTTATCCTGAGGGTTCTGTTGGCATCGGGTGTAATTGAAGTACCGTACATTTTATATAGAACCTGGCCGAGCAGTCCGAACGCAATGTTTTCGGTATCCATAGCTTCTTTCTGCCGGCTTCTGAGGGTATCGGCTTTTCCATAAACCGCCGCGTAATATTTTATGAACGGGTCGTCGAGTGCGAGAACTTCTTCCGGGGTTTTCTTCAGCAATTCCTGAACAGTCGCTTTATCTTTAAAAATTGTTTTCGCGATAAGATTATCCGCGATTTCTTTCTCGGAGCTTCCGGTAAAGAATTGTTTTGCGAGAGGATCGTCCTTTCCGAGATTCATAATAATATAGCTGACATTAATTTCAAGTTTTGCCTCTTCAAGAACTTTATCAAAATTTTCAGGATAGAGGTTATCCCTGTAATTCTGACCGCCGCCTCTTTGGGCTCCTCCGGGCCTGCCGGATTCGCCGGGGAGAGGTTTTCTTTTATCTTCGGGAAGTTGTCGGTTCTTCGCGTCTGCGACCAGGTAACTGGCAATCGTCATATATCGCGAGAAATAGGTAGGGTTCGTTGAATATGCCGCCAGCTTTACATCAATCCCTCTCAGTTCATTTCTTGTCATCTCTATTGTTTTCCAAATATCTCCGTATTCTTTTTTCAGTTCCGGATTACTTTCGACATAGTCCTTTACTTTCTTCTCGAATACCTTTTTACGGGCAAGGAGATAAGGATCATTAAGTGCTTTGTATGTGTTTGAGATATTCTTCTGACCGTTGCTGAATGCGAGACGGAGGCGTTCGTATTCCTCAGCCTGGGAAGGATTAACCGATTTCAGCTGTTCCAAACGGGCGTAATAATTATCCGCAAGGAACGCGCTGTTGCGGTATTGAACGTCTCGGAGATATTCGAGTTGCGCGACTGTTCTGAGTCTGTTTGTCGTTCCGGGATTTCCGACTGTGAATACCAGATCTCCCGCGGCAGCACCGCCCGCACTCCATTTGAAGTAATGATCCGATTTGAGCGGTTTCCCGGTTTCGTCGTAAATTCTCATAAAAGTACAATCAAGATTGTAGCGAGGGAATGTAAAATTATCTGGATCCCCTCCGAAATACGCGATTTCTTCTTCCGGTTCAAATACAAGGCGAACGTCGGTATAAGTCTTGAACCCCTGCACAAAAAAGAGACTGCCGTTATAATAGTTAATAACATCGCATTTGAGACTGGTTTCCTTCTCATATTTTTCTTTCAGCTCTTTTATTTTTGCGTCGCGCAGAGAGATCTTTTCTTTCTCATCTTTGCCCGGCTTCATTGCAGGCAGCACATCGCCGGTAACATCTTTCAGGAAGACCAATTGTTCAACAGTGTAATTGGGAATCTTTCTTTCGTCGGCTATAGTTAGCGCGTAGAAGCCGGTATTGGCGAGATCCTCTCCCTCTTTTTGAATCAACCTGCGGGTCATCCTCGCGCAATGATTATTGGTCATGATAAGTCCGTCACCTGAAACGAATGACGCGGTACAACCGGGGATTCTTAAAGCTGAGAGGCGGACATTATCGAACCATTCCTGATCCGGAGTAAAATTATAAACCTGTTTCAGATAATCAAAGGGAGGAAATTCGAATGTCCACATCTTCCCCGTGTCGTATTTCTGCGATTTAACCGTATCCGGATTGAATGCAACCTGCGCCTTCAATGAAAATGAAAGAGATGTTAATAGAAGCAGTAGTGCCAAAAATGATATTATAAAACCGCGTCGATAGATCATATAAACACCTGTTTTGAATTCATATTATTATTTGATTTTTCCGTTTTTTAATTCATTGGCAATCCGGTCGGCTTTATAGATCTTATCTATTGCCGTCACCAGAGCCCGGGCATCCACGGAGACACACCTGTTATTATGCGGCATGTAGATGAAGTTCCCGACTATACTGTCCATATTGCCGTCGAAAGCAAGGCCTACAACTTCGGCTTTTTTATTAATGACGGCACTGCCTGAATTTCCGCCGACGATATCATTGGTCGAGATGAAGTTGAACGGTGTGCTCAGATCGAAATCCGGGGCGGGTTTTGCCCATCTTTCATGAAGATCCCACGGATATTCTTTATTGAAGGAGAACCAGCGGTCATACAATCCGTAAAAAGTTGTAAAGAGAGGTGCCTTGGTTCCGTTATAATCCCAGCTCTTCAGTGTTCCGTCGCTGATTCTTAAGGTAAAATTCGCGTCGGGCGGAATCGATGTACCGTAAACATGATAAATCGCCTGTCCGAGCATATCGTCGAATACCTGTTCCGTATTGGCTATTTCTTTTGCGCCCTTCTGAAACTCGGGCAATTTGTCCTGCGTTTCTTTTATAAAGTAAATAAAGGGATCATCAGCGTTGAGAATCGCGTCGGCGCCGCTCTTAGCCAATTTTACGAGTGCATCTTTATCGGCAATGACGGATTTGCTTAATAAATAGTTCGCGGCTTCAATACTCTTTCTTACGCCGAACATGTTCTTTACGATCGGATCATCGTCGCCGAGATTCAGCCTTATATAATCGGTTTGAATCTGCAGCTTGGTATCTTCAAGCAGTTTGTCGAAATTAGCGGGATAGAGCATATTGATTGTAGAATCCAGTTTCGCGCCCTTATAATCAGCCCCCCTCTTTTCTTCAGGCTTCTGCATCTCTTTTGCGAATTCGACGAGATTCTTTGCAAGCATAAAATATCTGGATGAAAAGAGAGGATTCAGCGAATAAGCCGAAATCTTCGGTCCATATTTTCTCATTTCCAAACGTGTCTTCAGAATATTTTCCCAGACGGTGCCGTATTTGTCCTTCAGATCAGGGTTATTCCAGACAGCTTCCTGCAGCTTTTTCTGGAAATCTTTTTTTCGCGCCATCAGGTAAGGATCGCATAATCCCTGGTAGATCGAAGAGAATACCTTTTGACTATTACCGATACGTATTCTTATCTTCTCGAATTCATCAGCTCTTGCGGGAGCGACCGATTTCAATTTTTCGAGAGCAATGTAATAATTGTCAAACAGGAACGAATTGTTTCTATAAATCACATCGCGGTAATATTCGAGCTGAGCTATGGTTTTCAATCTCTGTGTTGAACCCGGATTGCCGACTGTGAAGATTGGTTCGTCGGGTTTTATGCCGTCCATTGAAAATTTGAAAAAGTTTTTCAGATTGACCGGTTTATCGTTCTCATAAGCCCGGAAGAATGAGCAATCAAGATTGTAACGCGGATAGGTAAAATTATCAAAATCGCCTCCGAAATAGGCGATCTGCATATCGGGAACAAAAACAAGACGGATATCTTCGTATCTCTTAAAACCGTAGAGCGAAAATTTCGCGCCGTTGAAGAGGGAAACGATCTGAGCTACCAACCCTGTTTCTTTCGTAAGACCGTCTGTAATTTCCTTTATCTTGGCTTCTTTATTTTTGGCTTTCTCATCCGCGCTGGCTCCCGTCCGGGCTGCTTTTTCGACATCATCGGTCACATCTTTAATAAGCACAAGCTGATCGGCATGATAATTAGGCACTTTTCTTTCATCGGCGAGGGTCTTCGCAAAAAAGCCGTCCTTCACCAGATCTTCTCCCGGTTTGCTGATCCTTTCCAGCAATTCGCGCGCGCAGTGATGATTTGTCATCATCAATCCGTCCTCTGAAACAAAAGAGGAAGTGCAGTTCGGAAGTCGCAACGCCGACAAACGCACATTTTCGAACCACGAATCATCGGCCGAAAAATTATACGCCTGTTTGAAATATTCAGTGGGTGGATAGTCGAACGACCACATCTTGCCGGTATCAAACTTCTGGGCTCTTACCGTATCAAGATTTTTATTCGATTGGGCATTCAGCGGAAATAAAAATGCAAAACCGAGGAGAATTAATGTCGCGTTAAAGAAAATCCTTTTCATGAAGTCACCTGATTTATTTAATGAATTATTAGTTTGATTCAAAAATATAACAGATGGCCTTCATAACCAAGAGTGGCATTATTAATTGGTTTAAAAATAAATTATTCCGTAACACAGATTGATTCACTGGTATGCGGCAGGCAATCTGTGCAGGCAAGATTGACGAAAAACAAACTCTTGGAATATTGGAATGATGGGCGGGAAGGGATTGGGGTCAAGTAAAAAGTATAAAGTAAAAAGGCAAAAGTAGCAATTAAGCATGGGACGTGGAACGGAGAATGGAGACCGGAAGAAGGGCAGTACGAATGAGTTCCTTGGAATAATGGAAAATTGGAATATTGGGCAACCGATTGAACACTTATGAGATAGGTCTTATGTAGGGAAAACCGAGTCACAAATAAAAGGTCCCGGCTATGTAGCACAGATTATGAGATTTAGTTTGGATGTAGAAATCTGTGCCCGGTAAAATAAATTGAATTTCCCGCACAGATTACCCCGTGCCAAACTAGTGAATTAATCTGTGCTACAGAATTGTTTTTTTGATAGAAGAGTACAGAGTATTGTCAATTTGGGGACCCGAGTTATTCGACTGTTTCGAAAAATTCACTTCTTAATTATTCATCTTTTATATCTTTCTGCCTACTGCTTACTCCTTACTGCCTACTTTATGTTCCGTATTGTATATACAAATTCATGAATTTTTTCCCGTCTCCCGTCTCCTAATCCCCAACCCCTAATCCCTATTCCGCATTTTATCAAGCAGATCATTCATGTTTTTCGCTTCGGTTTCCGAAAGTCCCTTCAAAATACCGTCCTGATGATTATTCAATGCATCAATTTGGGAAAGAATGTCCAATCCTTTTTTGGTAATAATCACATCGACCTGCCTTCTGTTGGAAGAAGATAATTCCCTCTTCACCAGTCCTTTTAATCTAAGCCGTTCAACAAGTCGGGAGGCGTCCGACATTTTATCAAGCATCCTTTCTTTAAGCATATTTATCGTCGCGGGATTCGGATATTGCCCGCGCAAAATCCGGAGAATGTTAAACTGGCTGCTAGTAAGATTGTATTCGCACAGGAGTTTCGAGTTTAAAGTCGTAAACCATCCGTAAGTGAAAATCAGATTAACCGCCAGTTTATGATGCTCATTCCTGAATTTTGGCTGTTTTATTTCTTCTTCCAGCCTCATTTTGCTTTCTGCAGTTCTAAATTCACCGTCAGGTAAACTGTTTTACTTACAACCGCTCCACCCGTCTCAATTAAGGCATTCCATTTCAGATTGTAATCGAATCTGTTCAAATCTCCCGTTATTTTGAATCCGGCTTTGGTATTTCCCCACGGATCTTTTATTGTACCATTATAAAGAACATCAAGTGTGATCTGCTTGGTGACGTCGCGCATTGTAAAGTCGCCGGTTAATTTATATTTGTTGTCTCCTGCTTTCTGCATAGACTTACCGACAAAAGTTATCTTGGGAAATTTCGCCGCGTTGAAGAAGTCGTCGGATTTCAAATGAGTATCGCGCTGGTCGTTTTCGGTGCTGATACTGTTAACATCGATACTAAAATCGATTTTAGCGTCGGAAAAATCATCCTTTCCGGCTGTTATAGTGCCGTCGAAACTCTTAAACAGACCTGTCACTTCCGAAATAACGAGATGAGTTACCGTAAATTGCACTTTTGAGTGTACCTTATCAATTACCCAATTCGACTGGGCACTGATTGAAATAAGACTTAAAAACAAGAAAACCGCGATACTTTTGAACTTTAACATTTACTCCTCCTTCAAGGTTGTTTTATTATAAATTGAAATTATTGTTGCAACTTATAATGTCATAACAGATATGCGCGGGAAAGAGTTCCCGTTTGCACTCTATCTCAAAAATCAAAGAAAGATTTAAGTTATGGGAGATTTCAATGTTGTTCCCTGAATAGTTCACGAATACTGCTGAACGGCCTGGTGTAGGCCTGGTGAAAGCCGAACAAACGCCGAACTAACGCCTAGCTAACGCCGAACGAACGCCGAACAGACGCCGAACACGACCGATGTTCGGCGGCAGCTAGGCGACAGCTAGGCGGCAGCTACCCATTAGCCGGGCCAACATCCGTAACCCACCAGGTTTGTTTAACAAATTAGTATTACCCTATCTCGCCAATTTGCTCGATTTCGAATTGAATTGGAGGACTTTTTACATAATAGTCACTAAGACACTAAGTTCCACAAAAGAAATTACTTTTGAGACAGCCCCAAGGAGGGAGAATTATACGTTTTTTATTCGAATGTCATGGGATTGTATATAAATTTTGGTCCCGGCCGATACCGGAAATTTCCTTGATTTCATTATCTTTGCGATACAAAATGAAACGCAACTATAGGAATATCAAATGGATAAAATACCTTCTTTTAAAGCATATGATATCAGGGGCAAGGTTCCATCGGAGTTGAATACCGAACTTGCTTATAAAATAGGAAGGGCGTTCGGCAGCCTTCTTAAATGCAACAGTGTGGTTATCGGCCGCGATGTAAGAAAATCATCACCCGAACTATCGGATGCCCTGGCAAATGGATTAACCGAATCGGGAAGTAACGTGATTGATCTTGGTATGTGCGGCACGGAAATGATTTATTTCGGGACGCCCTACTTAAATGCCGATGGCGGAATAATGATCACGGCAAGCCATAATCCTCCGGAATACAACGGGCTGAAATTCGTTAAGAGAGGTTCTGTTCCGATGGGTTACGACGCAGGATTAAATCTGATTGAGCGGATGATTCTTGAGGATAACCTTGGTGAACCCGCAGCGGTAAAAGGGACGGTTATAACAAAAGATATAATGGAACCTTTCATTTCCAAACTTCGTCATTTTTATGACCCGGAAAAAATCGCTCCACTTAAAGTTGTAGTTAATGGCGGTAACGGATGCGTCGGCCCGGCCCTCGATATATTGGAAAAAGTGCTGCCCGTTAAGATGTTCAAGATCTTTAACGAGCCCGATTCCAATTTTCCAAACGGAGTCCCGAATCCGCTTTTGCCCGAAAACAGACAGGCCACAATTGACGCCATAAAGAAATTCGGCGCCGATCTCGGTGTTGCGTGGGATGGAGATTACGACCGCTGCTTTTTCTTCGACGAAAAAGCGAATTTTATTGAAGGGTATTATATAGTCGGACTTCTGGCGAAATCGATATTAAGAACAAATCCGGGGGCAAAAATAATCCATGATCCACGACTGGTATGGAACACACTCGATGTTGTCGCCAAAGCGGGTGGTGAGGCAATAGTTTCGAAAAGCGGACATGCCTTCATCAAACAAAAAATGAGAGAGCAAGAAGCAATTTACGGGGGCGAAATGTCTGCACATCATTACTTCCGCGATAATTCTTATTCCGACAGCGGATTGATCCCGTTCCTCCTTATTCTCCAGCTCCTCTCTGAAGAGAAGCTCAAGATGTCGGAACTCGTTGGATATATGGTTAAAGCGTATCCCTGTTCCGGAGAAATCAATTCAACCGTTAAGGATGCGGCTGGAAAGATTGAAGAAATACGTAAAAAATACACCGGCGGGGAAGACAATGAGCTCGACGGCTTAAGCGTAGAATATCCCGATTGGCGGTTCAATATCAGAATGAGCAACACGGAACCTTTGCTCCGTTTGAACGTCGAATCACGTAGTGATGAAAATTTAATGAAGATGAAAACCGGGGAGTTATTGAATTTTATTCGGAAATAAGAGTTTTTAATGAATTTCCTCGCCGCAGCATAGCGGGGTATCTGAAACTCATCTCATTTATATACGCCTCAAGAGGCGAGGAATTAACCCGTCAGAAAACGCCGGGCAAGCCTGAAACCGCCTTCGGCGGATTAAATAGATAAAAAAAATATATTTGCTTATTATTAAAATAATTGTCAATTTAGCGAAGGAGATTTGAATGACTACCGGACAAGATAAAGTAATCGATGTTGATAAGCTCCTTAAGAATAAGTTGAAAGGTGTCAGTGTTGGTTCTTTGGAAAATGCAGTCAGTAAAGTAATTAGTGATCTTGTCGGGGAAGATTATAAATGTACGATTGGCGAAGTTAAATACACTTTATTTAGCGGAGCTGATTTCCACGTTAAAATTGAATTGACATATAATCCGGAACAATAAAGTTTAGGACGATGCGGCTGGGCTTAGGTCCCCCCCCAACCTGGGTTTGGCTCTTCGTCCTATTTTTTTATTCTCTCTGAAACTTATCCAGTTCGTAAATTACTCTGTCTATTTCCTCTTTAGTATTATAAAAATGAGGCGACAACCGTACCATTCCTACACGTACCGCGCAATAAATTTCACGTGATTCGAGGTATTTGAATATATTATCCGCTTTTTCATGTTTGAAAGTAACAATTCCCGCACGTCGCTCTACACCAACTTCTTTAAGAATTGGATCAATTCCCAGTTCTGTCAACCTGTCGATAAAATACCCGGTATTTTCCAGAATTGCCGCTTCAACATTTTTCATTCCGTAATCGATAAAAAGATCGAGCCCTGCTTCAAAAATAGCGACGCCTAATGTATTCACGGTTCCGCTCTGAAACCGGTCGGCAGTAGATTTAAGATTTAATTTATAGTCGAGCAGGTCCCAGGCCTGATTTACGGAAGTCCATCCGACGTTTTTCTGATTGATCCTCTCCTGCATTTCTTCTGAAAGATATATATAGGATAATCCCTGCGAACTCATCAGCCATTTCTGAGAACCCCCTGCAAGGAAG
>Ga0182021_10008052_pt1 | contig 12501 bp, 9 predicted proteins | sample 612E3MmetaG_FD_120493 | JGI IMG/M metagenome (GOLD analysis project Ga0182021, IMG submission 120493) | Permafrost microbial communities from Stordalen Mire, Sweden - 612E3M metaG (Illumina Assembly) | ecosystem: Environmental > Terrestrial > Soil > Wetlands > Permafrost | place: Sweden... | reverse complement strand
CCTCGCCGAGTCCGTACAGGTCGTGGCACTGTCAGCGACGGTCAGCAACGCCGAGGAGTTCGGGGACTGGCTGCGGGAGGTACGGGGCGCGGTCGACGTCGTCGTCAGCGAGCGCCGGCCCGTGCCGCTGTTCCAGCACGTGCTCGCCGGCACGCGGCTCGTCGACCTGTTCGCGCACGAGGCGCCCACCGCCAGGGCGCTTCCGGGAGGCCGTGCGGACGTGAACCCCGAGCTCGTCAAGCTCGCCACCCAGGACGCTCGGCTGCGGGACGACGCGCGCCGACCGCGGGGCCGTTCGGGCCGCGGACAGGTGAAGACGCGTCAGGGATCGGGAGCGTTCGGCGGAGCCGCACATTCCCGCTGGACCGACAGCGGGCCATCGCTCGTGCCGCGACGGTCTCAGATGGTGACGGCACTCGACAGCGACGCACTGCTTCCCGCGATCGTGTTCGTCTTCAGCCGCCAGGGCTGCGACAGCGCCGTCGCCCAGCTCATGGCGGACGGGATCCGGCTCACCTCGGCGGCCAACCGGCGGCGGTTGTTCGAGATCGCCGAGGAGCACACGAAGAACTTCACGGAGGAGGACCTTGTCGCGCTCCGGTACGACCGGTGGCTGACCGCCTTCCAGCGCGGCGTGGCGGCTCACCACGCGGGTCTGCTCCCGTCGCTCAAGGAGGCGGTCGAGGAGGCGTTCACCGAGGGTCTCCTCAAGGTCGTGTTCGCCACCGAGACGCTCGCGCTCGGCATCAACATGCCCGCTCGTACGGTCGTGGTCGAGAAGCTCGTCAAGTACAACGGTGAGTCCCATGCCGACATCACGCCGGGGGAGTACACGCAGCTCACGGGTCGCGCCGGACGCCGCGGCATCGACGTGGAGGGCCATGCGGTCGTGTGCTGGCAGCCGGGGCTGGACCCGCGGGCCGTGGCAGGCCTGGCGTCGCGCCGTACGTATCCGCTCCGGTCGGCGTTCAAGCCGACGTACAACATGGCCGTGAACCTCGTCGGCACCGTCGGGCGCGATCGAGCTCGCGCCGTGCTCGAGCAGAGCTTCGCGCAGTTCCAGTCGGACCGGGGCGTGGTAGCTGCGTCACGGTCGATACGGCGGACCGAGGCCGAGGCCGCCAGGGTGCTCGAGATGGCCCAGTGCGAGCTGGGCGACGTGGTCGAGTACGGCCGGTTGCGGGAGACCGTACGTTCGCTGGAGGCCGAAGCGGCCCGGGGGCGGAGGGCAGACAGTCACGCTGAGGCACTCACGATGCTCGAGGCGCTGCAGCCCGGGGACATCATCTCGGTGCCCGTAGGACGTCATCGCGGCTGGGCGGCGGTCGTGGAGCCCCGCACAACCGGGAAGGACGGCCCGACACCGCTCGTGATGACGGAGGAACGACAGCTCAAGTCGCTGTCCTCCGGCGACTTCCCGACCCCTCCGATGGTCGTCGGGAAGATCCGCGTCCCCAAGCACTTCGACGCGAAGAGCGCGGCGGCTCGCCGCAACCTCGCGGCGGCGTTCCTCACCCGTCTCGGCGAGGTCGACCTTCCGGACCCGCGTCGCCGGGCCCGCGCCGACGACGAGGTGATGGCCGAGATCGACGCCGTACGCCAGCGTGTCCGGGCCCATCCGTGCCACCGGTGTCCTGAGCGTGAGGACCACGCGCGTCTCACGGAGCAGGCCATGCGGCTGGAGCGGGAGGCCGCGCTCGCCCGGCAGCGGTCGCAGGAGCGCTCCAACACCATCGCGACGGCGTTCGACAAGGTCTGCGGGGTGCTGTCGTCCCTGGGCTACCTCGACGAGCAGGGCGCAACCGTGACGGACCCTGGCCGCGTGCTGGCCCGTATCTACGGAGAGCTCGACCTCGTGACTGCTCAGTGCGTCGTCAACGGGGTCTTCGACGGCCTGACAGCCCCCGAGCTCGCGGCCGTACTGTCCAGCCTGGTCTTCCGGGCCCGGGTCATGGACGGCCGGCGGCCCGTGAGGATGCCCGACCGGCACAGCGAGGCCGCCCAGGTGCGTTTGCGCGCGGTGTGGCGTGACGTCGGCCTGGTCGAGCGGGACCATCGCGTGGACCGCGGACCGGAGCCCGACATCGGGTTCGCCGAGGCGGCGCACGCATGGGCGAGCGGCGCGGATCTCGCGGAAGTCCTCACCCTGTCGGGCCTTCCCGCGGGAGACGTCGTGCGGTGGATGCGCCAGGTGATCGACGTGGCCGGCCAGGTCGCCATCGCGGCCGGAACGGGGAAGCTACGGACGACGTGCCGCGAGGCAGTTGCGGCGATGCGCCGTGGTGTGGTGGACGTCGCCGAAGATTGACCGGGGATCGACCGAGGATGTGAATCCCCTTCGGCGATAGGTCTTCTCGCGCTCTTGTGAGAGTTCTCTCACATTCTCCCGTGCGCAAAGAATTCGTGTTCCTCAACCTCTAGTCAACTTAACGTGAGAGACGCCTCATGATCCCGAGGCACATTCCCGGTTCCCCTTAACGTTCGTCGCGTGAGCCCATTGAGGCTCCTTCGATCCGGGGGGATTGAGTGTATGAGGACTAATCGGTTTGTCCGTCGCGCCGCGGCGTTGGCCATCATGGTGGCGTCTGCCGCAATGTCGGCAGGAGTCGCACATTCCGCCGACAGCAGCGAGGCTCCCGTCGTCACGGTGAACAACGCGCCCGCGGCCGACTGGGTGGGTACGAAGAGCCAGGCCGTCGCCGACGACCCGGGCGTACCGTCGAAGTCGACCACCAAGGTCACCGTCGCGAAGCCCCCGTCCGTGACCACCCTCACCCGTGACCCCGCTGCCCCCGCACCGGCCGCCACCTCTCCGGTCCCCGCGTCCCAGCCCGCCAAGACCACGAACTCGAAGACCGCGACGAAGGTCAAGGCCGCCTCGACTACGGCCGCGAACACGTCGACCACGACGAAGACATCGACCGTCTCCACCCCCCTGGCGCCGCCAGCGACGACGGGCTCCGTGACCGCGCGTCAGGATCTTGCCGCCGCAGTCGCGTCCGCCACGAACGCGCAGCGGGTGGCGGCGGGCCTCAGCGCCCTCTCGTACAGGTCCTGCAGTGTGCCGGCGTCCTGGGCGCTTCACATGGCAGCCGCGGGCAGCCTGACCCACAACACCATGATGACCGTGCTCACCTCGTGTGGCGGAACCACGACCGCGGGGGAGAACATCGCCGTCGGCTTCACCAGCGTGTCGGCAGTGACCGCCGGCTGGATGGGATCGGCCGGGCACAAGGCGAACATCCTCAACCCGAGCTACAAGATCATCTCGGTGGGCGTCGCGCAGGCTGCGAACGGGACGTACTACTGGGTCGAGGACTTCACCGGCTAGACATTCGCGATCAATATGCCTTCGACACCGTCGACATATTGAAATCCGGTACTCGAAGTGCGGGCATCTTCGTGAACGTGAACCAGTCGTTCCATTCTCTGCACAACGTCTGCTCAGTGGCGGACGCCTGTACAGCTCGGTGCAGCAGGTCGACCGGCGACTCGTTGAAGCGGAAATTATTCACCATTCCCACGATCTCGCCGTCCTCGACGAGATAGACGCCGTCACGGGTCAGGCCGGTGACGAGCAGCGAGGAGATGTCGACCTCGCGGATGTACCACAGGCAGGTCAGGAGCAGACCGCGGGTCGTCGACCGGATCATCTCGTCGAGCGTGATGCTCGATCCGGCGTCCAGCGTCAGGTTGTCGCTGGGGAAGGCGTACTCCTGGCCCGAGGCGGCGGCCGCAGCCCGCGTGTACGGGAGGCGCTCGAGCGTCCCGTCCCGTAGCCAGTCGATCGCCTCCGCGGGAGAGCCGCTGTCGTACACGGAGGTCAGACCGGGAGCCGAGCCCTCCACGATCGCGAACGGTGCCGCTGGCAGGACCCCGGGTCCGCTCGTGAGCGTGAGCGGCAGCGGCGACAGCGTCTCGCCCACCCGCGTGGTGCCCGGTTCCTTGCCGGCGAACACGGTGCGGCCCTGCTCGGCGTCGCGCCCGCTCGCCGTCCAGTACGTCAGGATCATGAGGTCGGCGACAGCGCTCGGGGGCAGGATCGTCTCGTACCGCCCGGCCGGGAGCTCGATGCGGTTCTCGCACCAGGCGAGCCGTCGTGTCACCTCCGCAGCAAGGGCGTCGGCATCCACGTCGGCGAAGTCGGTGGTGGCCTGGCCGACCCACGCGGACCCGATGCGGTCGGCGTGCTTGGCGTTGAGCTCGACCTTGCCGGAGCGCTCGACCGTACGCCGCCGAGCGCCGGCGCTGGTGGCCAGCCACACGGTGGAGACGTGGTGCTCCGCGTACCCGAACGTCTCCGTGCCGGCGTCGCGCGACGCCCTCAGTGCGCGACCGAGTCCCTGGGCGAAGTCGGAGAACACGGCGATCGTCGTTCCCACAGCCTCGTCGGCAAAGTCCGCATCCACTGTCGCCTCGGGCAGGGGGGCGCTGTCGTCGCTGGCGGGTGCGTCGAGGGCTGCGGCGCAGGCCTGGGCGACGAGCCGGCGAAGGTCGTCCTCGCTGGTGACGGGCCCCGACAGGACTCCGGCGTGCCCGATCCCGTCCGTACGCCTGATGGCGATGACGGTGGCCGAGCGATGGTGCATCTGCCCGTTCGTGGTCAGCATGTTGATCGCCCAGCGCAGGTTCGCCTCGCCTGTGTCCCGGACGATGACGATGCACTCGTCGCTGGTCGCCGCGGCGAGCCCGGCCTCGATCCAGTCGGTGATCATGCGTGGGCCCCCTCGGCCTCGGTGTTGAGCACGTTGACGGAACGGAACAGCGCTGCGGGAGCACCGTGCGACACGGGCGCCGACTGACCCGGTTGGCCCTTGCCGCAGTCGAGCGCGCCCATGAGCTTGTACGTGCTCTGCCCGCCGACCGCCTCCATCGAGCCCCAGAACTCGGTCGTGGTGGCCTGGTACGCGACGTCCGCGACCTGACCGGCGATGCGGCCGTTCTCGATCGCATAGAAGCGCTGGCCGGTGAACTGGAAGTTGTAGCGCTGCATGTCGATCGACCACGACTTGTCGCCCGTCACGTACAGTCCGCGCTCGACCTGCCCGACGAGGTCGGACACCGTGATGTCGGTCTCGGCCGGCTGGAGCGACACGTTGGGCATCCGCTGCAGCGGGATGTGGCCGGACGAGTCGGCGAACGCGCAGCCGTTCGACCGACCCAGCCCCTGCTCGTACGCCATCTGCCGGTTGAGCTGGTAGCCGACGTGGATGCCGTCCCGCACGATGTCGAAGGTCTGCGCCTCGACGCCCTCGTCGTCCCAGCCGCAGCTGGCGAGGCCGTGCTCGGTCACCCGGTCGCCCCTCACCGTCATCGCCGGGCTGCCGTACTGCAGACTCCCGAGCGTCTCGAGCTTCGCGAACGAGGTACCGGCGTAGGCGGCTTCGTAGCCGAGCGCCCGGTCGAGCTCCGTCGCGTGGGCCACGGACTCGTGGATGGTGAGCCACAGGTTGGTCGGCTCGATCACCAGGTCGTACCGTCCGGGCTCGACGGACGGCGCCGCAACCTGCTCGGCGAGCCACTCCGGCAGCTGCGCCACCTCGGTGTCGAGGTCCCAGCCCTCGCCCAGCGCGTACTCCCAGCCTCGTCCGGCCGGCGGGTTCGTCGTCCGCATCGAGTGGTAGCCCTCGGAGGTGGCCATGACCTCGAGCTGCGGGAACACCCGTACGCGTCGCTGCACCGTACGGCTGCCGGCGAGGTCCGCGTAGAACTTGTGCTCGTCTGTCATGTCGAGGTTCGCGGTGACGTGGTCGACGCCCGGTCCCGTCGCGAGCCGCGACAGCTCCACGAGGCGGGCGATCCGCTCCGCGTCGTTCACCTCGAACGGGTCGATGCTGAAGGGGGACACCCACTCACCCACGCGTACGGGCTCGGCGGCGAGCTCCACCGGACGTGACGTCAGCGGCCGGCTGATCCGGGCGGCGGCGACGGCCTGGTCGGCCAGCGCGGCGGCCCCGTCCACGGTCAGCGTGATGCCGGCGGCGAAGCCCCACGACCCGTCGTGGATGACCCGGACCCCGATCCCGAGGTCCGTCGCGTCGGTGCTGCTCTCGAGCGCCTGGTCGCGCAGCATCTGCTGGCCGCTGCGGATGCGTACGACGCGTACGTCCGCGTGGGTCGCTCCGAGAGCTCTTGCGCGGCTCAGCGCAGCATCCGCGAGCGCGTCGAGGGGTAGCGCGGTGAAGCGCGGGTCGAGTCCAGCAGGCATGACGTCAATCTATGCGGAGTCCACCCCGGACGAAACGCCCTCCGGCCGCGCAGCCGACCACCAGTAGGCTGGCTGGCGTGTCAGTCGCGATCCGAGTGATCCCTTGCCTGGACGTTCACGACGGCCGGGTCGTCAAGGGCGTCAACTTCGTCGATCTCCGCGACGCCGGTGATCCTGTCGAGCTCGCGCGCCAGTACGGCATCGAGGGCGCCGACGAGCTGACCTTCCTCGACATCTCCGCATCCCATGAGGGACGGGCGACGACGCGGGACATGGTCCGCCGTACGGCCGAGACAGTCTTCATCCCGCTCACGGTCGGCGGCGGAATCGGGAGCGTCGAGGACGTCGACCTCCTCCTTCGCCACGGCGCCGACAAGGTGGGCATCAACACCGGTGCGATCCGACGGCCGGGCGTGATCGACGAGATCGCCCACCGGTTCGGCAACCAGGTGCTCGTCCTGTCCGTCGACGCGCGCCGCGAGGAAGGCATGCCGTCCGGATACGGCGTGACCACGCACGGGGGCCGCACGTCTGCGGGCCTCGACGCGCTCGCGTGGGTCAAGGAGGGGGTCGAACGCGGCGTGGGGGAGATCCTGCTCAACTCGATGGACGCCGACGGGACGACCGCCGGCTTCGACCTGGACATGCTGCGGGCTGTACGCGCGGTGGCCGACGTACCGCTCATCGCGTCCGGCGGCGCGGGGACGGTCCAGCACTTCGTCGACGCGGTCGCCGCGGGCGCCGACGCCGTGCTCGCGGCCTCCGTGTTCCACTACGGGACGCTCTCCATCGCCGAGGTGAAGCGGGCCTTGGCCGAGGCCGGCTACCCCGTACGCATCGTCGAGCCGGCCGGGACAGGAGCGGATCGATGAGGGCATGGGTGCCGTACGACTCGCGTGACGAGGTCCAAGCCAGGATCGGCCACCACGACGGTGTCGAGCTCACGCTGCTCAACGACGCCGACGGCCTCGCGGCGACAGCGGCGGAGGTCGCGTACATCGCGCTCCCGAACTTCACGGCGATGCGCGTCTGGCAGGACCTCCAGCACCTCGACATGCCCGCCCTGCGGGTTGTCCAGCTCGGCTCGGCAGGCTACGAGGGGATGCCTGCCCTGGTCTCGGACAGCGTCTCGATCGCCAACGCCGCAGGTGTCCACGACGCGGGCACGGCCGAGCTCGCGGTAGCGCTCGCCCTCGAGAACCTGCGCGGCCTCGACACGTACGCACGGCTTCAGCAGACCCATACCTGGGCCCCCGGCTTCGGACGCTCGCTGGCCGACCGGAACGTGCTGATCTACGGGTACGGCCGCATCGGGTCGGCCGTCGAGCGGCGTGTGGCCGGCTTCGACCCCGCATCGGTGGTGCGGGTCGCGCGCTCGGCACGTACGGATCCGGAGGTCCACGCCGCCACCGAGCTTCACGCTCTCCTGCCCGACGCGGAGGTCGTCTTCATCACCGCCCCGGCTACGCCTGACACCGAGGGCGTGTTCGACGCAGCGGCACTCTCGCTCCTTCCCGACGGCGCGCTCGTGGTCAACGTGGGGCGCGGCAAGATCATGGACACGGCCGCGATCGTCGCGGAGGTCGGACGCCTGCGGTTCGCCCTCGACGTCGTCGACCCGGAGCCGCTGCCGGCCGACAGTCCCCTGTGGGACGCCGCCAACGTCACCATCGCGCCGCACGTCGGCGGTGCGAACGACTCGGCTCCCGTACGCTACGACCGGCTGATCGAGCGTCAGCTGAGCCATCTCGCCGCCGGGGAGAGCTTCGACAACATCGTCTGGGGGCCAATGTCATGACCGACGACTGCCTGTTCTGCGCCATCGTCGACGGGTCGATCCCGTCTCGTGAGGTCTTCGCGGACGACTCCGCCGTGGCCTTCCTCGACATCCAGCCGTGGCACCGCGGGCACACGCTCGTCGTCCCGCGCCGCCACGTGGTGAGCATCGTCGACGACCCGTCCATCTGGGGCGACGTGCAGGCTGCCGTCGAGCACGTCGTGCCGTTGCTGATGGACCGGCTCGGCGCCTCGGGCCTCAACGTCCTCATGAGTGCGGGCGCGGTCGCGGGCCAGGAGGTCATGCACGCGCACGTACATCTCGTTCCCCGCTACCACGAGGTCTCCGGCCTCGACAACCTCCTGGGCCGTGACACGACCGACCTCGACGCCGTTCTGGCGCAGCTCACGGCATGAGCGAGCTGCTGCACCGGGTCCGGGCCGCCCTCCCGAGGACCGCGGTCGAATGGGTGCCGGCGCTCGTCGTGTCGTTCGTCCTGCTGCCGCTGGTGATCGTCAACGGGCACATGTGGCCGTACAGCGCGAACACCGTCGACCTGAATGTGTATCGCCTCGCGGTGCAGGACATGGTCAACGGGCATGACATCTACCTGACCAGCACTCCCGTCGACAACCTCAAGTTCATCTACCCGCCGATCGCCGCCATCCTCATGACGCCGCTGCTGCTCGGGCCGTACATCGTCTGGCAGATCATCTGGACGGTCGTGGGTACGGGTGCGCTGCTCAGCGTCCTGCGGCGCATCAAGGTGCCTCGCGGCCTGGCGGTGGGCGTCGTCGCGGCCGCGCTCGTCCTGGCGATGGAGCCGATCCGTACGACGATGGGCTACGGGCAGGTCAACACGATGCTCATGGCGCTGGTCGTCGCGGACCTGCTGCCGGACGACCCCGACAAGGCCCGCCGCATCCCTCGGGGAGCGCTCATCGGCCTGGCAGCGGCGATCAAGCTCACGCCGCTGCTGTTCGTGGTCTTCGCATTCCTCATCGTGAAGCACCGGGTCGCGATCATGGCGATCGTCTCGTTCGCCTTCTTCACGGGGATCGCCTGGATCCTTCTCCCGAAGGAGTCGCTGGAGTACTGGCGCAGCCTCGGCAAGGGCGAGGTCAACACCGCCGGCCCCGTCTACGTGGGCAACCAGAGCATCTCCGGCGCCATGACCCGCTGGTTCGCGGAGGACCGGAAGACCGTCATCACGGCCCTGGCGATCGGCTTCGTCATCGCAGGGATCGCGACTCTCGTCGCGGCGTGGTGGTGGCGCCGCGGGGAGAAGGTCTTTGCGATCGGCCTGGTCGGTCTCGCGACCTGCCTCGCGTCACCCCTGTCCTGGACCCACCATCACGTGTGGGCGGCCATCCTGCTCATCGCCGTGACGACCAGCAGCACGCTGCCACGGTGGGCCGTGTGGTTGAGCCGGGCCTGGGCCATCTGGATCGCGCTCTGCCTCCCGCTCGCCGTCCTTCCGTACGGCGGTCACAAGGAACTGGCGTACACGGTCGGGCAGAAGCTGGTCGGCAACCTCGGACCGACTCTGGGCAGCGTGCTGATCCTGGCGCTGGCCGGACACGCGGTCGTACGCATCCTGAGCGCCCGGAGTGCACGATCCGTGGCAATGCCTGTCCCCGTTGACTGAAACGGTGACTTTTCACGCTTCAACCACCCCCGGTGTCAGGCCCCGATAACCCGAGTGATGTACTTCAACCGGCAACCAGTGTCGGGCGCCTCCCGGCACAGACATCACGAGGGGTTTGACTATGAAGACTGTCGTTTATCGGGCACTTTCACAGGTGTTCGGTGTCATCGCGCTGGCCGTGGGCATCTTTGCCCTGGTTGCCGGCCTGTACGCCCACAGCTATGTCAGCAGCCAGCTGTCACAAGAGAAGATCACCATGCCGGTGGAGGCTTCCTACAAGACGCTGCCGCAGGCCTCGCAGGATGCGCTCCAGCCCTACGCCGGTCAGGCCATGACCACCGGCGACGAGGCCCAGGCCTTCGCGAACCACTACATCTGGGAGCACATGAGCGCTGCCTGCACCGCGGTCAAGGACGCCAACGGCAACGCCGTCCCCTCCGTGCCGGCCGAGAAGTGCAACTACTCCGCTCTCGGCGGCGTGGTCAGCGCCACGACTGACGCCAACCAGAAGGCGGCGTACACCGCACTCCGCAACACCCTGTTCCAGGGAGACACCCTGCGTACAGCCCTTCTGACCGCGTACGCGTTCTGGCTCATCGGCACGATCGTGCTGTGGATCGGCGTCATCGCCCTCGTGGTCGGCGTGGCTCTGCTCGTCATGGCCTACACGCTCTTCAAGAGCCGGATCTCCTCCAAGACGGATGCCGTCGCCGAGGCCGAGGCCGTTCTGTCGAACTGAGCACGCTCAGCACCAACTGACTCACCTGCAGCGGGGGCGGCCTTCGGGCCGTCCCCGTCTGCGTTCCGGTGGCTTTGTGGGCGCGTCCAGTACTCGGACCATGTTTTTGACACGTCGCCGTCTCATGGGCGAAAGTGAGCGCGTGCATAACGTGCTCGTAGTTTGACAGCGTGTCGATGGCCATCGTGGCCCGCGACACGCACCCTCGCCTGCCGGCTGGCAGCGGGGGTTTTTTTATGAAGACCGCATCGACCTACTACCCGAGGAGCGAGAGATGACCGACACCGTGCTCTCCGACAGCAAACAGATCATGACAGGGGCCCAGTCCCTGATCGCGTCGCTCGAGGCCGTCGGCGTAGAAGTCATCTTCGGCATCCCCGGTGGCACCATCCTGCCCGCCTACGACCCGCTCTTCGACTCGAAGATCCGCCACATCCTCGTGCGCCACGAGCAGGGCGCGGCCCACGCTGCGGAGGGCTACGCGGTGGCGACCGGCAAGGTGGGCGTCTGCATGGCGACGTCCGGCCCCGGCGCGACGAACCTCGTCACGGGGCTCGCGGACGCGTACATGGACTCGGTGCCGATCGTCGCGATCACCGGACAGGTGAACTCGGCCTCCATCGGTACGGACGCGTTCCAAGAGGCTGACATCCGGGGCATCACGTTCCCGATCACCAAGCACAGCTTCCTCATCACTGATCCCGCGGGCATCCCGGCGGCGATCGCGGCCGCGTTCGAGATCGCCGGTACGGGTCGTCCGGGCCCTGTGCTCGTCGACATCAGCAAGGACGCCCTGGCGGCGGCGACGACGTATCAGTGGACCGGCGAGGTCGACCTCCCGGGCTACCGCCCGACGGTGCGTCCGCACTCCCGCCAGGTGCAGCAGGCGGCGAAGATGATCGCCGAGGCCTCCCGACCCGTGCTCGTCATCGGCGGCGGTGTGAGCAAGGCCGACGGTGGCGCGGAGCTCGCCGAGCTCGTCGCTCTGACCGGGATCCCGGTGGTCACGACGCTCATGGCGCGTGGCATGTTCCCGGACGAGCACCCGCTGAACATGGGGATGCCCGGCATGCACGGCACGGTCGCGGCCGTCGGCGCGCTCCAGCGGTGCGACCTGTTCATCGCGATCGGGATGCGCTTCGACGACCGGGTCACCGGCCAGCTCTCGACGTTCGCGCCGGACGCCAAGATCATCCACTGCGACATCGACCCGGCCGAGATCGGCAAGAACCGCGAGGCGGACCTGCCGATCGTGGGCGACGCGAAGCTCATGATGGCCCAGCTGGCGAAGGAGCTCGAGAGCGAGACGTTGCAGGACCTGCAGCCGTGGATCACGTTCCTCACCAGCCTGAAGGATCGCTACCCGACGGATACGGGAGATCCGAGCGACGACTACCTGCTGCCGCAGGAGGTCATCAGGCGGATCGGCGAGCTCAGCGGGCCCGACGCGATCTTCGCCACCGGCGTGGGCCAGCACCAGATGTGGGCAGCTCACTTCCTGCCGCACCAGCGACCGCACAAGTGGCTCACGTCAGGAGGGGCGGGAACCATGGGGTACTGCGTTCCTGCAGCGATGGGCGCCAAGGTGGGCAAGCCCGACGCCGTCGTCTGGGGGATCGACGGTGACGGTTGCTTCCAGATGACGAACCAGGAGCTCGTCACCTGTGCGCTCAACAACATCCCGATCAAGATCGCGATCATCAACAACGAGTCGCTCGGCATGGTGCGGCAGTGGCAGACGCTGTTCTACAACGGCCGCCACTCGAACACAGACCTCCACTCGTGGCGTATCCCGGACTTCGTCAAGCTCGCCGAGGCCATGGGCTGCGTGGGGCTGCGCGCCGAGACGCCGGCCGAGGTCGACATGGTGATCAAGCAGGCGCTCGAGATCAACGACAAGCCGGTCGTCATCGACTTCGTCGTCCACAAGGACGCGATGGTGTGGCCGATGGTCGCCGCAGGTACGTCGAACAGCGACATCAAGGTCGCGAAGGACCTCGCTCCGGCGTGGGATGAGGAGGAGCTGTGAGTGCGTTCCACACGCTGTCGGTGCTGGTGCAGAACCAGCCCGGCGTGCTGGCCAGGATCTCGGGGTTGTTCGCCCGTCGCGGCTTCAACATCGAGTCTCT
>Ga0182021_10008051_pt1 | contig 12502 bp, 9 predicted proteins | sample 612E3MmetaG_FD_120493 | JGI IMG/M metagenome (GOLD analysis project Ga0182021, IMG submission 120493) | Permafrost microbial communities from Stordalen Mire, Sweden - 612E3M metaG (Illumina Assembly) | ecosystem: Environmental > Terrestrial > Soil > Wetlands > Permafrost | place: Sweden... | reverse complement strand
CGGCAATCACAATGGTAGGTAGATGGAGGAGACGACGGGGATTTGTCGAAAGCTTTTCCACGAGTTGATAGAGGGAAAGGACATTCTTTCGTACAAGTTCTGTCACAGCCAGACCCAACGCCGTCTCCAGCCCGATGATGCCAAATGGCGCCTGGGCGAACTCCACTTCCTTCTCGTCATAGGAATGTGGCGCATGGTCTGTCGCGATGGCGTCAATAACACCATCCTTTAAGCCTGCCTTCATCGCCTCCACATCGTCTCTGGTACGGAGCGGCGGGTTCATCTTCGTGTTGGTGTCGAACGAAGACAACGCTTCATCAATCAGAGTGTAATGATGGGGGGTTACCTCGCAGGTCACCGGAAGGCCTTTTGCCTTTGCGTTCCGGATATGATCAAGAGTCTGCGCAGCGCTCACATGGGCCACGTGGTACTGCCCCCCGGTGTACTCGGCCAGCCGGATGTCGCGTGCGACCATGATCTCCTCGGCTATGCGCGGCATCGGAGGAAGCCCCAGACTAACCGAAGGATACCCTTCATTCGCAACACCACCCTTGGTAAGCGAAGGTTCCTCGGCGTGCTGGATAATGGGCTTCTTGAACATGGCACTGTATTCGAGAGCGCGACGCATCAGCTCCGCATCATAGACAGATTCGCCGTCATCCGAGAAGGCGACCGCTCCTGCCGCGGAAAGTTCTGCCAGGGGTGCAAGGTGCTCACCTTTCCGCCCGGCCGTCACAGCCCCGATCGGATAGACATCCACCAACCCGCCCAGTGCGACACGCGACCGGGCATGGATGAAATGGACGATCGATTCATCGTCGATCGGTGGATTGGTGTTGGGCATACAGCACACAGCGGTGAATCCTCCCGCTGCTGCCGCCTCACATCCTGAAGCGATGGATTCCTTGTATTCGTAGCCCGGCTCCCGAAAATGCACATGCATATCGATGAACCCGGGTGCAATAACTTTCCCCCGGAGTTCAATGACCTGCGCCGTACTCTCAGAGAGGTTTTTACCGATACGCTCGATCCGGCCATCGGTCACCAGAATATCCAAGGCCTCATCGCGCCCCGTCGGAGGGTCAATGAGTCTGCCGCCTTTAAGAAGGAGTTGCATAGAAGTATTGGGTTAGGAGTGAGGGGTCAGTGGTTGCAGCCTGTGTGTTCCCTAATTGCGCGTCGACAGCAAGTAGAGCACCGACATGCGCACTGCAACGCCATTCAGCACCTGCTGGAGTATCACCGAATGTTCGCTGTCAGCCACATCGGCAGAGATTTCCACATCACGATTGATTGGCCCGGGATGCATAATCGTCATGACCCGTCCGGCCTTTTCCAGGCGCCTCCGGGTAATACCGAATGTCTGCCGGTACTCCCGAATCGTCGGAAAGAGCCGGCCCGCATCCCGTTCCAGCTGGATGCGCAGCACGTTCAGCACGTCGACTGTCGGGAGGACGTCATCCAGATGATGGTACACATCGACACCCAGCCGACCAATCTCACGTGGAATCATGGTTGCGGGTCCGCACACCGAGACTCTGGCACCCATCGTTTTCAATCCAAAGATATTCGAACGGGCAACGCGGCTGTGCGAGATATCCCCGACAATGCACACGTGGAGATCGTTCAACCGGCCATGCTTCTCACGGATGGTGTACATGTCGAGCAATCCCTGGGTCGGATGCTCATGTGACCCGTCACCGGCGTTGATGACATTCGCATCAATGACCCGCGAAAGATAGTGCGACGCGCCCGCTGCGCTGTGGCGCATCACAACCATGTCAACTTTCATGGCTTCGATATTCCGTGCCGTATCCTTCAGGGTTTCTCCCTTGCTCACGCTGCTCCCTGTTGCCACAAAGCCAAGGACATCGGCAGAAAGACGCCGCTCGGCAAGCTCGAAGGAGAGCCGGGTGCGCGTGGAGTTTTCGAAAAACATGTTGGCCACGGTTTTCCCCTGGAGCGGCGGCACTTTCTTGATTGGGCGCTCCAGCACCTCGCGGAACGACACCGCGGTATCCAGTATCAATTGAAGATCTTCACGGCTCATGCCATCAAGGCCGAGAAGGTGTTTGCTGTGCAGTGGCATGGGTTTCCTCTCCGGGTAATCGACTGCTCATTCTTCGGGATGCATCAACAGGACTGCGTCTTCTCCATCCACTTCCTTCACGTGGACGCGAATCGACTCATTCGCCGACGTAGGGATGTTCTTGCCCACGTAGTCGGCCCTGATCGGCAGCTGCCGGTGGCCCCGATCGACAAGAACGGCAAGTTGAATGGTTCTGGGACGGCCGAGATCAGCCAACTCATCGAGTGCGGCGCGAATTGTCCTGCCGGTGTACAATACATCATCAATCAGAATCACATCACGATCATTAATGTCGAAGAGTACTTCCGTCCCCTTCAACTGCGGCTGCTCCAATTTTCCAAGCAGGTCGTCACGGTACAGCGTTATGTCCATTGAACCGAGGTGCAGCTTCGTATGTTCAACGGTTTCGATGATGTCGGCTACCCTCCGGGCAATAAACTCCCCTCGCGTGCGGATGCCAACGATAACGATATTGGAGGCGCCTCTGTTCTTTTCGAGGATTTCATGGGCCAGCCGTGTCAAGGTCCGGTCGAAACCGTCGGTGTCGATGATTTGGGCTTTGAGTCGTCGCATTGCGTTGTTCCGTTATGCTGGGAGAAAAGATGTGTGAGAAAGGCATGAAAAAACCTCCGCCTGCATGTCGCAAACGGAGGTGAACATGTCGTGCCTCGTGCACGCCAACCGGTCTGCACGAGAGAAGGTGTCCCGATAACCGGGACGCACAGGGAAAGGCCGTAAGGGTAGATGTGGTCACATTGTGTCCCTTTCCTGCCTCGCCGGGCAGGATTTAAAGGGGGTGGGCGATATAGGACTTTTTCTCCCTAATCCCCAACAGTCTTGGTCTGTCAGCATAATATGGATTTTTCCTCTGAAAAGATACAGGAGGGGTACAACAATGTCAATCACATTGAGGTTCAAAAAGCTGAAGGATGGTAGGCGGTGTCAGATTTCATCGAGTAGTTCATCAAGAACACGGGAACGTCCAACGTAAGGCCGTTCAAGCAGACACTCCATTACATTGAACAGTTTGGAGGCAATGACCTTGTGGTCCAGAACATCAATCCAATCTGGGCAGATGATTTCAAGTCGTACCTACTGCATAAGCTGTTTCTTTTAATGCAGAGACAGCGATCTTTCTCTCAGGCATCACTCTCACAGATTGGATTTCTTGACCTTTGGCACATACTTGTCGATGACCTGACTGATGACATTGCTGAAAGCAACCAACTCACTCCGTGTGTCAAAATGAAGATGAACAGGATTGCCAGTTCTTGCTTCTATCGTTGAGATAGCAATGTGTTCTTGGAGTTTGTCATCAAGATAGACCAATGCAATGCTGCCTTTTCCTTCAGGATGAAAAGTCTCAGAGCATTTGAATGTCACTATTTCACTGTAGTCCTTGCTCATAACACTGCTCCTCTCGAGTTACATTCAAGTTACAAACTGCAGGTTTGGAGGACCTGCCGGTGCTGGAAATACTTCAAAAGAATTAACAAAGGGGGTGGGCGATATAGGACTTGAACCTATGACCTCACGGATGTGAACCGTGCGCTCTAACCAACTGAGCTAATCGCCCTCACTTCTTGAGGAATATACGCCTTTTCGAAAGGATGTGCAAGTAAGCGCGTTTACGGCTTCGGACGCTTGAGAATGTACCTGTGCCGCATTATCGCGCTCTATCGAGTTGAACGATCTGCTGCATATTACTGAAGAGCTGTTCCGGAGTGTAGTCTTCCTCACGATCAATCGAGTAGTGTGCAAGAAACTCGCGGCAGAGATCGAGCGGAGTCTTGGCTGTATTCTCTTCCTTCTGCGATTCTTTCAGACAGAAGAGGGCGGCCGACTTGATTCCCTTGGTCCACCGGAGTTTCACGCCGTCAGCGCGTTGAACCGTATCTACCAGAGGTACTTCACGACGTGCAAGCTTCGGCTCGAGCTCCTTGAAATGAATCTGCAGGTAATTCATCGCACCGACAATGGTGCGGTGATGCGACATCTCCCCGCCGATCTCGCGCAGCAATCGACGCTTCTCGTTCTCCTCTTCCGGGGTCAGTTGATCATCGCGTTTCAGATACTTCACCTGAAGAGATCGCTCCCCGCCTGTCGGGAGTCGGCCGTCCATCATGCTGGCGAAGGCATTATCCTCAATGTCTCGCTTGCGATCTTCGAGTTCCGCGAGCGTGGTCGTTGACCGCGCTTTGAACTCCGAGACCGAGAGGGTCTCCCCTCCAGCCGGACCGGACACTGTCAGCATCATCTTCCCCTTCTCCGGCTTGAACACGTGAGCAATATGCAGCGCGTCCAGCATCTGTAAACACTGTTGCTCCGTCATCCAAATCCCCGGGGTCCGCTCTGGCGCCTCTTGCATCAGTCTTCTCCACTCGCTCATGAATTCTCAACAGATGCGCAGCAAACGTCATTCGCCCCCCTTGGAGAAGAGCAACTTCCATACCACCATCAATGCTGAAGTAGCTGCCCCAATTGAGGCTCCATTTCCCGCTGCACCGGCATCGAAGTCCAATATTGGCCATCTGCTCATTCTTTTGCTCTTCCGCCGGTCTCCGATGACGGATCTTCCGAATCGAAATATTCCCTGATTTTGCCGGCAACCTTGTCACCTACAACTGCAGCAAGCTGTTCTGTCGTGGCAAACCGCACTCCTTGTACAGAACCAAATGCCTCAAGGAGCTCCTTCGCCCTTTTGTCGCCGACTCCGGCGATGAGATCGAGCTCCGTCTGGAGAGTCCGCTTCTCACGTAACGAGCGGTGATAGGTGATGGCAAAACGGTGTGCCTCGTCGCGCACCTGCTGGAGCAACCGCAATCCTGTCGAAGTCTTCCCGATGAGCTCCGGATCACTCCTGCCCGGCATGAAGATTTCTTCCAGCCGCTTCGCAAGACCAATAATCGGCACCTCTGCAAGTCCAAGCGAACCAAGAACTTCGACCGCGCTCGAGAGCTGCCCCTTCCCCCCATCCACCATGATGAGATCGGGAAGTGTTCCTTGCTCATCAACCAACCGACGATATCGCCGCTCGATCACTTCTCGCATGCTCGCGAAATCATCAGGCCCCTCAACGCTCCGGATTTTGAATTTCCGATAATCGCTTTTCCGGGGCTTTCCATCGACAAAGACGACCATGGAAGCGACAGAATCCGTTCCCTGCGTGTTTGAAATGTCAAAGCACTCGATCCGCCGCGGAAGCCTCTCAAGATGGAGATCCTTCTGAAGAGAAGCCACTGCATGCGGCACATAGTCAGACTTCTTCATTCGCTGGATTTTCAACTCATCCAGAAGGAAACGCGCATTGGTCCGCGAGAGATTCACCAGTGTGGTTTCCTCACTCCCGGCAGGAAGTCGCACGCGCAACGCAGTGCCTCGCCGGTCTGTCAACCACTGTTGCAGCGTGGTGACATCTTCAGGTAATTCGGAGACAAGGATTTCTTCGGGAAGATCCTCTGCCTCAAGATAATGCTGTTGCAGGAGAATACTCAGGACTTCCGACGACGGCTTGTTCTCTACATTATTCATGTAGTAGTGCCGACGTCCGATCATCTTGCCTTCTCGTACTGCAAATATCACCCCGCACGCGTCGTCCCCTTCTGCCGAGAAGGCAACAATGTCACGATCCTCTGTGTCGAGCGTCGCTACTTTCTGCCGTTCACTGTACGCCTGCAGTCCTTTGATCCGGTCGCGCACCAATGCCGCCTCTTCATATTTCATCTCCGTGGCGAATCCCTCCATTTCGATCTGAAGCCGTCGGATCAACGACTTGGTTTTGCCGCGAAGGACGGCGGCAACCTGATCGATCATACTTCGGTATCGGGCTTGAGACACCAATCCCTCGCAGGGACCCTCGCATTTCTTGATATGGTAATCAAGACAGAGCCGGTATTTGCGCCGTGCAATAGTATCGGTGTCAAGAGTGTAGTTGCAGCTTCGGATCATGAAGATTTCACGTACCGCCTTGAGAGCGGCGCGGACGTTTTTCACGTCGGTGTAGGGGCCAAAATAGTGGGAACCGTCGCGACGTGTCCGCCTTGTGACGAACACGCGCGGGAAGGGTTCGTTGGTGATGACAATATATGGGTAGCTCTTGTCATCTTTGAGATTGACGTTGTACCGGGGGCGGAGTCTCTTGATGAGGTTTGCTTCGAGGATCAAGGCCTCGACTTCTGAATCCGTCACGATGATTTCCAGATCACTGGCGCGCTGGAGCATCAATTCAATGCGCCGATCCACCGAGCGCGACTTCTGGAAATACTGGCGAACACGATTTCTGAGGTTTTTGGCTTTGCCGACGTACAGAACGGTCCCGTCTGCATCCTTGTGCTGGTACACCCCCGGGCCCGCCGGGAGTGCTTCAAGCTTTTGTTCCAACGATACCAACTCATCGCTGATCCTGATGGAGATGGTCGGCGGAACGCGTTCTTCCATCATGCATCAACCTCTACCGGATGAGCAGCATCGATTTCACTGCAGTCCTCCCGTCCGCCTGCAATCGCACAAGGTAGACTCCACTCGCCACCCCCGAACCATCAAACTGCACGGTATAATTGCCTGCAGGCTTCTGTTCATTCACAAGCACCGCCACTTCGCGCCCCAGCAGGTCGTACACCGCAAGCCTTACGCTGCGGGTTGCGGGTTCAGGGTTCCGGGTGTTTGAGCCGGGGTCCTGGGTCCCGGGTCCCGGGTTCTGCGACCCGATACCCGGAACCCGGAACCCGATCGTGGTAACCGGATTAAACGGATTCGGATAGTTTTGCTCCAGCCCAAGCTCTGTCGGCAGTTGCGGCATGTCTGCCACTCCCGCGGTCGTGACGATCTGTTTCAGCACCAGGCTATCCGGATCAAGAATGACCGAACTTGGCATGAATGAGAGCGGCACGTTTGCCACATATATCCGTGCGTCGGGGGTGATGACAAAGAGCGTATCGCGCAAACCATTCCTGGCCCGCACCTGCAGCGGTACGGTAAAGGTTGGCCACGAGGTCGATTGTTCCTGTGTTACCCTGACCGTCAGCGTATCCGGGGCCCAGCTGAATGTGCTGGCATATGTCGGCCACCCGTGGCCGTATACCCACTGGTCAAAGAACCACCCCATGCTCCGCCCGGTAACAGTGTCGACTACAGCGCGCAGATCCTCCGTGGTTGCGGTCTTCCCCGCATAGAGTCCCCGGTAACGATCGAGCGACCTGAAGAAGAGTGAATCGCCAATAACCCCACGAAGTGTGTGGAGAACCCAGGCGCCCTTGCTGTAGACGACATCGTCAAACAGATTGAATCCCTGCCCTTCAGGATCGTACGGTCCCCCCTGCCATGATCCGTAGTAGAAATGTTCCAGAGCAGAGTGCATATAGTGCCGCAGCGCTTCCCGCCCGCCTTTCTGTTCCGCCCAGAGTGCTTCGGCGTACGTGGCAAAGCTTTCGTTCAGCCAGACGTCCTTCCACGTTCCGCAGGTCACCAGATCGCCCCACCACTGATGCGCCAGCTCGTGGACGACAACATTCTCGTCTGTCTTGAGAAACCGGTTCAGTGTGGTGATGGTCTGGTGTTCCATGCCACCATACCCGAAAGGAACGATGGCAGTCATGCCATATTTGTCGAACGGGTAAGGCCCGAAGATTTCGCCGAGTCCCTCGATCATCGCGCGGACGGAGGGGAGATAGGCAGCGCACTCTGCGGAATCCGAAGGCCAAACATAGTATTGGACAGGTACCGTATCCCCTGCGGCTCGCACGAAGGGAACAGTGGAGATCGTGAACTGCGATGCGGTAATGGAGATGAGATACGTCGCGATCGGGTGCGACTCCTTCCAGTGCCATATCGTTGTGTTTCCCGGTGCCGAGGTTACCCCGAGTAACGTCCCGTTGCTGGCCGCCACGTAGCCCGCAGGTACGGTCACAAGAAGTTCTGCCGACGCCTTGTCGGTAGGAGTATCAACGCATGGCATCCAGAAACGCGCATCTGAAGGCTCAGCCATCGTATAACCCAGATTGGAGGGAATCCCGATTGTATCACGGAAAAAGTAGTATCCCCACCGTCCGCCCGGTCTGTTGATTCCCGGAAGACGACGATAGTCAATCGCCACCGACACGATCTCACCCGCAGCGCGACCGGCACCCGGCGCACGAAGAGTAAGAGTTTCTTGCAGGGAGTCCAGCGACGTACTCCAGATCTCTCCGTTGACCGTCGCCTGATCGATCGTGAGGCAGGCCGCATTAAGCACAACCTGATGTGTCGCGATATTCAGCCGGGCGGTCATCGTGACACGTCCTGAGAGCATTCCCCCGACCATATCGAGCGTCACCTCAATGGTGTAGTGGAGAACATCAATGGCCGGTTGAAGTGTACTGCCCGCATGCCGCAGATCCTCAGCAGTTCCGGCTGATGTCATCGCTATACACCAACAGGCCAGCACCGGCATGATCAGCCGGTTTTCCCTCGGTTTACGGTCTTGTGGTAAGCTTTTCATAGATCGCTTTTCCGTTTGCAGTCAACATTCCTACTAGAACAAAGGCGGCACCCACAACAGCTGTCGACGAGAGACGTTCTCCCAGCGCCACACTCCCGATCAGCACTGCGATGAGGGGGTTGATGAACGAAGAGAGTGAAAGATACACCGCATCTATTCTCTTGAGAAGCCAGTAGTATGCCACGAACGTGACCACCGAACCCACCAACGTCAGATAGGCGAGAGAGACAATGCCGGGCCAGGTCCACACCACCGGTCGGCCGGATTCGCAGAACAGGCTTAATGCCAATAGCATCATCCCGCCCATTGCCATGCCGACGAAGTTCATCGCCATGGGGCTGACGGGCTCGCCATGCTTCTTGATGACAATGAGGGCAAGGGCCTGGAGAAAGGTGCTGACGAGGACAGCCAACATGCCGAAGACGCCCCTGGTATCAGCGAGGAAAATGTCCGAGTAAAAAATGACCACGACCCCGAAAAATCCGAGAACAATCGACGCGACTTTGTACATATTCAACGGCTCGTTCTTCAGCAGGAAGTGGGACAGCAGGGCCACCCAGATGGGGAACACGCCGAAGAGGATGCTGCTCAGTCCGGTCGCAATATACTGTTGCCCCCAGTAGATGAGTGCAAACGGTATGCCGATCGTAAGAATCCCCAGTGATGCATACACCTTCCAGGCGATATGGGAGGTAGGAATGACCCCTCCCCTGATCCGCAGTAGGGAGAAGAGCACGACTGCGGCAAGGCAACACCGGAGGCCCGCGGAAAGAAACGGCGGCACAGTCTGCAACCCAATACGGATCGCAATCCAAGTCGTTCCCCAGACTGTTGAGATGGTAATGAACGCCAGCCAGATACGTAATCGTTCAGATCGCATAATTATTCCCCGCCGTACCCGAGTCTCTTCAGCCATTCATCTTTCTCTCTCCATTTCTCCCGCACTCTTACATGCAATTCGAGAAAGACGGGGTGATCGACAAACTCCTCAATTTCCTGCCGTGCCAGTCGCCCGATTTCCTTAAGCATTGCACCCTTTTTTCCGATCACGATACCCTTCTGCGAATCCCGCTCGACGATGACATCCGCGCTGACGAACCACTTCCCCGCTTCACGTTCTTTGAATTCCACAATATCCACCGTCGTCGAGTAGGGAATTTCTTCCCGGCAGGTGAGAAAGACTTTTTCGCGGATGATTTCCGACACGAAGAACCGGTCGGAATGCTCACTGACAATGTCTGTGGGATAGTACGGAGGATGCACCGGAACGAGCGGAATCAACGCGCCCACGAGTGTATCGGTGCCTTCCCCGCTCAAAGCGGAAATCGGGAACACCTCGGCAAACGGAAAAGCGTTGACATATGCTCCGATGATCGGCAGGAGTTGCGCCTTCTGCACAAGGTCGATCTTGTTCAACACAAGAAAGATCGGTTTCCGGAACCCCTCGAGCTTTTTGAATGCTTCGGCCTGCGTCAGCCCCGATCCGATTTTCGGATCGGTTGCGTCCACCATGAAGAGCAAAACATCAGCGTCGGCAATCGCCGACGATGCGCTGCGCATCATTGCTTCATGAAGAAGGTACCGCGGGGTGATGATCCCGGGGGTGTCAAGGAAAACTATCTGGAAAGAATCTGCTGACAGGATCCCCAGCACCTTGTGCCGCGTTGTCTGAGGCTTATTGGTGACAATGGAAATCTTCTGCTTCAGCACACCATTCATCAGTGTCGACTTTCCGACATTCGGCTCACCGATGATGGTCACATAACCGCTGCGGAATTCCGTCCCCGATTCTCCATTCTCCATCGTTCATTGCCCGTCGTCAATTGGCCGGTTGTTAAAGAGCGGACTCTCCTGCTTCCCCCGTGCGCACCCGCACCGCATCTTCGACGTTGTAAACGAAAATCTTGCCATCTCCCACCTGCCCCGTCCGTGCAGTCTTGAGAATCGCTTCGATCACCTGATCTTCCATGCGATCGGGAACGACGACTTCCAGTTTGATCTTTGGAAGAAAGTCGATCTGGTACTCGGATCCCCTGTAGAGTTCGGTATGACCCTTCTGCCTGCCGTATCCTTTCACCTCGGTAAGGGTCATACCCTTGACGCCAATTTCGGCAAGGGCTTCCCGGACGTCGTCAATGCGGAAGGGACGGATAATTGCTTCGATTTTTTTCATGCCGTGGCTCTCTTGGTGGTCTCGGGGTCTCGTTAACGACCGTGGCACTGCTTATACTTCTTGCCGCTCCCGCAGGGGCACGGGTCATTACGTCCGATCTTGTCGCCGACGTGGATAGGCTGAGGTTTGCCAGCGCGCGGTGGAGCGTCCGCTGCGCCTGCTGCGGGCCCCTCGTCCGGCGCCCGGTTTGACCGGAATCCCATGCCCTCCGTGGCATCGTGGCTGATGTGCATTTGCTGTGATGGACGTTGCGGCCCCCGAATCGGCAATTGCTGCGCTGCCGCGGGGAACAACCGGAACACGGTAGTGACCGTTTCCGTGTTCACAAGATCCAGCAACTCCATGAACATCCGGAATGCTTCGGTCTTGTATTCCACAAGAGGATCCTTCTGTCCGTATGCACGGAGATGAATGCCTTCTTTCAGGTCATCCATTTCGCGCAAGTGATCCTTCCACTTTTCGTCGATATTCTGGAGCACGACCATCTTCTCGATCTGCCCCATCATTTCCGAACCGAGCTTTTCTTCCTTGCGCTTGTAGAACTCCACGGCCTCTTCCAAAATCCTTTTTCGCAGACCGTCCGGACCGATCTCCTGCCACTGCTTCGGAGTAATGTCGAGATCCACCAGCAGCTGCGCGCGAAGATCATCCTGCAGGGCCTTTATCTCCCCATCGTTGTAGTATTTCTCTGCCAGCTTCTCTGCATACTCCTCGGCCAGATCCATGATGTCATCTCTGATACGATCGCTCACCAGCGCTTTCCGGCGCCGGTTGTAGATGACCTCGCGTTGCTGGTTCATGACGTTATCATATTCCAGCAGGCGCTTGCGAATGCCGAAGTTGTTCTCCTCCACCTTACGCTGGGCGCGTTCAACCGAACGTGTGATCATCCGGTGCTGGATGACCTCCCCCTCTTTCAACCCCATGCGTTCCATGATGGACGCGATGCGATCGCTGCCAAAGAGCCGCATAAGATCGTCTTCCAGCGACAGGAAGAACTGCGACGAACCGGGATCGCCCTGACGACCTGCACGCCCCCGCAGCTGGCGGTCGATACGACGTGCCTCATGGCGCTCCGTTCCGATGATATGGAGACCACCGGCTTCCCGCACTCCCGGCCCCAACTTAATATCGGTACCGCGTCCTGCCATGTTCGTGGCAATCGTGATGACCCCGGGCAAACCGGCATGCGCCACAATTTCCGCTTCGCGCTGATGGTGCTTGGCATTCAGAACATTGTGGGAGACATTCTTGCGCTTCAGCATGCGGCTGATGGTCTCCGATACTTCGACACTGGTCGTACCGACGAGCACGGGCCTGTTCAAAGAGCGCATTTTCTCGATCTCTTCGATCACCGCGTTGTATTTTTCGCGCTTCGTTTTGTACACCAGGTCGTCCATGTCCGCACGAACCATCTTCTTGTTCGTGGGGATCACGACGACATCGAGCTTGTAGATGTCGAAGAATTCACCCGCTTCGGTTTCCGCCGTACCGGTCATTCCTGCCAGCTTCTTGTAGAGACGGAAATAGTTCTGCAGGGTGATGGTCGCCAGCGTCTGCATATCCCGCTCAACTTTCACCCCTTCCTTCGCTTCGATGGCCTGATGCAATCCATCGGAGTATCGGCGACCCGGGAGGAGACGGCCGGTAAACTCGTCCACAATCATCACCTTCCCATCCTCGCTCACAACGTACTCATCGTCCTTTTCGTACAGAGAATACGCACGCAGCAATTGTGAAACCGTGTGGATGCGGTCACTCCGCT
>Ga0182021_10008048_pt1 | contig 12504 bp, 13 predicted proteins | sample 612E3MmetaG_FD_120493 | JGI IMG/M metagenome (GOLD analysis project Ga0182021, IMG submission 120493) | Permafrost microbial communities from Stordalen Mire, Sweden - 612E3M metaG (Illumina Assembly) | ecosystem: Environmental > Terrestrial > Soil > Wetlands > Permafrost | place: Sweden... | reverse complement strand
TCCATTAATCCATTTCCCCCACCCACGATGGTACCCACCATTGACATTCCTACCTCCACGCCCACCTTTGTGAGGCTCCCTGCTACCTGGACCCCGGTACCCCCCGTCAGCACTTCTACCCCGCGTCCGACAGGAACTCTTCCACCCACAGCGACGCTGGTGAGCATTCCGTAACCCTTGCACGCTGCACAAAATTTAAAGTGAATGGACCTTTATGAGCGAACAAATCACTCCAGAAATCTTTGATCATTTGGTTGATCTGGCTGCGCTGGAATTAGACGCGGGTCAGGCGGAATATTTACGTAAACAGTTGAACAACCAGTTGAAAGCAATTCGTGAACTCGAAGCAATCCCGCTGGGTGAAAACATCCCCATCAGCCTGCACGGCGTGCCTTACGCTGCTGCTGAAAGTGCCGCGCTGCGTGAAGATGAATGGCATCTTTACCCGGATGCCAAAGATATCCTTGCCCAGGCGCCTCAGCTTGAGAATGATACGATCGTCGTGCCGGATATCCCCCATACCACTTTAAAGTAGAAGCCGATTATGGAATTATGTGATCTTACTGCTCTTGAACTAACGCGTTTATTGCGTCAAAAAAAGACCTCCGCAGTCGAAATATTAACCTCAACATTGCAGCACATCGGCCAGGTGGACGGTCGTTCGGGTGCACTGGATGCAACCGTTACAGACGAGGATAAAGAGAAAGTTCATTCTTTCATCACCCTCACTGACGAGATGGCGCTCAAACAAGCCTCCGCAGTGGATGCTGACCTGGCTGCCGGGAAAGATCCCGGTCCGTTGGCAGGGGTCCCTTTTACGGTAAAAGATATTTTCTGCGTCAAAGACACGCCGTCGACGGCGGCCTCGCGAATTTTAGCGAATTTTAAATCACCCTATACGGCCACTGCGGTGGAACGTATGCAGGCAGCCGGGGCGGTGATGGTAGGCAAGGTCAACCTGGATGAATTCACTTACGGTTCATCCACTGAATCCTCCGCATTTCAACCCAGCACGCGCAACCCCTGGGATACCGCTCATGTTCCGGGCGGTTCCTCGGGCGGCAGCGCTGCCTCAGTGGGCGCCGGCGAAGTTCCCCTATCTTTGGGGACGGACACGGCCGGATCGATCCGACAGCCGGCCGCTTTTTGCGGGGTTGTGGGAGTGAAGCCGACTTACGGGCGTGTCTCACGCTACGGGCTGATCGCTTTTGCCTCTTCACTCGATTGTCCGGGGCCGGTGGCGCGGACGGTGAGCGATGCCGCCGCCATGCTGCAGGTGATCGCCGGAGCGGACCCGCACGACAGCACAGCCGCGACAACAGCGGTGCCCGATTACTTGAGCAAACTGGAAGGGGGCGTCAAAGGCATGCGCATTGGCCTCTCGCCCGATTATTTTCGCATCACATTTCCCGATCCGAAAACGGGTGAATTACAGGAACAGGCGCTGCCAAAGGAGATCGAAGCTTCGGTACGGCATGCGGCCGATGTTCTGGCAGCGATGGGGGCTGAAATTGTGGAAGAAGTGCCCATGCCCAATACCCGTTACGGTATTCCGGTTTATTTCGTGATCAGCCGGGTGGAAGCCGCCTCCAATTTGCATCGCTATGACGGCGTCAAGTACGGACTGCGCACAAAGCAGCCGTATACCGATTTGCGCCAGATGTATAAATTGACCCGCAACGAGGGCTTTGGACTGCAGCCCAAGCTGCGAATTTTGATGGGAATGTACGTCAGCGCGGCCCAGTACAGCGAGCAGTACTATCAGCGGGCGTTGAAGGTGCGAACATTGATAAGGCGTGATTTTGAGACCGTTTTCGACCCGGCCGGCAGCTACCGCTTGGATGCATTATGACCCCAACAACCCCTACCACCGCATTCGAGATGGACGCGGTTTACGGTGATACGGTGTTGATGCAGTATGCCGATCAGCTCACGGTGCCGGCCAACCACGCTGGAGTTCCGGGGCTTTCTCTGCCCGGCGGTCTGGATGAAAAAGAGTTGCCCATTGGCATTCAACTGCTGGGCGCGGATTATTGCGAACAAAAACTCTTCCAGATTGGCCGCGCTTACGAACAGGCCACTGAAAATGAAGCCTGGCGTAGAATTAAGCCGAGAGTACTGCGTTAATATTGTGCCTTTGTCGGTTTGTAATATAAAAAAGGGCAAATCAGCCATGTTCACTCATTATCGGTTAAAAAAGTTCAACCTGTTTTTGATCATCTGTGCCTTGACCGTTACCCTCACTGCCTGCCAGCTTTCACAGGCGCTCTCTACCATGCTGGCTTCAGCGACGCCAACTGCCACCATGACTTTGACCCCAACTCTGACGGCCACCGCAACCGCCACTTTTACATTGACTCCAACCGTGACGCTGTCTGAAACCCCGACTGAGACACTCACATCCACACCGGTTCCCACGCGTAAACCCACCAAGTCGGCTGCGGCGAGCGGGGGAGAGAGCTTAACCAAGTGCAACGGCGGCAATACAAGTTTTGAAGCGCAGGTTATTCCGCTGCTCAATCAGGAGCGCGCCAATAATGGATTATCCGCTTTGAAAAGCAATGGCGCGTTAACAAATTCAGCACGTGCTCACAGTAAAGACATGGCCTCAAATAATTATCTGGGCCATACCGGTTCGGATGGTTCGGACCTGGCTTCACGTATACAGGCGGCGGGCTATTCCTATTCAACCGCAGGCGAAAATGTTTACGGCGGAAACATGCAATATAATACCCCGTACTCGGCAGTTAGTGCTTGGATGGGCAGCCAGGGACATCGCGAGAATATCTTGAATAGTGATTTCACTCTGGTGGGTGTCGGTTATTGGTGTATTGAAAATAGCACTTACGGTGGTTATTTCACCGCCGATTTTGGCAGACCATAACTTGAATACCCTGAATGAGTGTTTCAGGAACGATTCAGAGTTGATCAATGTAAAGGTTCGATTTCAAAAGAGGATTCATGACAGAATATGAAGCTGTAATCGGGTTGGAAACGCACATTCAATTGAACACGACTACAAAAATATTTTGTGCCTGCAAAGCGGACAGTTGGTTCGATGCACCCAATACCAATATTTGCCCGGTTTGCTGCGGCCTGCCCGGTGTGCTGCCAGTATTGAACAAAGCCGTGGTCGAAAAGGCCGTGTTATTAGCCTATGCCATGCATTCCGAAATTCGTCCGTTGTCCTTTTTTGACCGCAAGAATTATTTTTACCCCGACCTTCCCAAAGGGTATCAGATTTCACAGTTCGATCAGTCGCTGGGCAAGGGCGGCTATTTGGACCTACCCATCCCGGCTGCTGCTTCAGCAGATCATCAGGCTTACGTTCGCCATATTTCCATTTGGAAACTACACATCGAAGAAGACGCTGGCAAGACCAAAAATGCCGGGATGAAACGCTTCATTGATTTCAACCGCTGCGGTGTACCGCTGGTGGAGATGGTCACCGGGCCGGACCTGCGCAGCGCTGATGAAGCCGCCCAGTATCTGATGCGCTTACGGCAATTATTGCGTTGGCTTGGCATCTCTGAAGCGGATATGGAAAAAGGGCACCTGCGCTGTGACGCAAATGTTTCCATCCGTCTCAAAGGTGAAACCGTTCTTAATTCCAAAACGGAGATCAAGAACGTCAATTCGATCGATGCCGTACGCGACGCCATTGAAAAAGAGATCGAGCGTCAGACTCGTGAAGTGGATGCCGGTCACCGCATCGAAGCCTGGACGCTCGAATGGGACGAAGATACCAACACATTAAAGAAAATGCGCTCTAAAGAGACCGAAGCGGATTATCGTTATTTCCGCGAACCGGATTTATTGCCCATCCGGTTGACCGAAGACTGGAAGCAGAAGATCCTGGTCAACTTCCCCGAATTGCCTTTGGTGAGGCGCACCCGTTTTATGCAGCAATACGGGCTGCCGGAATATGACGCGGATATCCTTGCTTCGGAGCGAAAACTCTCCGATTATTATGAGATGGCTGTAAAAGCTTACGAAGGCGACCCGAAAAAGGTCTCCAACTGGTTGATGAACGATGTTCTGCGCATGATCAATGAACAAAACCTGAACCCGGCAGAAATGAAATTGACCCCGCAAGCATTGGCTGAGATTATCAAGATGGTGGATTCAAGTGCCATCAACATGAACACCGGTAAAACGCTGGTTGAGAAAGTCCAGGTCAGCGGCAAGACTCCAGCCCAGATCGTCAGCGAAGAGGGACTGGCCAAGGTCAGTGATGACGGCGCCATCCGTGCCGTTTGCCAGGAAGTGCTCGCCGAGAGCCCGAATGAGGTGGCAGCCTATAAAGGCGGTAAGGTCACACTCATTGGCTGGTTTGTGGGTTCGGTCATGAAAAAAATGCGCGGCAAGGCAGATGCGGGTCTGGCGCGCTCGATCCTCGAAGAACTGCTCAAGTAATTCACAGCCAAATTTAAAACTAAAAAGAAGAACCCTTTAGACAGGTTCTTCTTTGTTTTATTGTGAATAAGATCATCCAGCCTACAAAGGTTTTTTCCAGGCTTGAGCCAGGCGCTGATAGGTGACTTCCAGCTCTTCGGGTAAAACCCGGGTTTCACCAATGGTAGACATGAAGTTCGTATCACCGTTCCAACGCGGCACGATGTGAATGTGCATATGCTCGGCGATGCCGGCACCTGCGGCGGAACCCTGGTTGATGCCAATGTTGAACCCCTGGGGTTTATAGACCTTGTCTAACACTTTGATAGAATCATTTACCAGTTCCATCATTTCAGCACGTACTACAGGTTCATATTCTCCCATGCTGGGGTGATGGTCGAAAGGTACGATCATCAAATGTCCGCTGGTGTAGGGGAAAAGGTTAAGGATCACAAAAGCTTTTTCACCGCGATGAACAATCAAGTTTTGCGGTCCATCAGCCATTGTAGGGTAAGTGCAAAATACACATTTATCGGGAGTGCCGTTATTTGCAATATATTTCATTCGCCAGGGAGACCAAAGCGTTTCCATGATTGTTCCTCCAAAAAAGATGATGTTATTGTACACTTAATATGTTGGAAATGGTCGTTAGAGCTCATTCGGTAAAATGGCCTGCTTAAGGTAAAATCAAAGCAGAGGATAGACAGATTTTCTATTTATCTGTATCATTTAAGGGTTGAAGGTGTGCTCTCGTACTTCGTCAAACCTCATTCTGGAGATTCTTGATTCTCACACTAAAGAGGATATACCCAGATTGACTTTATGGGTTCACGTTTGATGGGCGCTAGACTGGAGCAATAATGAACAGTAAGATTCGATTAATGATCGTAGATGACTATCCGGTGGTTTTGAGTGGTCTGGTGGCAATGTTTAAGAACCACCCGGAAATTGAAGTAGTCGGTGTGGCCAGCACCGGGAAGAAAGCTGTTGAGCAATCCCTTTTGCTGCGGCCCGATGTTGTATTAATGAATGTAGCAATGCCAGAGATGGATGGAATTGAAGCGACCCGCTTAATTAAAAAAAGTCTTCCGGAAACAAACGTATTGATGTTTTCAGGGCAAAGCGGCAATGACAAGGTAATGCCGGCGCTGAATGCCGGAGCGATCGGTTATATCCTAAAAGATGCCAGCGAGCCCGATTTGGTTGCGGCGATCCAGCAAGTGGCTCGCGGAGAAGCCTGGCTGCATCCATCGGTAATAGGGCATGTTCTCAAACAGATCAACGGTACTGAAGAGCAAGAAGGCTTGATCGAGAAATTGACTGACCGCGAGTTGGACGTTTTAAAGTTTATGGCACGCGGGTACAGCAACCAGGATATTGCGCGCTTGATGGTGGTAAGCACAGCCACAGTTCACTCACACGTTAGTCGGATCTTAGCCAAACTGGAAGTCTCCAGCCGCACCCAGGCTGTGATCTACGCGATGCGCGCCGGTGTCGTGACCGCATTTGATGAAGACCCCTCCAGTAGCAGCAACTAAACTGACTCAATTAATTGTTTTGATTATTAGAAAAATTCCATCATCAAAAAGGTTGAGACATGTTTCAACCTTTTTTGCTCCCAAAGATAACCTTTAAACAGGGTGCATTGCTGCCAGGGAAGGCGTATACTCTTGTTAGGTCAATTAATAAAGTAGTTTAAAAGCACAATTTGGTGTGGAGGAAAAATGATCAATGGATTAGTTCAGAGTTGGATGTCTACACCTGTCATCACAGTGACACCTGAAACCAGTCTGACGGATGCACGCAAGATCATTGACGAGCGTCACATTCGCGCTCTTGCTGTGGTAAAAGAAGATAATTTAGTCGGAATCATTACCAAACGCGGCCTGCTTCGTCTCGATCTTTCCATTCTTGAGAATGAATCCTGGAATCAGGGTGTGGATATGACGGAAGAGACTGTTGGTGAGGTAATGACGCTTAAACCCATCACCCTTTTGCCAGAAACCCTCATGCCAAAAGCAGCACGCATCATGCTCGAAAACAAGATCACAGCGCTGCCTGTGGTAGAAAATAACCAATTGATCGGTATTCTCACCAACTCGGATTTGCTGCGGTTTATCCTGTCAGAATGTCCGGAGTTGAAAAAAGATCTTCGGGTCAAGAATTACATGACCGATGAAGTAGTGACGATCGATCCTGAAACCAGTCTGCTTGAATGCCATCGATTGATGGGAACGAAGCGGATCCGTTCTCTGCCTGTTTTAGAAGAAGGCAAATTGGTTGGCCTGGTCACCCGCACTGACTTGATGAGCAGCGATCCGTCTCATTTGTCCTCCCATAAAAACCAGGATATCTCGATGAAAATTTTGACCCAGCCGGTCAAAAAGGTGATGTCCAAAGAAGTACTGACAATTTCACCCGAAGCTGATATAACAACGGCCGCCAAACTAATGCTGGATCACAAAATCCATGTTTTGGTAGTGGTCGATGATGAGAAAAATATTATTGGTGTCATTACTGAAAGTGATCTATTCTTAATGATAGTGCAAAAGTTCTTTTGATCCTTCTGCCTGAAAGCGGTCTCCCTTCTTTAACTTGAACCAGGGGAAGACCGCGGGCAGATGTGTCAAGGCTCACGGAACCTTACTCCGCAAAATCCCTTGACAATCACAAGCAATTCTTTATTCCACCGAGACGTCTATGACGTTATTTGGTGTTGGTTAATGTTGATATATAAAAAGGCGAGGTAAAGCATGAAGAAAATATTAAAGGTATTCATTCTGGTAACGATCATTTCAGGGCTCCTATTAACCGGCTGTGCACCGGCAGTGCAGACTACGACGCCGACCGCAACCGTAGTTAATGCCCCCACCTCAACAACTGAAAGTACGACTGCTGCAAGCACAGACAAACTGGTGATCTATGCGCCTGCTTCCACTTCTTCGATTCCTGTTATTCTGGCTGCAAGCAAACTAAAAAACGTGGAATTGACCCTGTACACCAATCAATCTCAGGCGAATACGCTTTTCCTGCGCGGCGATGTCTCCATTTTAGTGACCGGTCTTTCGGTGGGCGTGGATCTGTTCAAAAACGGCGCGCCGGTGCAGATGACCAATTCGTTTGTTAGCGGTTTATCGTATCTGGTAACCTACGGCAAAAAGGTGAACAGTTGGGCGGACCTAAAAGGCCAACAGATTTACCTTCCCTTTGCTGGCTCTCCCATCGAAGAAGCCACCACTTATCTGGCGGAACAGGCTGGTTTGAAATACGGAACTGACCTGACCCCTGTCTATTCTCCATTTGATTCTTCCGTGGTGCTGCTCAAAGAAGGTAAAGCAACTGCCGTGGTGCTGCCAGAACCTTATGTGACCCTGGTCGAAGGTCAGCCAAACGTGAATATTTCGCTCAGTTACTTTGATGAGTGGAATAAAGCTGCCGGCAACAAGCAGGGATATCCGCAGGTTGGTTCATTCGTAAACAGTACCTGGGCCAAAACTCATACGGCCGAAATTACTGAGTTCAATCAGGCTTTGGGTGAAGCAATTACCTCGGTTGAAAATGACCCGGCAACGGCTGTGAAAAGTGTGAGTTCTTATTACAAACTGACTCCAGAACTGTTATTGAAATCTTTGTCTCGTACCCGATTTAACCTGACCGTGGGTCAGGAAATGCAAGAATCCATTGCAAATTATTATCAGACGATCGGTAAACCGCTGGATGAAAAATACACGGACTTTTATTTTCTCTCTGCGAAATGACGCCATCGGGCTTGCGCTAATCGTGGCGGTGTGGGGGGTGGCAGCAATTTTCTACCCCCCCTATATCATTCCGTCACCGCTGACCGTGCTCACCGAAATCCCAACGTATTTGCCTGATCACTTTGCCTACCATCTGGGCATCACCCTGTATCGGACGGTGATCGGGTTTGGTGCTGCTTATATTATCGGTACGCTGCTTGGAATTTTGGCATTTACCAAAAAATGGGTTAAACCCTTGAACTCGTTGATGCTGGCTTTACAGGTGATGCCAGGGGTGATCTTGGGTGTGATCTTTTTATTGATGTTTGGCATCGGCAGTGCCACGCCGATCTTGCTGGTGGCATGCCTCACTTTGCCAACCATGGCCATCAACACAGTCAACGGGCTGGCCAGAAAAGATCAGGTACTGGAAGAGTACCTGGTTTCGCTCAAAGCCAAACCGGCGGAAATAGCCCGCTACATTTATTTACCCGCGCTGGTCCCGGTGCTCGAAAGCAACCTCAGCCTGGGCATGAGCATGGCGGTCAAAGTGGTGGTGCTGGGTGAGTTCATTGGCACCCAGGACGGTCTGGGTTATTTGTTGAATAATGCGCGTATTTTCTTCAATATGAAAGAAGTTTTCTTTTATCTGGTGATCTTGTTGTTGTTCACCCTGGTTTTCCAGGCGATACAATCGGCCATTTTCTCGATCTTTTTCAAGAAATATTATTTTGCGGCGGAGAAAGCATGACGGCTCAGTTCATGATCAGGGTAGACCAACTCAATAAAAGTTTTGGCAGCCATCGGGTCATCGATGATCTCTCGTTCAGCCTGGCTGAAGGGGAGAGAACGGCGCTCTTTGCACCTTCCGGCGCTGGAAAAACCACTTTGATCAGAATTCTGACAGGTGTGGAAAAAGCTGACAGCGGCCGCTTTACCTTGATGGATGCCGAACCGGTGACCCTGTTTCAGGAGCCCCGGTTGTTCCCATTTTTGACCGTTGAAGAAAATATCTTCTTGCCTTTCAAGATCAAGGGCAAAAATGTGACAAATGAAGTACAGCGGCGCTATGAGCGTTGGTTGGAAGTCTGCGAATTAAGCGACAGCCGCCGCTATTACCCCTACCAACTTTCGGGGGGAATGCGCCAGAAAACGGCACTGGTGCGCGGGCTGTTGGGCGAGCCGCGCCTGCTGATGATGGATGAACCTTTCCAATCGATCAGCGCAGGTTCAAAGCAAAACATCATCGCCCATATCCGCCAGACGCTGCCGCACTCTTCGATCCTTTTTGTTACTCATATTGCCGAAGAGATTCCCATGTTGGCGCAAACGGTGCTTTTATTTAAAAATACCTTGCTGAGCTGCCCGGAACGGGTGAGCGCAGCGGATTTACAAAAGGAAATATCCATTTCGAATTCTCTTTTCATCACCAACGAGAACAACCGCACGAGTGCGTTAAATGTTACGAATAAGGAGATTTTATGACAGACACCTCGAAAGACTCCCTGTGTGGAGAAGAACACAACCCTCAGTTCGCGGAATTGGACCGTTTCATCGATGAACTGCATATCGATCCCAAGGACCCACGGCGTAAAGATAAACTGATCATGACCCTGCACAAGGCCCAGGGCATCTTTGGCTATTTGCCAGAGGTCTTGCAGATTCACATTGCGAAGAAGTTTTCCGTACCTCATTCAGAGATTTCGGGGGTGATCAGTTTTTACAACTTTTTCACCACCACTCCCAAGGGCAAAATTCAGGTGAACGTTTGCCTGGGGACGGCCTGCTACGTTAACGGTTCCGATAAACTGCTGCAGGAGTTCGAACAGGTATTGGGTATCAAAGCCGGCGAGGTGACCAAGGATGGAAAATTCTCCATCGAAAGTCTGCGCTGTGTGGGTGCCTGCGGATTGGCACCAGTGGTAACCATCAACCACAAGGTTTACGGCAAAGTGAAAGCCGGCGACGTTCGTGAGATTCTGGAGAAATACATGGTCGAAGAGGATGTTGAAAATAAGGAGGCCGCCGATGCCTGAAATTAGATCACAGCAACAATTAACTGACGCGTACGAACAATATAAAGGTCTGCTGAGTTTACGTCTGGGGAAAGCGGTCGATGACAAAACCCGCTTGGTGCTGGTTTGCGGGGGCACTGGCTGCCAGGCTTCAGATAGCCAGAAGATCGTTGAAAAGTTTCAAAAACTGATCATCGACAACGGCCTGCAAGATCAATTGCAAGCAGAGATCGCCGGCTGTTTCGGCTTTTGTGAAAAGGGACCGATCGTAAAGATCTTCCCTGAAGACGTTTTTTACGTTCAGGTGAAACCGGAAGATGTGCAAGAGATCTTTGATCAGCACCTGGTGGGCGGTCAAAAGGTCAAACGTTTGCTTTACGAAGACCCGGCACTGAAAGTGAAGATCGATACATCAGATGAAATTTCATTCTACAAATTACAGCATCGTGTGGCGCTACGCAATTGCGGGCTGATCAACCCCGAAAAGATCGAAGAATACATTGCCACCGGCGGCTATCAGTCGCTCGGCAAGATCCTGAACCAGATGACTCCGGAGCAAGTGATCGATGAGATGAAAAAATCCGGGCTGCGCGGACGCGGCGGCGCCGGTTTCTCGACCGGTAAGAAATGGGAGTTTGCCCGCGGCTATGCCAATGATGAGAAGTTCGTCATCTGCAACGCTGATGAAGGCGACCCCGGCGCGTTTATGGATCGCTCCATCATGGAAGGCGATTCGCACAGTGTCATCGAAGGCATGTGTATCGCCGGTTTCGCAATAGGCGCACACCAGGGCTACGTTTACATTCGTGCAGAATATCCCCTGGCAGTCAAACGGCTGCAAATCGCCCTTGATCAGGCACGCGAACGAGGCCTGCTGGGTAAGAACATATTAGGCTCTGAATTCAGCTTTGATATTGCCATTCGCCTCGGGGCGGGTGCATTTGTCTGCGGTGAAGAGACTGCTTTGATCCATTCGCTGCAGGGTATGCGCGGCGAACCTACAACCAAACCTCCTTTCCCGGCACAAAGCGGTCTGTGGGGTAAACCCACTATTGTCAACAACGTGGAGACGTTGGCCAATGTGCCGGTGATCTTTGAACGCGGTGCGGATTGGTACAGCTCGATCGGTACCAAGACCTCCAAGGGCACCAAAGTATTCGCACTGGCCGGCAAGATCAACAATGTAGGCCTGGTCGAAGTCCCTATGGGGACGACCCTGCGCGAGATCATTTATGATATCGGCGGCGGCATCAAAGGCGGCGGTGAATTCAAGTCCGCGCAAACCGGCGGCCCTTCGGGCGGTTGTATCCCGAAGCAGTACCTGGATACTCCGATCGATTACGAATCGCTGGCATCCATCGGCTCCATGATGGGTTCTGGCGGCATGATCATTATGAGCGATCACGACTGTATGGTCAACATTGCCCGCTTCTACATGGAATTCATCGTCGAAGAATCATGCGGACGCTGTGTACCCTGCCGGATCGGCAATAAACGCATGCTTGAGATCCTCACCAACATTACCGAAGGCAAAGGAACGGAAACAGACCTGCTGGAACTGCGTTCGCTGGCAGAGACCATCATGGATACATCCCTTTGCGGTTTGGGCCAGACTGCGCCAAACCCGGTGTTGAGCACTTTGAAATACTTCATGGACGAGTATGAGGCCCATGTCATTGAAAAACGCTGCCCGGCTGGCGTGTGCCAGAAGCTGATGCGCTACGAGATCTTACCCGAAAAATGTATCGGCTGTACTGCTTGTGCCCGCGGCTGCCCGGTGGGTTGTATTTCGGGAGCAGTCAAACAGGTGCATGTGATCGACCAGAGTAAATGTATCAAGTGCGGCGCCTGTATCACTCGCTGCAAATTCGGCGCAGTAGTGCGGATCTAAGGAGAAAAAGATGATTAACCTTACCATTGACGGACAACAAATCAGCGTTCCCGAAGGGACTACCATCCTTGAAGCGGCGCGTTCGATGCATCTCGATATTCCGACACTGTGCTATCTGAATCTGGAAAAGATCAAGTACCTCAACCAGGTGGCTTCGTGCCGTATTTGCGTGGTCGAAGTGGAAGGCCGCCGTAACCTGGCTCCTTCCTGTGCCACTCCTGTGGCGGAGGGCATGAAAGTAGTCACGAATTCCAAACGAGTGCTCTCTTCCCGGCGCAAGAACCTGGAACTGATCATCTCGAACCATCCCTTTGACTGCCTGGTCTGCGCCAAATCCACGGATTGTGAACTGCAGCGCCTGGTCTGGGAATTTGGCATCAATACCCAGCGCTATGACGGCGAACGCTCAGAACACGTGATCGACCGTTCTAGCGGAGCGCTCAAACGTGACCCCAACAAATGCATC
>Ga0182021_10008046_pt1 | contig 12504 bp, 11 predicted proteins | sample 612E3MmetaG_FD_120493 | JGI IMG/M metagenome (GOLD analysis project Ga0182021, IMG submission 120493) | Permafrost microbial communities from Stordalen Mire, Sweden - 612E3M metaG (Illumina Assembly) | ecosystem: Environmental > Terrestrial > Soil > Wetlands > Permafrost | place: Sweden... | reverse complement strand
TTCTTCGGGTTTGGAAAGTCCGGCGTCCCGGGCAGCCACCCTGTTGCAGCCGAGATAATGCAATTGCGAATCCTTCCAGAAGACCCCGAGGGGAATTGAATCAAGAACAGCTTCCAGGAGAAGATGCGATTTGTGAAGCTCCTCTGAGATCTTTTTTCTTTCAGTAATATCCCGGATAGCAGATACCACAAATTTTGTGCCGGAAAACGAAACAACATGTGAATTGATTTCGACGGGTATAACGGTCCCATCTTTCCTGACATGGCCGGTCTCGAAGAATGCGTAACCTTTTGTATTGAGATCCCGGAGTACTTCGTCTATTGGCGGCTTGTGAAACCGTGTGGCGAAATCGATCGGGCTTTTCCTGAGCATTTCCTCGCGGGAGTACTGCAGCATCCTGCAGGCTACATCGTTTACATCGATGAATTTTCCCGGGCTGCCATCGGGTTCGATCTCGTGGAGATGGATACCATCATTGAGGGAATTGAAGATGGACCTGAACTTTTCTTCACTTTCGCGAAGTACTTCTTCGGATTCTTTTCGTTGCGTGATATCGATGATCAGGTGGACTGCCCCACTAATCTCACCGTCATCCGAAAGAATGGGATCTACGGTGGCAATGAACCAATGGTCATTAACTTTCAGTTCAAGACTTTCCCGCTGCCTGCTTACCTGCGCCCTGACATTTGGACAATTATCGATTGGAAAGAGTGTCCCGTGCATGAACTCATAACAATACCTTCCGTCAATAATTTCTCCCGTTTTTCCGGTCAATGCCTCGAAAGCCTGGTTGTGCCTGAGGATCTTTCCATCATTGTCGAGAAGGAAGACTGCATCATTGATCGCGTTGAAGGTTGTGTGCCACTCCCTCTCGCTTCTTCTGATGGCTTCTTCGGCCTGTTTCCACGCGGTGATATCGCGAATCGTGCCGATATAGGCGCGAAGAGACCCGTCATCATTGTGAAGCGGGGCGGTCGTAATGAGAGTATCAATGATAGTCCCATCCTTGCGCCGTAATTGCGCCGGGTGTTCTTTTACGAACCCATACTGCCTGATATGAGCCAGTAACCTGACACGGTCTGAAGGATTCTGGTAGAGTTCCATGATTGGGATCATCTCCAGTTCCTCCCGACTTTCGTACCCGAACAGATTCAAAGCTCCGTCATTGAAATCGATCCACCTGCCGTCGGGTGTTGTAATGAATACGCAGTCCCGGGAGGTAGTAAAGAACTCGTGATAAATCTCAGAGCTTCTCCTGACCTGTTCCTCTGCTACCTTTCGTCGCGTGATTTCCCGTCCAATCGCTATATACCCATTTACAGCACCCGAAGGTTCCCGCAGACTTCTTGTGTTCCAGAGGATCGTTTTGGCTGTCCCGTCAGCACAGTGGATCTCTGTCTCGAAATTCTCAAGATAGGAGTCACGTTCAATAATCCGTTGGATCTCGGCCGAGATTCTTTTCCGGTATTCCTTATCTGGGTACAACCACTTCCATACTGACCTGCCTCCGGTGACAGTATTTTTCCGGTAACCGCTGATCGCCTCTGCAGCATCGTTCCAGATCCTGATGGTTCCGTCAGGGGCAAGCACCGAAATCCAGACATTTGCATTTGTTATCACACTCTCCTGGAACTGCTGAAGATGCAGGAGCTCATCTGTTGATTTTTTCTCATAATGCCGTTCGGATACCAGTCTCTCAGAAAGGTAGGCAATCACCGCAGCAATGCCAACAAAGACGAAGACGCGGAAGATGGCACCGATCACTTCTGCCTGCTCCGGGTGGTAAAGAACGACAAGGGAGAGATACGACAGTGCAAGGAGTGTGGCAAGCACAAATCCCCGGTACCGGTAACGATAGGCAAGGAGGACGATCGGGAAATAATACAGGTGCATGAAGATGATCGTAATTCCGTTAGAAAGACAATAAAGGGAAAAAAGAGTTACCAGTACAGCACATGACACTATCAGGAGTCGCCATTGTATTTCCGTCAGCCCCTGGCCAGGGGCATTCCCGCCAGGATCCCGTTTTTCCCGGATGAGAGGCAGTATATCGAAATATGGGTCAGGCATTTCCCTAATGAAACCTGTACGTTCAACCTTAAGAAGGAGCAGGGTAGTTGATACCGTTCATTGTCCTGCTATAGTGGTAAAGTCTTTTTTTGCTTCAATGATGAGTCTGACCGGAAAATGTTTTTCACATCATCATATTAATCACAATCTTGTTTCAACCAATAAGATACATGGAGCGCCACACAATTACGTTCTCGAGAAATGTGTTTCTCCCTCTTACCACGGTCTGCCGGAACCGGTGCGGGTACTGCAGTTTTCGGACGCCGGTGCAGAAGGGGTGTCTCATGGATATGGGTGACGTGGAAAATACGCTCCGTCGAGGAGGAACTCTCGGATGCACGGAAGCACTTTTCACATTTGGAGAGCACCCCGAAGAAGAACCGCGATTCATGGAGTTTCTTAAAAGAACCCCGTACTCCAGTATTCTTGATTATTGTGAGGCCATGTGCCGGAAAAGTATTGACTTTGGGGTACTCCCGCATACGAATGCAGGTATCCTTACCTATGACGAGATGGCACGCTTGCGCCCATTCAATGCAAGCATGGGGCTGATGCTTGAGACAACTGCACATATCCCGGCGCACGCTTCTTCGAAGGGCAAGAACCCGGCTATCCGTCTGGGAATGATTGAAGATGCAGGAAAACTCAGGATTCCATTTACCACCGGCCTCCTTTTAGGGATCGGGGAGACAATAAAAGACCGTGAAGAATCACTTCTCGCAATCCGGGATCTCCACAAAAAGTACGGGCATATACAGGAGATAATCATCCAGAATTTTTGTCCAAAACGGGGAACGCCGATGGCACATAATCCGGTCCCGGGAACCAATGAAATCTGTGCCACCATTCAGATGGCACGTGAAATCCTCCAGAGGGATATCGCCATCCAGATCCCTCCCAATCTTGCCGACGCATCCTCGCTTATTTCCTGCGGAGTGGACGATCTGGGGGGCATCTCACCCATTACGATCGATTATATTAACCCGGAACACCCGTGGCCCGCGTTTGATGAGTTGAGAACCATCGTCGGCAAAGCACAATTGTGCGAGAGGCTCTGTATCTACCCCCAGTACATTAAAAAAGGATGGTATCACCCTGATCTGGAACCTCTAATAAACAGGCTCGCACAAATAGTTAAGGCAAGGAGCAGGGAATCGTGAAATGCAAACAACTTCTCGTGAAGGGCAAAGCGAAATCGGTGTACAGTACTGATGTAAAGGACACGCTCATTATCGAGTTCCGAGACGATATAACAGCATTTGACGGGGGGAAGAAGGATATACTGTCAAATAAAGGAAATTATAACGCAGAAGTTTCTGCTTTCTTCTTTCAATACCTCGGACGAAATGGCGTGAGAACACATTTTTCCACCATGCTTGATCCCCACCACATGGTAGTCAGAAAACTTGAGATGATTCCCCTTGAAGTTATAGTGAGGAATATTGCTGCAGGATCTCTGGTAAGAAATTATCCTTTCAGGGAGGGAACGCTACTGGATCCACCCTTGATCGTGATCGATTACAAGGATGATACCCGGCATGACCCGATGCTCAATGATGAGATTATTATTGCCCTGAAACTAGCCACACCTGCCGAACTGAAAAAGATCAAGAAGATGGCACTCGAAGTGAACCGACTTCTTGGCGCGTTACTTGCCGCTCAGGGAATTACCCTTGTGGATTTCAAGATAGAGTTTGGCAGGCGGGGGAAAATGGTCTACCTGGGAGATGAGATCAGTATGGACTCGATGCGCCTTTGGGATAAGACTACCGGTGAATCGCTGGACAAGGATGTCTATCGCTTTGAAAAAGGAGATGTAATGGCGATTTATCAGAAGGTGGCAGAGCGTATCACTGCACCGATCAAAGACCTCATATAAAGAATATATCGATTGTTACTACCAAGGGATTTCTCACAGCGGTTTTCCTGACGAATCAACACCACCCCGTAGGGGGCATGGAACTGAAAGGATACATCGATCGCCATTAATCTGGCGATCCTCTTGATCTTTTGGGTTGGCTAAAAGGTGAGCCCGTGGTTTCCGGTTACCGTTCACTGGCACAAAGTCTAATGTCTCTCGTGAAGAAATATATCGTAAGAAGGATCGGTCATACTCATGGTGGAAGAAAAAGATGATGAAGCAGAAATGCTCAAGTGGGCAAAAGGATATGCAAGCAAACAGGGCTGGTCGCTGAACACTGATGAAAAACAACTCTCCACCGTGATAAAGGGACTGGTACGGAACAAAAAAAAGTTCCAGAGACCGTACTGCCCCTGCCGCCTCCGGAGCGGGGATGAGGAAAAGGACCGGGCAATCGAATGTCCCTGTATATTCCATAAGGATGAGGTCAACAAAGAAGGGCACTGTCATTGCAACCTCTATTTTAAACAGTAAACATCCTGAACATATTTTTTACCATTCCATACCTCCTTGTAGAGGGATAACACACGAAAATGGAAAAAAGATCCTTTCCGGAGAGAATATGCCCAACTAAGGGTCTCCCGCCAGTCACCGGGGAATCGCCTGACGTGCTTATTCTTGGCAGTTTTCCCGGTATTCAATCCTTGAGAAAAAAGGAATATTACGGGAACCCGCAGAACCATTTCTGGAAAATTATGGAATCCCTGTTCACCATTGGAAGTGATCTTTCCTATGATGTGAAAATTTCCCGGCTCGTGGGATATCAGATCGCACTCTGGGACGTTATTCACTCCTGTTGTCGTGACGGCAGTGCCGATACCCGGATCCGGGACCCCGTTTTCAATGATATTGCCGGCTTCCTCAAATTACACCCCACAATCCGGTTTATAGTCCTGAACGGAAACTCAGCCGGGCAGTATTATCGCCGGATGAAAATTACCGGGTCCGTTCATGCTGAAATGCTCCCTTCTACGAGCACGGCGAATACACGCTATTCCCTTGGTGAGAAAATAAGAAGCTGGGAGATAATCCAACTGCAGACTTCCCGGGGTAACGGCCGGAAAAATTAACGTTCCATCCGGAATTTCAGGAAAATAACATGATATATCGCATAGAAACCGCAGAGCACTGCGGCCGTATAGCCCAATATGGCAAGGTATGAGACTTCCTTTGGGAGGATAGAGGGAGACGCAAGCAGAACCAGCGAGGATCCAATAACCAGCGAGGCTACTACCATGCCGATCATGAGCTTGTCACTGGCCTTGTCAAGGGCCATCTGGAATTTCTGGAGATCAGATTCAACAAGCTCCAGTTTGAATGTTCCGGTTGAGAGCCTGCGGATCATCAGGTTGAGATTGCGGGGCATATCAAAAACCGCGTCCGCTGCCTCAAGGAGAGAAGCTGAGGCTCTCTTCAGGAATGCCCCGGAAAGGTTTCCCGTGTCCGCCAGTTTCGTAAGATAAGGAGTGATCTCCCTGCTGAAATTGAACCCGGGGTCAAGACGCAGGCCGATATCGAGCACCATCATAAAAACCTTGAGCAGGAGCATCAGGTTCAACGGCACCTTGAGGCGATGGCGCCTCATCGAGTCGGTAAGTTCAGTCACAATGAGTTGGAAATTGAGCTGTGATACATCAGCCGATTCGCTGTCTCCTCCACCAAGATCATGCATCATGATATAGAGGTCGTCCCGCAGGGACTCCCGGTCGTTTTCCGCGATAGTGATCCCGAAACCTTCCAATGATCGGAGCATCAGTTCAATATCATCGGTGACAATGGCAAAGAGGAGATTTATGAATCCTTGTCGTTTCTCAGGCCTCAGGATGCCGACAATCCCGAAATCCAGAAATACAATATCCCCGTCTTTTGTAACAAGCAGATTGCCGGGATGAGGGTCCCCATGAAAGAACCCGTCTTCGAAGATCATCTTCATATACGCGCCGAATCCACGAACCCCGATCTCGTGCGGGTCCAGACCCATGGCGGTTATTGCCTCCGGATTGTCGATCCGGACCCCCTCAATAAATTCCATTACCAGCAGCTGGGGAGTGGAGTATTCCCAGTAAACCTTCGGGAACCGTATACCCGGTAGATCCCGGAAGTTGCGTGCCATCCGCTCAGCATTGCGGGCATCCCTGGTGAAGTCCAGCTCCTTCACAATCTGGTGGGCAAAGTCGTCAACCATCCCGACCGGGTTATATAAACGGGTTTCAGGAAATACCGTTTCTATCCGCTCTGCCAAAGACTGGAGGACACCGATATCAGTCTCGATAATTTCCCCGATACCCGGCCGCTGGATTTTAAGGGCGACTCTTGTCCCGTCCTTAAGTATTGCAGAATGCACCTGGGCAATCGACGCGGAAGCGACGGGATTTTCGTCAATCTTCCAGAACCATTCGTCACAACGGGGGCAATTCTGTTCGAGAACCGCCCGGACTTCAGAAAAGGGCAGAGGTTTTGCATGGTCCTGGAGTTTTTTGAGCTCGTCAATCATTTCCGGGGGGAGCAGTTCAGTCCTCGTGCTCATTATCTGCCCGAATTTGACAAAGGTGGGTCCGAGCTCTTCCAGGGCAAGTCGTATCCGTTCGTAGATAGTGGTAGTATCGGGACTTTTCTTCCCGTGTCCGGGGAGCCGGAACCGGGCCCTTCCTGGAAATATTCGTTCAAGCCCGATGCTGAAGCCATATTTTCCCAGCACGTCCACGATCTGTGCATACCGCACGATCCGGGTAACCATGCGTACAATTTGGCGGTCGCTGTACTTAAGGCGTGCTTTTATTCTTAACCGTCCGTGTGGCTGATCTAAAAAGATCCATGTTTCCAATTCACTCGCACGGTAGTTCCTTTTTAGAGAGGATAGTGCATTAATGTCCAGGAAAATAAAGAGGTAGGGGGATGGTTATTGCTAACTGCCTCTCCATCAGGATAGTCAGGATCTTTACTTGTTCCGGACGAATAAAGTCCTGAAGAATACTCAGTAATTCGGAGAGATATTGTTGAATGTTCGTGGCGGTGTTAGCCATTTCAACTATCTAAATTATTTTTTTTTAAAAGTGTTCAACGAAGCGGATCATGCATTAAAACTTTCTCTCAAGCGTTGATTCACTATCGTTTTTCAGGCTTTATGAAAAATGACAATCCTGTTTGTATTCGTACCGGATGCCATATTGTTCACCCCCCATATATTGGAAGTTTTGGTGAATGTCTGCTGGTTGATCAGTACTCCAAGGCACGTAAATCCTGCAACAATTCCGAGAGGGATGACCTGTTCTTCCAGCCGGATTGTGCCCTTTCTCACCTCACCTACTTCAAATGCAACAAATCCCCCTTTGCGGGTAATCCGATAAAGTTCCCGGAACACAGAACCCATTACCGTGGTCCATCCACCCAGGGTCCTGGCCATAGTGATCTGTTCTCCAATGGAATTCTGGTCAAGCCCGTTAAACCACGAACGCAGCCAGTTATCCGCCCGGTATTGGACAATATCGAGGAACGGCGGTGAAGTAACCGTGAGCTTGACGCCGGATTCCGGAATATCAGGAGTTGAACGCGCATCACCGGTGAGAAAACGCGCAGTTGTTCCCGCCCGGACAAGGTTCTCCTTTTCTGCAGAGGTAATTGTGCTCATGAGGCTTTTTGTCTTTTTCAGTATGAGCAGATGGGTATTGCGGTACCCGGGCACCTGTTTTCGTTTCCGGTTTATCCTTTCCTGGCTCTTTTGAGATACTGCCTGGTTGGGAGGAAGTGAGTAGACAGAAAAGAATCCCGTTGAATGGCCCGTCAGACGGTTTGTTGCAACCATCGCAATCCAGCGGTCAATAATATCATCCCTGGACTCTTCTTTCCGTGTTATGATATAATCCCGTAATGCAACGATTTCCTTTTCGGTGTCGGTGTGGTAAAACATCGAGAGATCAATATCAGCTCTGCCACCGTCACGGGGGATAGATGACAGACGCTCTTTTACCTCAGTAAGATCCGGGGGAAAGAACCGGGGTTCGATCATGATGCGTGACAGGGGATTTACATCATTTGAGATTATGTTCCTCCCGGCCAGCCCTGCTTCTATGACTGTTGTGCCACGACCACTGAACGGGTCATACACCAAATCTCCTTTTTTCGTCATGAGTTCTATGAAGAATCGTGGAAGTTGGGGTTTGAAACATGCCCGGTAGGAGATCTCGTGAATTGAGGCAGCTTGTCTTTGGCGGGAAGTCCAGAATTCGTTGGTATATCGGGGGATCTTCCTCCGCCCGTCGGGGAGATATTCAACGAGAGTGGGTATTGCTGTAGCGCTCCGGAATGATCTGATATACCGCGCGAATATATCTTCCGGTAAAATGGATCTGCTCATCACCATATCTCAGGGTAGCTTGGAGTGGACAAAGTATAATGCTGGTGTCAGGTACTCATAAATTTTTTTTTCGTAACCACACGGATACGGGATCAAGGCGGACATTAGGAAACGCAGAAGAATGAAATACTCATGAATTTCCCGGCCCCTGTTTGCGTTATCCTTGTTGCAGAGGACACATTCACAATACTGCAGAAAAAGAGGCTTTTTTTTAATGTTTGTGGATAAGAAATCCAACGATCAGGTTAACGATTGTATTTTTTTGCCTTTGGTCCTGCTGTTTCCTACAATTGCATCAAACGCTGCCGGGTATTTTACCATCCCCTCAACTCCGTCGAGGGCCCCCGGGTCCAGGGCCAGCACCATAAACACATCGTCATCAACGGTAAATGGCGCACTGATGCCATTTTCCCGTGCCGGGCGAAAACCATAGCGGGGGTAGTATCCGGGGTGACCGATGACTATTACAATTCGGTGACCAAGCGTCCGACAGACCTTGAGTCCCTCTTCAATGAGAGCAGCACCAACACCGAGGCACTGGAATTCCGGGTGCACAACAAGAGGAGCCAGAGCTATTGCGGGTATTATTGCGCGTGAAGATTCGATAGTAACAGGAGGAAACATGATATGGCCGATAATCCTGCCATCATGAACCGCGACAAGCGATAATTCGGGATTGAAAATATTATCGTCCCGCAGTGAATCCACGAGACGCGCTTCATCATAGTGAGCGAACGCCTGGTAATTTACTTCAAAAATTTCTGGTATATCAGCAGGAATTTCCTGTCTGATAATAAATGAATCCATCCTGCATTATAGGATGGCAGTGCACATAAGGCAAGGTGTCAGGGATGTTTTTTAATTCCCCCGCATGGTAAGTCCGAAAATGACCGCAGGAAGTACTGATCCATCAAAGAGTGTAAGTGTAATCAGGGCAAACCTCACCGGGATGAACGCGACCATCAGGGCATATATTGACCTCACCCGGCTGCAGTTCTTTTTTGCCTGGCCTCTGCTCTTCTGTTCCGGATATCTGCTTGCGACCTTCGTATATGGAAATTTTTCATTGTTCGATCTCGTTCGGGTTGCCCTGATCGGGTTCTTTGGCTTTGAGGCAGGACTGGTCCTCAATGACTATGTTGATCGTAATTATGACAAAAAAGACATCGAACCAGACAAGCTTACGAAGTACTGGAGACTTTTTAAAAAGCGTCCCATCCCGGCAGGTCTGGTTTCCCCGACTAATGCATTGGCACTTTTTTTACTATTCGCTGCAATCGCTGCAGCTCTCATCATCACCCTCCCTTACCCGCACTCACTTATTGTGATCCTTATCATGGTCTATAGCTACACCATTGAAATTTTCTACCAGATGGAAAAGCGGCAGGTACAGAATTTCCCGTTTGCCCAGGTCATCGGAAGAACTGATTTTGCCCTGTTTCCCGTTGCCGGTTATCTCTGTCTCGGCAATCCTGACCTGAATGCGCTCTTCTACTTCCTCTTTTTCTATCCCTTTGCAATGGCGCACCTTGGTGCAAATGACCTGATCGATGTGGCAAATGACAGGGCCCGGAGCATGAGCACGGTCCCGATGATCTACGATATTCCGAGGACGTGCTACTGGATTGCAGGGTTTACCATTATCCATGGCATGATGGCGATCCTTTTCATGACCAGACTTGGATGGATATCCCGCGCCTGTGTTATTGCCGGGTTGTTCCTGCTCATTGCCGCAAACGTCGTAATCCTAAAAAATAAAACTCCAGATACAACGCTCAGGGTGCTGCCGCTCTTCCATGTGGCGATGGTGCTTTACGCCGGGGGGATCGTATTACAGGCATTTTTATAAGAAGTATCAGGAAACCTCATGGCCCCTTCGCGATTCCTGGTTAACGGGTCTCGCATACAAACGCCTCAATGGTTTTGATCCGCATTTCCCCCCATATGATACCTGCTCCTGGTTCGAACACAAGATCCCCGGAGAGGAGCAGGGCAGGGGGGGTAGCTCCAGACCTGGCAAACAATTCTATCGCTAAAGCTGGAGAAGGAGGACAAAAAGGTCATATTCCTTCCCGGGATTGATCATATATTCAGAAGGTGACCATTCTCCCTGAGCCAGTTCCGCCGTTGCTGGTAATCCGGCATGATTTTTCCTACTTTGGTCCAGAATTTTTTTGAATGATCGGGCTGTCCGATATGGACCAGTTCATGGACGACAACGTAATCAACAATTTCCGGGGGGGCTTGTATAAGCCGCCAGCTGAAATTGACACCTCCCCTGTGCGTGCAGGAACCCCACCTGTGCTTTGCATCGGTAATATTGATAGTGGCAGGTATATGCCCTGTTTTCATGGAGAACCACATACACCTGGCCTGGATTTCCTTCTTTGCTTCCTCCCTGTACCAGCGTTTCAGGTGGTTCCTGATATCAGGCCTGACGTCAGAAGACACATACAGTCTGTCACTGCGTTCGATCGCCCTGCGCCCGTTTTCCACAATCACCAGGGGGTACGAACGCCCTAAGAAGAAGAAGAGCTCTCCTTCGGTATACTCGTGATTCGGGAAAAAAGGGCGCAGATTTATCTCGTCGAATTTCTTTTGGATCCACGAGCTTTTCCTGCGGATTATTTCCTCAATATATGCTGCAGAAGATTTCAGGGGAGCCCTGACAACCAGGGTCGCATCGGGAGTAACTTCGAGAGCGATGGTTCTGCGTCGTGAACGAATAATTTTTTCAACCGGGATTTCTTTCATAGGCAGATGGTATCACAGGTAATGTGCGATGTAAGGAAAAAAAGGGTACAGGATCCTTCAATGCTCAGGTGGCGCTTGGGGCGGTTATCCCGTCACTGACTATTTTACCGTCTCTTAATCTGACAATACGATGGAAATATTCTTTATGCCAGTCCTCGTGCGATACCATCACAATCGTCTGGTGCATAGATTCGTTGATCTCGCGGAAAAGGTCAAGAACAACCCGTGAGTTCTCGGTATCAAGGTTGGCGCATGGCTCGTCGGCAAAAAGGATATCCGGATTATTTACCATCGCACGGGCAAGGGATACCCGCTGCTGCTGGCCGCCGGAGAGTTCACGGGGCAGGTGGTCCCGCCGGTCGTAAAGACCGATCTTCTGCAGGATATCATAACTGTCCCTGCGGTACTGGTCCTCGGTCCGGTCTTTCCGGAGCATTGCGGGAAGGGAGACGTTCTCCATCACTGTCAGGTCGGGAACAAGTGCATAGTCCTGGAAGACATAGCCGAGCTTATAGAGCCGGAACATGGTCTTTTCGTAATCAGTAAGTTTTGAGATGTCCATTCCGTCGATCACAATCTTCCCGGAGCTCGGTTCGTCGAGAAGCCCGAGCATATGCAGAAGTGTGGTCTTGCCACTACCGCTTGGTCCCATGATGCCGAGAAACTCACCCTTTGCAATATCGATGGTGACACCGTCAAGGGCTTTCACCTCGACATTTCCCATGTTGTAGATTTTCCGTAAATCGGTGATCTCGATCATATCAGGCCCTCATGGCAGTCTGGATATCCTCACGGGAGACCTGGTAGGCGGGAACATACCCGGCAATGATTGCAGCAGTAAACAGGATCAGCGAGTTTGTAAGAAGGTCCATGGGTGTCAGGTACAGTACTGCAGACCATTCGGGAGTCACGATAGGATGGGCTGCCATGTACACCGCGAGCAGAAGCGTGAGAACAATCCCCAGTATAATCCCCAGTATAGCGAGGATGATGACCTGGAACCCATAGTTATGCATAATGACTTCCTTGTCCACACCGATTGCCTTGAGGATCCCGATCTGGCGGCGGCTGTTGAGGGTTTTGATAGTGATGACGATGAACAGGACAACTGTCGTGATGATAATACTCACGATGAGGGAGACAAGGTTTATGATGGCAAAACTCTGGAGCGCCCTGCCCAGGCTCTTTGAGAGCAGGTCAGCGGTAGTCTGGACCTTGGCCGTAACCCCGTACTGGATCAGCTCGTTTTTAATGAAGGTCTCGGAATAGCCGGGTTTTGCTTTAACGGTGATATAATCCGCATTATCAATCGCTGTGGGGTCCACCAGTGCCATATCCGTCATGGTCACGTAGACCGTGCTGTCCGCCTGGCTCCAGCCGGTGAAGAATATCCCTTTTACCCGGT
>Ga0182021_10008044_pt1 | contig 12506 bp, 7 predicted proteins | sample 612E3MmetaG_FD_120493 | JGI IMG/M metagenome (GOLD analysis project Ga0182021, IMG submission 120493) | Permafrost microbial communities from Stordalen Mire, Sweden - 612E3M metaG (Illumina Assembly) | ecosystem: Environmental > Terrestrial > Soil > Wetlands > Permafrost | place: Sweden... | reverse complement strand
TGAAGTGGTCTTGCCGGGCACGATGGTATTGATCGCGCCGCCTCGGTCGATCTCACCCAACACGATGGGATCGTACTTGGCGCCATGGTCCATGCTCACCACCCGCGGGATGATCCGGTCGGTGACGTAGGCGCCGGCCAGGACCGTGCCCCGTTCGTTGAAGACACTGACCACGTCGCCATGCTTGATACCTCGGGCCGCAGCGTCCATAGGGTTCATCCATAGGGGCTGATACTGGTAGCCATCCGGGCCCTTGACCTTGCAGGTCTCGATCTCGCGCAGCCACGTGATGTCGTCGTGCTGGGCGTGCACGCCCCAGCGCGGGTGGTTGCTCACCACCAGAAGCGGGTACTGTTCCGCCCGCTCGCAGTCCAGCGACTCCTGATGGGTCTCGCCCCTGGAGATCCATCGGGGAACCGGAGGCCGTTCTTCGTCATCGGGGAAGTGCTCGGCAAGGCCGGTCGAATAGAACTCAAGCTTGCCGGTCGGGGTGGAGAGGCGGTTGTTCTCCGGGTCCTCGTAGAACTTGATGAGGCCGGGTGGGGTCTTTTCCCAGTCGGGGTTGGTAGGGATCACGTAGTATCCCTTCTCGTTCAACTCCTCCCAACTGATCAGATGAGCGGCGTTCGACTTCTCGTATCCCATTCTGATCCGCTCGGGAATGGTCATTCCATCGGTGTACTCCTCGAGCAGACCGAGACGCTCCGCGATCATGCAGACTATCTCGTAGTCGCTGAACGATTCGCCCAGGGGCTCGATGCAGCGCGTCTCGGGGAAGATCAAGTTCATCTGACCGCCGAACAGGTCGGTGTTGATGTCGTCCTCCTCCAGCTTGGTGTTGACCGGGAGGATGACGTCGGCAAAGAGACAGTCGTTCTCGATCCACGGATGCTGGGCGAAGATGAAGTCGATGGACGGGTGGCGCAGCGCACGGGTGTAGTTGTTGCCGTCGTTCCAAGAGGTCAGCCAGGAGGGCGAGTCGGTCCAGATCAGGTGGATGGGCGAGCAGCCATCCGCCGGATACTGGTAGTGGACGAACTGGTTCTCGCGCGGGGCCATCTCCTGCTCGCAGCCGTACCAATCGCATTCGCCTTCAAGGATCGCCTTGGGGATAAGGGTCTTCGGCAGGAAGGAGGGGTGATTGGTGTCCCTGACACTTCCGCCCGTATAGGCAGGCCACAGGCTGAGCAGCACCGCCGGTTCGGGCTGGGCCATCTGCTTGATGTCGTTGGTAAGACCCCACTCGATCATCTTCGACTGGTTGCAGCCCGGCTTGCCCAGGCCTTGCATGGCCAGGCACAGGACCTGTAGGCGGGCCGGTTCGTGGGAGTAGGGGCCGCGGATCGCCGGACCGCCATTGCCGATGACAACGGTAGTGCGTTTGGAGGCCCACTCGGCGGCGAGCGCCTTGATGATGCGACCGGGGACGCTGGTGATGGGAGAGGCCCACTCGGGCGTCTTTGGTTGGCCATCCACTCGCCCCATCACGTAGTCCTCGAACTTGTCCACTCCGACGGCGTGGGTCTCGAGGTACTCCTTGTCGTAGGTGCCGTTCTTGAACCACTGGTAGGCGATGGCGAGATAGAGTGCCGCGTCGGTGTTCGGCAGGACGGGGATCCACTTGTCGGCGTGCACCGCGTTCGCGTAGTTGCAGTCGGGGGAGATGTAGATCTGCTTGATGCCCAATTCGGTCCACCAGTAGCTGAGGCGGCTGGGTAGCTGTCCCTGCCACCCCCAGGTGGTGGTCTCCTGGTCGCATCCCCAGAACAGCAGGAGTTCCGCGTTCTTAGAGATGTCGTAGAGCAGATTGCTCTGTGGCACTTGCTGCCCTATCGGCTGCATGCCCCAGACGTGCTTGGCGCCCCAGGTCCATCCTTCCCAACTGTCGGGGTTGCGTACCTGCAAGGTGTATCCGCCGAACAGGCGCAGCAACTTGCGCCCACAGCCATGCGGGCCATGGACCACCTTGGTCTCGCCATGCTGATCGGATTGATAGAGGATAGAGGTAGACCCGTACTTCGCTTTGGCGCGGAGCATCTCGCTCTCGATGATGTCGAGTGCCTCATCCCAGGTGATGCGCTCGTACTTGCTCGTGCCGCGGTTCTGGGGATTGCGCTCTCCGTTGGGATCGAAATCCACCCGCTTCATGGGATAGCGAATGCGGGCAGGTGAGTACACGCGTTTCTTGTAGGCGAGGCTGAGCGGAGGTATGAGGCTCTTCTCGCTGGGCTCGAAGGTCTTGCCCCTCGCGTGCATCACCCAGGGTTTGACCTCTTCCTTGGTGTACTGCTCGTAGTAGCGCGCCGGACGGATGCGGATCATCTTGCCGTCCTTGACGTCGACCATGCAGGCGTTCGCGCCCGCGCAGGTTCCGCACCAGCTGATATCACGCACAAGGGTCTTCTCGCGGCCCTCCCCGGTATCCGGCTCACGATCCATGTTGGTTCCCTTTCTAGGCACTCCTCAACGACATGACGATAGCAGGGAGAAGCCGGAGAGGGAAGCAGAAAGTTGCGCAGAGTGCACGTGGTTACGCTGGCTGAACTTTGGACCTCTGAAACGGCAGGGGACGTCCGGAATCGAGCAGCCAGGTTTCTGGGCCCATGGGGACTCTGGGGAGTGGTACACGAGAAGAGAAGCTGTGAGAAGTAGGGAGAAGCAGGAAAAAGCAGGGGAGGGGCGGCGCACTTGGCGCCGCCCCTCCCGGGTACGGACTCTTAGAGAGCGTTCCCGACCTCCCAGCCGGCTCGGGTGGCGTCGGGGATAACGCCTGGTTCGTTGCAGTCACCGATGGTGAGCACCTCGGCTACCTTGCCTTTGAGTTTGTCGGCCAGGTCCTTATTCGGCGCGAACGGCATGACTGGGATGATGGTGTTGGCCTCGAGGAAGCGCTTCTGGCCCTCTTTTGTTTCGATGGAGAGACCCTTGTTAGTGATCTCGAGGAGCTTCACGCCCGTCAAGCGCTCGATGCCCCTCTTGTCGAACCAGTAGAAGAGGCGGGTCTTGCGCTCGGGCACAAGCCACCTGCCCATCTCGTCGCCGGGCTCGACGATCGTCACCTGGCGGCCGCGTTTGATAAGGTACTCGGCCAACTGGCAGCCCTGGATCGCGCCGCCGATGATGACCACCTTCTTGCCCACCGGCATCCACATGGCGGTGAGCTTGCGCAGCAGCTTAGGACCGAAGATCCATAGGTAGAAGCGGAGCATTCCGTACAGGTCGCCGGTCTTGACCACGTTCTTGCTCTCGAAGCCCTTGACCTCGGGGTAGGAAGGCACGCCGCCGGCTGCGATGACCACGGCGTCGGGCTTCTCTTTGGCGAGCGCCTTGTCGTCGAACTCCTCATGCAGGTGCACGTCGATGCCAAGCTTCTTGATCTGGCCACGGAAGAAGTTTAGGAACAGCGTCAGATCCTCGATGTGGAATCCCTTCACCATCGAGGCGAGCTGGACAGCGCCGCCCAGGTAGCGGCCCTGCTCGTAGAGTGCCACATCGTGGCCACGCATGGCCGCGATACGGGCGGTCTGCATGCCGGCCGGACCGGCGCCGACCACGACGACCTTCTTCTTCTTGGCGGCCTTTGGAGCCACCTCGTAGCTCTCGAGCCCGAAGGCCGCGTCGATGCGGCAGTATCTGACCGCGTTGTAGTTGGTGTTGCACGTGCCGCAGTGTGTGCACGGCTGGATATCGTCTTCACGCCCTTCGCGCACCTTGTTCGCCCAGTCGGGATCGGCGAAGAAGCGGCGGTTGATGCCGATGAGGTCGGCCTCGCCCTCCCGGAGTATCCTCTCGCCGGAGTCGGCGTCGATGAGGCCCACCGTCATCACCGGGATGGAGACGACCTTCTTGACCTCTGCCGCGATGGGAACCTGGGCCAGCGCGCCGTAGTGGCTCCAGTCCAGTTCTTTTGGGAAGTCCTTGAGCGGGATGTGGGGCTCGGGGTAGAACATGTTCTCCTGGTTGTACGAGCCTTGGTGCATGCCCGCCCAATGGGAACGCACGTGCAAGGAATCGACTCCCGCTGCCTGGTAGATGCGGGCGATCTCTTTGCCCTCGTCTAGGGTGATCGCTTCGTTGCCGGGCAGCCCTACCTCGATGCCGTTCATGAGGATCTGGACCGGGAAGTCCTGGCCGCAACGGCTCTTGATCTCTTTGATCACGTCGAGGCTGAACCGCATGCGGTTCTCCATGCTCTGCGGGCCGTACTTGTCCTCGCGCTTGTTCCAGAAGCGGGAGATGAAGCTGTGGAACAGGTGGTCGGCGGCCATGTTGATCTCGATACCGTCCCAGCCGGCCTGCTGCAGGCGGTAGGTGCCCGACGCGAACCGGTCGACGAGCTCTTCGATCTCGGGGATGGTGAGGACGTGCGGCGGCTCTTCGTCATGGACGTCGAACGGCGAAGGATAGGTGACGGCCGAAGAGGCGCAGGGCTGCGCGATGAGCGCGTAGATGCCGCTCCACGGGCCGCGATGGTAGAGCTGCGAGAAGATCGGGACGTCGTACTTGTGCACCGCGGCGGAGAGTTCCTCGAGGTTCTTCAGGTACTTGTCGTTGTCGATGCGGAAACGGCGGTCGCCGTCTTCCAAGAGCGGCCATTCCATCGCGGGCGTCTCCGTGATGACCAGACCGGCGCCGCCCCGCGCGACTGCGCCATAGAAGGCCTTGGCGAGGCTACCAACCCGATTCTCGCCCGATTCGAAGAAGTAGGTCTGGGCCGCCGTCTTGACAATGCGGTTCTTGAGCTTGACCTTGCCGATGCTTGTTGGAGAAAACAAGTGCGGGTAGTTGGACGCCGCCATGAGGACCTCTCTCGCCTTGGATTACACCTGAGTGAATATTGTACAGCTGAATGAACCCTGCGGTCTAGGATTGCACCACGCATGGCAACCAAGCGGGACGACATACTATCCGATGCCGGCGTGTGAAGCGACCCTGTATGAAGCGACCCTCTCGGTGGGCGTCGCTATCCAAGACATACTAGTATTGGTCCCGGGTGAAGCCTTTGGCGATGCCGGGAGGTGCAGATGAAAGCGTTCGTCGTTGACCTTTCCAGATGTACGGGGTGCTACTGCAGGTGCACGCACTGTGACGAGGCTCCCTGCAAACAGGCCTGTCTGGTGGAGGGTGCCATATGCCAGCGGGAGGAGAGCTGCCCTTACGATGCCCTCTATTTCGACGGAGCCCTCAACATAGCTCAGAAGGCCGCGAAGGAATACGATCCGAGTTCCGGATTGCGCTTCAACGCCTGGTTGGAGACAAAACAGTGACAAACCGTAGCGTAGTCAGATCGACGGCCTGGTCGCCGGGCCCTGGTTGCCATGGTGGGTGCGGTCTCGAGCTCTATGTCGAGAACGACCGACTGGTCAAGGTGGAGGGAGACGAAGCTCATCCCTACAACCACGGTCGGCTCTGCCCGCGAGCCCTAGCCCTCACCCAGTTCGTCTACCACCCAGAGCGCTTCACCCATCCGCTCAAACGAGTCGGAGAGCGCGGCGAGGGCAGGTTCGAGCGTATCAGTTGGGATGAGGCCTTCGACACGGTCGAAACCCGCTTCAACGACATCAAGGAGAAGTACGGCGCAGAAGCGGTCATCTTTGCCCAGGGGACCGGAAGAGACGTGGGCGGCCCCATCTCCTTCCTCTGCTACTCATTTGGCAGCCCCAACTGGGTGCAACTGGGTCTCGCCGGTCACTCCTGCTACACGCCCCGCCTTGCGGCCATGATGTTCACTCACGGCGACTATGCGGTGCTCGATGCCGGCCAGTTTGTCCCGGACGGCATGGAAGACCCGGAATACCACGTGCCCGAACTGATCGTGATCTGGGCGCAGAACCCGGCCGCGGGTTGCCAGGACGGGTTCTACGGCCACTGGGTCGTGGACTGCATGAAACGCGGCTCTAAGCTTGTGGTGATCGATCCTCGTTGGACCTGGTTCGCTTCTCGGGCGGAGAAGTTCCTACAGCTCAGGCCGGGAACCGACGCGGCCCTAGCTCTGGGGATGCTCAATGTGATCATCTCCGAAGGCCTCTACGACAAGGAGTTTGTAGAGAACTGGTGCACCGGCTTCGAAGGACTGAAGGCCCGAGCGGCTGAATACCCGCTTGACCGTGTTTCGACCATAACCTGGGTGCCCGCCGAGAGCATCGCAGCCGCCGCCCGCATGTACGCCAAGGCCAAGCCGGCCGCCATCCAGTGGGGAGTGCCCATCGACATGGGTCCCTCGGGCACCACCATCGGGCAGGCCATCACCCACCTGTGGTCGATCACGGGCAACCTTGACGTGCCGGGCGGGAACGTGATCGCTCGCGCTGCGTTCGACGTCACCACCTATCCCTTCTCCACGCAGGAACTCCACTCGCTGTATGGAGAGGAGTTCGTCCGGCGCATGAATGAGAAGCGGATCGGGGCTCAGGAATTCGCGTTGCTCAAGAACTTCCGGGGTTGGGGCCAACCCGACCGGGCCGTCCAGCAGATGCTCTCGGGTGACCCATATCCGATCAAGGCCTGCTGGATACAGACCACGAATATGCTTGGCGGTCAGGCGGCCGACACGAAGATGCACTACGAAGCGCTCAAGAAGATGGAGTTCAACGTCGTTGTCGACCTCTTCCCCAACCCGACCTCCATGGCCGTCGCCGACCTCATCCTCCCTGCCGCCTCCATTGCCGAGAAAGAGAGCCTTCGCTCCTGGTGGAGCCCTCTCCAGGTGATGATGCCCGCCGTCCAGGTAGACGAATGCCGTTCGGACTGGGAGATCAACCTTGAGCTGGCAAAACGCTTCAATCCTGAACTACGCCGTCGCTTCGAGACCGTCAAGGACCTCATCAACGATCGTCTGAAACCTTCCGGCTTCACCTTCGACGAACTGAAAGACGGTCACTGGAGGTTCCCGGAAAGGAACACTCCTACCCGACCCTACCGTCGCTACGAGAGAGGACTTCTACGTTCCGATGGCAAGCCCGGGTTTCGCACGCCCACCGGCAAGCTGGAGCTCTACTGCACAAGCTTCGAGGAGTGGAACATGGATCCGCTTCCCTTCTTCACCGAGCCTCCGGAGAGTGAGGTGCGGACCCCTGAGCTCTTCGCGAAGTATCCCCTGGTCATGGTCACCGGCCGGCGCTCGCCTGTGTTCTTCCACTCCGAGCATCGCAACATTCCCTGGCTACGAGAATGCGATCCCGACCCCATCGTGGAGATCCACCCCAGCACGGCCCATGAGCTGGGGATCGGCGACGGGGAGTGGGTGGCCATCGAGAACGACCGAGGACGCATCAAGCGCAAGGCCACGATCACCCCTATCGTTCACCCCAAAGTGGTGAGCGTTCCCCACGGCTGGTGGCTGCCCGAGACCGAAGGACGGGAGCCGAACCTGTACGGCATTTGGGACATCAACTGCAACCTCCTCACGCAGATCGGCCCGGGCGATGCCTCTGGGTACGGGGGTGGCCCCTACAAGACCGCCCTGGTCGCGGTGAAGAAGATCGAGGAAGGGGGGAGTGACCATGGCTAAGAAAGGGCTCCTCATCAACTATGACTACTGCACCGGCTGCCATTCCTGTGAGGTGGCCTGCAAGCAAGAGCACGGCTACCCGGCCGGGCGCTGGGGCATCTTGGTGAAGGACTGCACCCGGGAGACCGAGGGCAAGGTGCAAGTGGACTTTTTGCCTTTTCCCACCGACCTCTGCGACCTCTGCGCTGGGCGGACACGGGCGGGGGGAAAACCGGCCTGCGTGAAGCACTGCATGGCCGCGTGCATCAGCTATGGCGAACTCGCCGCGCTGGCCAGAGAGATGGAGAGCAAGCCCAAGTGCGCGTTGTTCTCGCCTGGATGACGAGAAAGCGGGCTCGGACCTCGCGGCCTCGTTCAGCGGATCGGCCATCTTCCCTGAGGCAGCGCGGGGAGTTTCTGGGTGGTCTTGCTCGCGTCCGACCGGGCGTTCCCCAGGGCCAGCGCCCCCGTCGCCCCGGCGAGGAAGAGCGCGCCGGAGAAGACATAGGTGGGCCCGAGGGAGGAGGAGGCGTCGGCCAGCACCCCACCCAGGTATGGACCGATGGTCTGTCCAAGACCGACGAGGACGGTCACGAAGCCGAGTGAGGCGGAGGCCAGCCGGTAGCCGAACTCCTCAGAGCACGCCGCTCCAACGAGCCCGGGCACTACCGGGCCGGTGGAACCGAACAGGATCGCCGAGATGGCCAGGGAGGGTATGCCGCGACTCAACCCGAAGAGGAGGCTCGCCGTACCAGCCAACGCGAGAGTGAGCGCGATGGTCCTTCTGCGTCCCACACGATCCGAAACACTTCCCCATAGCACGCCCCCGATCAGCCCCGCGACTCCGACGAGCAAGAAGAAGTAGCCGGCGCTCTTGGGACTGTAGCCGAGGTCGGAGGTGAGGCGCTTCTGGAAGAAGGTGAAATAGATGAGAAAGGCCAGCCCGTAGAACATATAGATCGCGCCCAGATGCCAGGCAAAGCGGGAGTGGAAGATGCGCTTCAACTCCAGCGAAGGCCGCGGCATCCGCGCGCGCAGCGCAAGCGGCGCGGACCTCGGAAGGACTAGCTCCCCGCCGCGGTGGCCGCCTCTCTGGGGCCGGTCAAGTTGCAGGACGGCGCTAAGAATGGCCATGACGAGGGTCACTCCGGCGAAGAAGTACCAAGCGTAGCGCCAGCCGTCGGCGCCTCCGGCCGAGATGATGCGGGGGACGGCCAACCCCACCACCACCAGCGCAAGGGAGGAGCCCGTGCTGACCACCCCCGAAGCCAGCCCCAGCCGGCGCGCCTTGAACCAGGCCGCCATAAGGGTGATGGACGGGACCAGCACCACCCCGTTCCCCAATCCGGTGATGAAGCGACCCGCCGACGCGGTGGCCAGGCTACCGGCGACCCCGGTGATCACCATGCCCAGTGCCGTCGTCAGTATGCCGGCGGTGATCACCCTGCGGGGGCTCAACCTCGCCGCCAGCACGCCGCCAATGGCGGCCATGACTGTGTACCCGGCAAGATTCCAGGACGCAAGTGAGCCCGCGGCCGCGCTGCTTAGGCCGAGGGCTTTCTGCATGGAGGGCAGGACCGCGCTGTAGCCGAAACGTCCAAACCCCAATGCCCCGAACACTCCGAAGAAGGCGACCCCCAGCACAGCCCAGCGGTATTCGGGACCCCGTTTCCGCACCGATCCTCTGCCTCTCAAGTCGCTACGCACGGGCACATGAAGCCATCATACAGTCAGAGATGCCGGTTCGGGCGCCGAGCGCGGGCGGAGCCACTCTCGGGCTGTGCTACCTTCGGCCCATGAAGATCGTCGACAGTCCCATCTCGGCGCAGGATCTGGGCTCATGAATCGGTCGTCGCCCGCGGATGCTCGTGTGCGCTGCGCCTGGGTGGGCACCGAGCCGCTCTATCTCCCCTACCACGACAACGAGTGGGGCGTCCCGGTGCACGACGACCGGCTGCTCTTCGAGTTCCTGGTGCTCGAAGGCGCACAGGCGGGGCTGAGTTGGCTTACCATCCTGCGCAAGCGTGAGGGCTACCGGAGCGTGTTCTCCGGTTTCGCACCCGACAAGGTGGCCGAGTACGGTCCGGAGGACGTGGACCGCTTGCTCTCCCACGCGGGCATCGTGCGGAACCGGCTGAAGATCGAGTCCGCGATTGCGAACGCTCGGGCCTTCCTCGAAGTGCAGAAGGAATTCGGGAGTTTCTCCGCCTACGTTTGGAGATTCGTCAACGGTGAGACCATTCACAATGAGTGGCGGTCCATAGCCGAGATCCCGGCAAAGACGAACGAGGCGGAGGAGATGAGCCGCGACCTGAAAGCGCGTGGCTTTCGGTTCGTCGGGCCGACCATCTGCTACTCGCACATGCAGGCGACGGGAATGGTGAACGACCACACCGTCGACTGCTTTCGTTGGGCGGAACTGAAGGGTGGCTTCTAGAACAAGGAGCCTGCGAGCGGGACCACGGCTAGGAGTGTGACCGGTGAGCGACACGCAAACGGTGATGTGCATCAACAGTGGCTCCTCCTCGCTGAAGTTCCACCTCTACGAGATGGGCCCCGGTGGGGCGGATGACGGAGGGGCCGGGGGCGCCGCCGCCGCGGCGGCGGCGCCCGGAACTGAACCGGTCGCCCAACTCCTCGCCCGAGGAGCGGTGGAAGGGGTCGGACAGGGTCAGGGCCGGCTCTGGTTCGTCGACCGGGAGGGAACGCCGTTCGCCGAGCGTGATCTGCACGACGTGGGGCACGAACAGGCCATCGGGCAGGCGCTGGCCGCCCTGTCCGCCAAGGACCTGCCCTCGGTCGAGGCGGTCGGCCATCGCGTGGTGCACGGCGGGCCCAACCATGTGGCTCCCGAGCTTGTGACCGATGAACTCGTGAAGGACTTGCGGGCGCATACGGCCTGGGCGCCGCTTCATATGCCTGCCACGCTGCTTGTCATGGAGGCGCTTCGCCGGCGTCGCCCGGATACACCTCAGGTGGCCTGCTTCGACACTGCTTTCCACGCACGCATGCCCGAGATCGCGCGGCGCCTTCCGCTGCCGCGGCATTTCTTCGACGAGGGCGTTTACAAGTACGGCTTTCATGGCCTCTCCTACGAGTACGTGATCGGCGTGCTGGGTGAGAGGGCCAAGGGCAGGGTGGTAATGGCCCACCTGGGCAACGGAGCGAGCATGTCGGCCTGCCTGGACGGCCTGCCCGTGGAGACCACCATGGGCATGACCCCTCTGGGCGGCTTCATGATGGGGACCCGCACCGGGGACATGGACCCGGGAGTGTTGCTCTATCTGGTGAGGGAGTGCGGCTACACCGACCGCAGCCTCGAGCAGCTTCTCGACAAGGAAAGCGGCTTGAAGGGCGTGTCCGGAAACACCGCCGATATGGAGACGCTGCTTCGGCTGCGCACAGACGGCGACCCGGCGGCCACGCAAGCCGTCGACATGTTCTGCTACCAGACCGGAAAGACCATCGGATCGCTGGCGGCAGCGCTCGGCGGCCTGGACCTTCTTGTCTTCACCGGCGGGATCGGTGAGAACGCCGTGCAGGTGCGGGCCCTCATTTGCGAGCGGCTGGGGCATCTGGGCATCGCCCTCGATCCGGCAAAGAACGAAGCGGGACTCGATAGCGTGAGCATCGACGGGGCCTCTTGCCCGGTGATGGTGGTGCACACCAACGAGGACCTCATGATCGCCCGCCACACATACAGCGCTGTCTTCGGCGCGAAGTTGCAAGGAGGATCACAGTGAGTGAGACGCACGTGTCATCGGCGGGGGAGCGATCGCTGCCGCTCGACCCGGTGCTTTTGGAACGGATGAACGCCTACTGGCGCGCGGCCAACTACCTGTGCGTCGGGCAGGTCTACCTCCACGACAACCCCCTGCTCCGCCGGCCCTTGACTCGCGAACACATCAAAGCCCGGTTGCTGGGGCACTGGGGCACTTGTCCCGGTCAGAATCTCGTCTACGTGCATCTCAACCGCGTCATCAAAGCTCGCGACCTCGACGTCATCTACGTCTGCGGACCCGGTCACGGCGGGCCGGCACTGGTCGCGAACACCTACCTGGAGGGCACCTACAGCGAGTACTACAGCCACATTCCTCGGAGCGAGACGGGGATGCAGCGGCTCTTCAAGCAGTTCTCGTTCCCGGGCGGCATCCCCAGTCACGTCTCGGCGGAGACTCCCGGATCGATAAACGAGGGAGGCGAGCTCGGCTACTCGCTCTCTCACGCCTACGGCGCGGTGTTCGACAACCCGGATCTCCTTGCCGTGTGTGTGGTAGGCGACGGTGAGGCCGAGACCGGGGCGCTTGCCGCCTCCTGGCAGTCGAACAAGTTCTTGAACGCGGCCACCGATGGCGCGGTGCTGCCCATCCTCCACTTGAACGGCTACAAGATCGCGAACCCCACCATTCTCGCTCGCATCACCCGCGACGAGCTCATCGACTACTTCAAAGGCTGCGGCTACGCGCCCTACTTCGTGGAGGGTGACGAACCGCTCGCAGTGCATCAGAAGATGGCAGCCACGCTTGACCTCGTACTGGACGAGATCAAGGAGATCCAGCGGAAAGCCCGGGTGGACGGTGTCACCGAACGGCCTCGCTGGCCGATGATCGTCCTTGTCACCCCCAAGGGGTGGACCGGCCCCAAGACGGTGGACGGGCTCAAGACCGAAGGCTCGTTCCGCTCGCACCAGGTGCCGTTCTCCGACATGACGGATGCGCACGTCAAGCTGCTCGAAGAATGGATGAAGAGCTATAGGCCGGAGGAGCTTTTCGACGAGGAGGGGGCGCTTCGTCCTGAGCTGGCCGAGTTGGCGCCCGCGGGCAAGCGGCGAATGGGCGACAACCCGCACGCGAACGGCGGACTCCTCTTGAAGGCTTTGAGGATGCCCGATTTCCGGGACTATGGCATCGATGTTCCCAAACCCGGCCAGGTGCAGGCGGAAGGGACCAAGGTCATGGGCGCGTTCCTGCGTGACGTGATGAAGCGCAATATGACCAGCTTCCGAGTCGTCGGACCG
>Ga0182021_10008041_pt1 | contig 12507 bp, 16 predicted proteins | sample 612E3MmetaG_FD_120493 | JGI IMG/M metagenome (GOLD analysis project Ga0182021, IMG submission 120493) | Permafrost microbial communities from Stordalen Mire, Sweden - 612E3M metaG (Illumina Assembly) | ecosystem: Environmental > Terrestrial > Soil > Wetlands > Permafrost | place: Sweden... | reverse complement strand
TTTCCGGTGCATCATGAACAGTCGCTGGTTATTGGAAAAAAACAATACCCGACAACAGGTGAATGAATATGAGTATACTTAGTAAAGGAAGAAAGATTCGTCTGGCAAAAGCATGCGATCAGAACAGGCGCGTGCCCCAGTGGGTAATGGTCAGGACCAAACGTTCCGTTGTTGCGCACCCGAAACGTCGCAACTGGCGCAAAAGTACGCTGAAGGTGTAAGAATATGGCAGAAACAATGAAGGAGCACGTGTATATTATTCCCCTGAGGGATGCACGAAGGATGCCCCGCTGGAAACGGAGTAACGGTGCCATTAAGGACATCAGGAAGTACCTCGCCAAACACATGAAGAGCGACGACGTAAAGATCGATAAGGGTATAAACGAGATGGTGTGGAGCCGGGGCAGTACAAAACCCCCGTCCAAGATCCGGGTTCGAGCCATGAAGATGGAGGACGGGCAGGTTCAGGCTGAACTTGCGCCGGAATTGTAACGTATGGAACGCACAATTACGCTTGCCGGCGATCCGAATATAGGGGTTTTTTCCCGGGTACTGGGTAATATCGCAATTATCCCTCCGGACTCCCCGGATGACTACAGATGTGCGCTTACAAACGCACTTGGGGTTGAACTTGTTGAAACGACGATCCAGGGAAGCGCCATTATCGGCTCTCTCGTTGCTGGCAACAGCAGAGGAATTGTCACCAGTGGGCTCGCAACAGATGATGAAATTGCTACACTGGAAAAGTACCGGAAGGTGCTGCTGCTAAAAGAGTCAATGAACGCTGCCGGCAATGTGATCATGGCGAATGACTCATTTGCCGCAGTCCACGAAGATATGCCCGGGGAACTCTCGCGTGAAATTGGGGAGTTTCTTGAAGTTGAGATAATCCACCTGACACTTGGCGGTGTTAAGACCGTAGGGATGGCGGGCGTCGCCACTAATAAGGGAATTATTGTTCATCCGAGAGCGACTGCCCACCAGATTGCCCGTCTGGAAGAGGTGGCAAAAATACCCGTCGGAACAGGAACCATCAACATGGGTAGCGGCCTTGTGGGTACGGGTCTTTTAGTGAACGAGACGGGTTATATCGCCGGCAATGCAACAAGTGGATTTGAACTGGGTCGAATAGAGGATATTTTTGGATTTCTGGAGTGAGAAATATGGAGAATCAGAAGTTTGAGGTCAAAGGGACATTTTTAATGGGTGAAGACTGGATGCCTTATACAAAGGTTATTGAGGCTCCCAATGCAACGCAGGCACAGGAACGGACATTTGCCGTTATCGGGAGTAAACATAACCTGAAGAGACGTTATATCAAAGTCGATGGTGTTACAACCGTTAAGAAAAGTGAATAACTTTTTTTTATCGATCCGAGATTGGCATGTGATGAATGCTATTCTCGCGGATTTTTTTTTGCAATTTTGTTGCCTGCCTTTAAAAACCAAGAATTTTGTTGTGTCTAAGTCCACCTACGGCGAGGACAGACCATAAAAATCAGTTGCGATACGATAGGTTCGGATTCGAAGTTCGTCGTATCCGCTTTCCTTCTATGAAGCGCCCAGGGTGAACTATATTTTCTCTGGAAATGCTCAAAGGAAAACAGGCGTTTGCGGATCGGCAAATGTTCTGAAAGCAGAGATTCAACCTTATGATCTCAAGCGTGAAGAGGTAATAGCAGACTGATTCAGCGACTGGTGCACAAGTCAGTCGCCGAACCGTATGGTGTGTGGCCGAGCTATCCGGATCTTGAGTGTTAACCAGGTACAAGATTTCAGATTGGATGAATACTCTCTGACATTTACTGCCTTGACCGGTCTGAAAATCCAGAGAGCCGTATTAAAAAAAGGACTTGCCCATCTGAAAAAGCGAAGGAGTGGTTAAACCGGGGTAAAACCGAACAGTTTTTAGCCTCGGTAAATGAGGCGCTTCTCCCGCTCTGGGCAGGTACAAACGGTTATCGCGAGGGTTTGTCCCGCAACAGGCGAGCCTTTCGCAACCAAATCCATGAGTCTTTCCTGAAGGTAATTAATTTATGATTGTTGTTCCAGGTGGTAATCGAGGGTTAAGGGGTACCGAGCACATTCAGGGAATTACGCGGATACCCGTACTTTGAGTGGATTGAATACCCCGGTCACAAGGTCCCAGGTTGAAGTTTAAACATGGTTTTATAAGAATGTACTTTAAAAACAGAAAAAAATAAAAAAACAGAAACTACCCTAGAATCCGCTTAAAGAATCTGATCAGCTGCGTGTACGCATCTTGTGCAACCATTATCCCGAACAAGGCTTCCATTTACAATTATGAATCCGTGAGGTTTTTTCCTGGTAAATCTTGAGCTCGAAGGACAAGAGAGGTAGAGACGGATATGTTGTGATTACCCCCGAATGGGACACATATGCCCAGCAGGCCGGCGATTTTGATATTGATGCGAGTTTATGAGGCAGGATACGATGAATGCGGAAAGGAAATGGTTTATTGGAGCTCACATGCCAGTTACTGCATCGGGGGATACTATTTTTTCCCCGTATAACCTTCAAAGATGTATTTATGCTCAAGAATGTCATACATATCAGGAGAAACAATTAACCGGATACATCGAAATTGAAGGTGGTGAATTTTGGCAGATACAATGCAACAGATAGACCAGCGCGAACTGATGACTCTCCAGCATTATATGAAAGAATACGGGCAGCAGGCCGAAATTTTTGTTGGTCAGTTGGAACTACTTGAGAACGGCAGGATCGAAGCACAAGCAGCGATCGAAGCACTGGAAGCAATGCTTATCGCAGAGAATGGAGTTGTTCTCCTGCAGATTGGTGGCGGGGCAAGTGTAAAGGCAAAGGTTCTCGAACCCGACAAAATTCTTTTAAGCATCGGGGCCGAGGTTGTTGTCGAGCGTCCGAATAAGGATGCAGTCGAATTTTTGAAAGAAAGGATCATCGAAATGGAAGCTTCGCAAAAAAAGGTTTCTGAAACACTTGATCGCCTGCGTGGCCAGATGAACGAGATCAATAAAAGACTTGAAACCGGGTACCAGCAGGCATCAGCAGGACAGGAAGAGGAATAGCGGGGCTTTTTTTCACATGTTCGGAGGGCTTAAAGAGAAGCTGGCGGCAGCCAGGGTCCGTCTGGGAACCAGTATTTACGGAGCTGCGGCGTCACCCGCTCCCCCTGCCCCGGGACTGCCCGCATCTGAAACTGTGCCTCTTACAACGCCCAATAAATCAATTTCTTCCTCATCTCCGACATTTGTTGACAAGATAAAAGTTCTGATTATTGACAGGGAACTGATCATCTCGGAAACGGATATTACAGGTGCACTCTCGGATCTCGAGATGATATTACTCGAAAGCGATGTGGCTCTGCCGGTCTGCGACGCTATCATTTCCCATGTAAGAAAGAGTCTGGTCGGAAAGCGCCGTAAGATTGGTGAATCCGTTGATGCAATTGTAACTGGAGCATTAAAAAGTGCATTGCTGGTGGTTCTTGGCACAGGGTTCAATCTCGTGGAATATATACAGACTCACGATCGCCCGGTTAAGATTCTCTTTACGGGTGTCAACGGAACGGGTAAGACCACCACCGTAGCAAAAATCGGGGTTTACTTAAAAAAACTGGGATATACGGTTGTTATTGGTGCGGGAGATACTTACCGGGCCGGCGCAATTGAGCAAATCAGTGTACACGCCGGACGAATCGGTATAAAAATTATCCAGCACCAGGAAGGAGCGGATCCCTCCGCGGTCCTTTTTGACACAGTCCAGTTTGCAGTTTCCCACAAAATCGATGTAGTTCTGGCTGACACAGCAGGAAGATTCCATACCAAATCCAATTTGATGAGCCAGCTTGAAAAGATCAAACGTGTCATGAAACCGGATCTTGTCATTTACATTGACGAAGCGATCGCCGGCAATGATGCCGTTGTAAGGGCTGCTGAATTTGATAAAACAGTCGGGGCCGATGCAGTTATTCTTACCAAAGCGGATATGGATTCCCGGGGTGGGGCAGCTATTTCCATTGCGCATACCATTGGTAAACCGCTTATGTTTCTCGGAACCGGCCAAGGATATGACGATATTGTCCCATTCGAGCCAACACAGGTTGTTGAAGACCTTCTCGGAAGTGAGAGCTGATGCTTGATAACCTCTCAACTTCTCTGAAAGACGCATTAAAAAAACTTGCCGGAAAAACGGTAATCGATCGCGCAGCGGTAGATGAACTTGTAAAAGATCTTCAGCGTGCACTCATATCTTCAGATGTGAACGTGAAGCTGGTGATGGAGCTCAGTAAGGCTATCCGCACCCGTTCTCTTGATGAACAATTGCCGAAGAGTACCAATGTAAGGGAACATGTACTGCGGATTGTTTACCAGGAGCTTGTTCGTCTTGTGTGGGCGTCCACTGATGTAAAACTTGAGCCCCAGATAATTCTGATGGCCGGTTTACAGGGGAGTGGGAAGACTACCACAACGGCAAAACTCGCCCGATACTTCCAGAAAAAAGGGATGAAAGCTGGAGTAATCTGTGCGGATACATTCCGTCCTGGAGCCTATGACCAGATCTCAACGCTTTGCGCAAAGATCAATGTCCCTTGTTTTGGCAATCCGCTAGAAAAGGATGCTGTTAAAATCACCCGGGAAGGACTTGCTCACCTGAAAGATCAGGAACTTGTGATAGTTGACACCCAGGGAAGGCACGCGCTCGAAACAGATCTTATTGACGAGATCATCCAGCTTAACCTACTTACAAAAGCAACTCATCGCTGGCTTGTCATTGATGCAGCCCTTGGACAGCAGGCAAGCGAACAGGCCCGCCGTTTCCATGAAGCGATCGATATCGACGGCGTAATTATTACAAAGATGGACGGTACAGCAAAAGGCGGGGGGGCTCTTTCTGCTGTTGCGGAAACCAAGAGCGGTATTGTTTTCATTGGGAATGGGGAAACCATTGAAGATCTCGAGCGCTTCAATCCCGATGGTTTCATCTCCCGCCTCCTCGGGATGGGAGATCTAAAAGCACTGGCCGAGCGGGCAGAAGAAGCCATAAAAGCTGATGATGTTGACGTCAATGCAATGATGAAAGGGAAGTTTACCCTTCGTGACATGTACAAACAGCTCGAAGCGCTCAATAAAATGGGGCCGCTCAAGCAGATTATGGGCATGCTCCCCATGGGCAACATGGAACTTCCTGAAGGTGTTTATGATGTGACAAGCACCAAGATGGTGCGCTATCGCATTATTATGGATTCGATGACTCCCGGTGAACTCGATGACCCTGCTCTGATCAGCAGTTCACGGATGCAAAGAATAGCACGTGGCGCTGGTGCAACTCCTGACGAGGTACGTGAATTACTCAAGTACTATAAAATGATGCAACGAACCCTGAAAGGATTACGTGGCGGGGGCGGAAAATTCAATATGCAGCGTTTAATGAAACGATTCTCAGGAATGCAGTGAGATGATCTCATTTGCCATTATAGGGCACCTTGCCCGGACGGACGGGGAATTTTCTCTGAACGACCTACCGGGAAGCGGCGGGAGGATGGATGTGCTCTGCCGGTGTGTGAATGCTTCTCTTTTCCTTTCGCATGATCTACGTAGAGATACGGAATGTTATCTCATTCTTTGCGGGGAGTCTGCGGCTCCAAAAACCATCAGATTTTCCGGAAATACCATCCGTTCACTTTCCCCTGATGAACGAAGTGCCGGTGCACTGGTTAAAAAAGCTCTGAACCTTCCAGTCGGAAGTGAATTTCGAGATGCCGCGCCGGGAGTGTCCGTACGGAAAGGGGGTCTCGAGCGGTTGATCGCAGATGATTCTTTTGCTGTTCTTGATGAGAAGGGGAGCGACATCAGATCTGCAGAATCTCTTCCGACTTCATTTATTCTATCAGACCACCTGAACTTCACGGGAGACGAAGAATCCCTTATTCAGCAGTACCCCCGTTATTCTGTAGGACCGTCATGCCTCCATGCAGATCATACAATAACGGTATTGAACAACGAATTGGACCGGAGAAGATGCGGATGGCAATAAACGAGCAGGTAACATCAATTCTTTCCTACGGTGAATGCTGTGATCATTGTCTTGGGCGTTTCTTCGGCAAACGTTCCCATGGGCTTACCAATGATGAACGCGGACGAGGTCTCAGAATTACTCATGCTTTAAATGACAACCTTCCCTATACAGAATTCAGCGGGAGCTGCTGGGTGTGTGGTAATTTTTTCGAAGCAGTCCCGGAGTGGGCAGAGCGCGTGATTAAAGCAGTGGGGGGAATTGAATTTTCCACATTTCTTGTAGGCTGCAGGGTTCCACCACTTATCGCAGAAAATGAAGAAATGATTTGGAGTGATCTCTCGCTTTCCGAGCCGGAACCCTTTAAATCTGAGGTAAACCGTGAGGTCGGAAAAGCGGTATCTGTACTTTCCGGGAAGACAGCGGATCTCAAGAAACCTGATATTGTCATTATTCTCGATCCGTCATCAGATTCGGTGGAGGTACAAATTAATTCGGTCTTTTTTTACGGAAGATATCAGAAATATGAGCGGGGTATTCCCCAGACGCACTGGAACTGTCGTGAATGCAAGGGTGAAGGATGTGAGAAATGCAACTTCACCGGTGCACAATATCTGGACTCGGTAGAAGAGCTTATCGGGCGGCCTGTTATTTCCGCGTTCGATGCGCATAATGCGGTTCTTCATGGAGCGGGCAGGGAAGATATTGATGCACGGATGATAGGAACGGGAAGACCTTTCATTCTTGAGGTTGTTGAACCCCGGAAACGTTCCGTTGATCTTAAAGTTCTTGAACAGGAAATCAACCTTTCTGCGGATGGGCGGGTTTCTGTTGCGATCACGCGGTGGAGCGAACGGGCGGAAGTGGAAACCCTTAAGTCAAACAAAGCGCATAAAAAATACAGGATCCTGGTCGGGGTTGAGGGTTCAATAGGCGCAGATGAGTTTGCAAATGCCTTAAAAACCTTACAGGGCGCTACAATATACCAGCGCACCCCTGAGAGGGTCGCTCACCGCAGAGCGGACAAAATCCGGGAACGAAAAGTCCTTGGTATAGATTATACAGGCGAACAGGATGGCAAATATGTTGTCGAAATTCTTGGTGAAGCCGGACTCTATATCAAAGAACTCATTTCCGGTGACGGTGGAAGAACTCGTCCCAGTCTGGCTGAGATCCTGAACCGGGCGGCGCTCGTCACGAGTCTCGACGTCGTCGAGGTTGAAGGAATGAAGGAGGGAGATTAGACAATGGCACATCATAACGGACCCAGAAAGAAAACACGGTATAAATTCAAGAAGGATCTACGAGAGCGCGGACTGCCACCGGTAACCTGCCTTATCCAGAAATATGAGATCGGTGATCGAGTGCATATTGTCTGTAATCCAACCATTCAGAAAGGAATGCCACATCGCAGATTTCATGGGCTGACAGGTACGATTCTCGGCCAGCGCGGTCGTGCCTGGATGCTCTCAATACGAGATGGCAACGCAGATAAGGTAGTCATTGCACGACCACAACATCTAAAAGCACAAAAGTAAATTATCAGTCAGGTTGTTGGCATGAAAGTGAAGGGTATCATTAGCGAAGAGAGGGTCACTCTCCCGGAGATGCGCGAAGTCCTTTTGGGTGTGGAATCTCAAAGGATCGCAGCTGAAAAGGAGATGTCTTATGAATTCCGGCGCAGTATCGAGCATGCCAATCAACTTGCAAAGACTGCTCCTGAAAAAGCACGGGCACTCGTAACTGAACTTTTAAAAATGGAAAAAATGAAGCCTGAGATTGCTTACAGAATCGCAAACATCATGCCAAAGACCCGGGATGAAGTTCGGGCGATTTTTGCAAAAGAGCGGTATACGCTTTCTCCGGAAGAACTTGATATTATTATCGAACAGGTAATGGCACACTTCTGAGGTGTGACGCATGAAGGCGGAAAAAAAAGAGGTTAATGCGATCGTACTGGATGTGTTACTTAAGGGACATTCTGAAGATCCACGCCCTTCTTTTAAGAGAGAACCGATCATCCAGGCTATTGGACTTGAACAGTTTAAACTCCTTGAGCTTGTGCCCAAGAATAACATATCAATCGAGCTCTACGATAAAGTCTATATCGGGGATGCTGAACGTGATAAGATCGAGCGTGTAAAGCGTCGAATCGGGTTCAATGATCTGACGCCGACCGCCCGAGGTGAACTTCCCTTCATCATTGAGAAATTAGTGAAGGATCGCGAACCTGACTTTGTTGCTTTCTTCAACAAGGCGATTTCAATAACGCCAAAACTCCATATGTTGCACCTTCTCCCGGGGATCGGTAAGAAGCTGATGTGGGAAATTTTAGAGGAGCGCAATAAAAAGCCCTTTATCAATTTCGCTGACATTTCCTCCCGGATAAAATCGATCCCACATCCGGAGAGAATGATTCAGTTACGGATTCTGGAAGAACTTCAGGATCCTGATGTCAAGTATCACGTATTCACGTCAAAATGAGAGCACAACACGATCAGCATTTCCTTATCGATCCTCATGCGGTAGAACGCATTGCGAATCTTGCAGATGTAAAGGGGAAACACGTGCTTGAGGTTGGGCCGGGAAAGGGGGCTTTGACCAGTTCCCTGCTCAATCATGGGGCAATTGTCAGTGCTGTTGAACTTGACGGTTCGCTTTGCGAGGAACTCGCAATCCGATTCCCTGAAGAAATTTCCAGCGGACAGCTGACCGTGCTGCATGGGGACGCTACACGGTGCGATCTTCCCCGGTTCGAAACGGTTGTCTCGAACCTTCCCTATTCTGTTTCATCACAGATCACTTTCCGTCTTCTCGATACAGGATTTGAAGAAGCAGTACTGATGTACCAGAGTGAGTTTGCGGAACGGATGGTTGCCCCGGCCGGCACCAAGAACTGCGGACGGCTTTCGATTATGGTCCAGACTTATGCAGTTGTGCAAAAATGTTTTAACCTCCCACCGAATTGTTTCACCCCCAGACCCCAGGTCCATTCTACGGTCGTTAAGATATTTCCCCGGGAGCAGCCCATCTTTGCTATCAACGACAGGAACCGGTATGCGGATGTGGTGTGTGCACTTTTTTCACACCGCCGTAAAACTGTGCGGAACTGCCTGAGAGGATCCGGTGGGATGCTTGATCCCACGTGGGTTATCCGGGTAATTGCCACGCTGCCGGTTGAAATCCTCAAGAGCAGACCTGAAGAACTGTTCCTGGAAGACTTTGCATCAATTGCAAATTTTTCCTAACGATTGCCGTTTAATGTCTTCTGATCGATTGCATGGTCTTATTGAATTAACTAAAAAAAGTGCTGCTGTCCTTCGAATTCCTCGTAGTGACTATTTCTCTAGCTACGCAAAAAGTGTAGAAAAACCTGTATACCTATCTGTCTTTTATTATAGACTGCCAACAGATTCATCACCGGAAGAAAAAAACCCTCCGGATTTTGATAAATCATTGGGAAAAAGGAGATTATCAGATCAAATTTCATCATAGTTAACAAGCCCTGGAACTTATTATGCCTCTTGATCCCGGTCAGGTCTACCAACCCGAAGCTGACACATACCTTTTACTGGATGCGGCCATGTTGGAGATTAAGCCTGGAGATCATGTTCTGGAAATCGGAACGGGTTCCGGGATTATTGCGGCTGGGCTGGCAAAGATTACCGGAGTAGTGGCCAGTGATATAAATCCCAACGCAGTTATCTGTGCCAGGAAAAAAGGTATAGAGGTGGTCCAGTGCGATCTGTTTTGCGGGATACGGGGCAAATTCGATCTTATCCTGTTCAATCCTCCCTATCTCCCGACACAACCAGAAGAGAGGATAGATGACTGGCTCGAGCTTGCACTCGATGGCGGTAAGAACGGCCGTGTCGTGATCGGGCGGTTTGCTGAGAATGTCGGATGTATGCTGGCTCAATCCGGGAGAATTTTGTTGCTTATCTCATCCCTTACCGGGCTCACCGAAGTGAGGGATCTTTTTTCCCGGTCAGGATTTACTTCTGAAGTAGTTTCGAAGGAGACAATTGAGGGTGAGAACCTCTATGTCCTGAAAATAATCCGGAAAAAATAGTATGAAAAGGTTGGAGAAAAAAACTGCAGTTTCCCTCTTTTTTTCACCAGAAATTTTTTTGTTAAATGATTAACCGTTTTCGCATCAGGTTGATCGAAATTATACAGAATATCGCTGTCACCAAGGTAATCCAGATAACATGGAGTATTAACAGACCAGAAATGACAGGGAGCGTAAGCATCCGCATAACAGCGACGAGATGGGTGAGCGGGAGAACAGCCAGGGCGATATCCTGGAAAAGTACCGGCAGCAAGGTGAGCGGGAAGAATGTGCCAGAAAAGAGCATCATCGGCGTGATGAGAAGGAACGAAGGATAGTTCAGGGTATCGATGCTGGGAGTGATGGCCGTGAAGCACATCGCAATACCGGCAAACATAAGCCCGCCAAGAAATGCAAGCGGGATGACAAGCAGGGATGCAGGAAACGAGATTACGCCGAATGCAGCCAGAACAGGAAGCATGATGATTACATATATGACACTCCGTGTTGCCCCCCAGAGAAGTTCTCCTGCAATAACATCCTCTATCGATAACGGGGTTGCGATCATCGCATCAAAACTCTTCTGGTAATACATTCTGACATAGGATCCGTATGTGCACTCAAAAAATGCCGAGTTCATGACCGCAATAGCAAGGATTGCAGGTGCGATGAAGTTAATATATGGAATACCTCCGATATCTTTCACATACGTTCCGATGCCCATTCCTATAGCGAACAGGTACAGGAACGCCTCCACTAACGGGGGGAAAAAGTTCACTTTCCAAGTTCTCAAAAAGACCACGAGATTCCGGTGCCAGACTTTCCAGGCTCTTTTTGAAATTCGGGGCAGGGACAAAAATGGGTGCATGATTACTCCCTGAGTTTCCTTCCGGTCAATTTCAGGAATACATCTTCGAGAGTTGCGGGTCTTGTCAGTACTTTGTGTGGCGAGCAATGATCGAAGAGGATTCGAATGACTTCCCGCGACGATTCTGTTGCAATCTGCACACTGTCACCTATTATTTCATAAGGGATATTGTTCGCGACAAGACAGGAAATCACTTCATCGGTCTTCTCAACTTCGACAATTTCATTTCCGACATATTGTTTTACAAGATCTGCGGGTGAACCCGTTACGAGAATTTTCCCGTTATCCATGATAACCAGCCGGTCGCAGAGCCGGGCTGCCTCATCAAGATAATGCGTTGTCAGAACAATTGTATTGCCTTTTGCCTGCAGAAGTTTAAGTCTCTCCCAGATCAGGATCCGTGCCTGGGGGTCAAGCCCGATAGTAGGTTCGTCAAGAATAAGCAGATCCGGGTTATTGATAAGGGCACGGGCAAGGATTAATCTCCTTTTCATTCCCCCGGAGAGCTTCTCAACGGTAACATCTTTCTTTTCCTGCAACTGGACAAATTCCAGTAGTTCATTCGCTTTTTGTTGTGCAGCATCGGGCGGAATATCAAAGTACCGGGAGTAGGTAAACAGATTTCCGTAACAGGTGAAATCAGGATCAAGGTTTGTTTCCTGGGGAACTACCCCTATTCGCATTTTGATCTCTGCAGGAGAGCAGTCCGGGTCCATGCCAAAGACCTGGATCTTACCCGAAGTCCTCGGTGAGACGCAGGCAATAATTTTCATAGTTGAGGTTTTTCCCGCACCATTGGGACCCAGGAATCCGAATACTTCCCCTTTTTTTACCGCAAAACTAATTCCATCTACTGCTCTGATTTCCCCAAATGTTTTCTTAAGATCCTGTGCCTCAATGATTGTCTGAATTCGTGCACCACCAGTCAACCAGTGTTTTGACATGTACCCATAAAAATCCCTGCCCTGAGGCAAACAGTAATTTTTGCAGGGGGATTGTCACAAGGGAATTCCAGGAAAGTTCAAAAAAGATCCTATAACAAAATAGTATTGGCACATGCCATGTTATCGGATATCTGTGCTGGTGTATACAAGGCCTGTTCTCTTCAGACTCCAGCAGATATCAGGAACTTTTCTGAAGTTTAATGAGAGCTACCTCTGCGGCTTCCCGGACTTCGGAGAATGGATCATCAAGAAGTTTTTTCACCGGTTCAATTGCCCGGCAATCTCCAAGTCTTCCCAGGACTTCTGCGATACCTGACCTGATTTTAGAATCCTTATCATCTAAAAACCGGATGAGCGGACAAACGGCATCCCGGTCTTTGATTTTTCCAATTGCCACAATGGCAGCCTGACGGACTGAGCTGTCCTTGTCATCCAGAGCAGCAACTAATCCCGGAATTGCATCAGAGTCTCCCAATCTTCCCAATGCCTGGACAACCTCCATCCTGACCCCGGCATGAGAATCCTGAATCGCGTTAATGAGCGGTGTAACCGCTGAAGAGTTTGCAGATTTTCCCAGTAGTATGGCTGCTGCCTCACGTTTTTTTATGACCGGGCTCCGGAGCTCTG
>Ga0182021_10008040_pt1 | contig 12509 bp, 14 predicted proteins | sample 612E3MmetaG_FD_120493 | JGI IMG/M metagenome (GOLD analysis project Ga0182021, IMG submission 120493) | Permafrost microbial communities from Stordalen Mire, Sweden - 612E3M metaG (Illumina Assembly) | ecosystem: Environmental > Terrestrial > Soil > Wetlands > Permafrost | place: Sweden... | reverse complement strand
ATTTAAAATAATGCTATGCTCTATTTCAATCAAAGTTAAACAATAAACAGAAACCAATATATAACTGTAAAAACCGTATGATTGACCAACCCTGGTCCGTCAGATTGCGTTTGACATACATAATTATATAACAAGTAATTAATGCCATCTTTTAGTGGTCAATTTATTCCGGCTAAAGGTTGTCATGGCAATTGGCTTTACTTTGAATACAATTGGTTCATATTTTCTACAATTCCAGAAATTGCTTCAACAAGACTCTTAGGTTTTATAACTTTCATAGTAGAACCAAAGGACAGCAGGTCCATTATTAAATCGTAAGTTTCGTATAAATAAAGGCTGACACGAAGTTCAGTTTCATTGTCTATTAATATCTTCTGAGATTCATGTAATGGATAGGACTTGATATATTTGCCCTGGTAAGGTTCAAAAGACAATATAATTTCTTCGGGGTCAGCTTCATGCATAGCAATGATTCCAAAACAGTTTTTAAAATAATCCATGGGATTCATATGTTAAGGGTAAGTAAACTTTTTCTTCGTCATTTCTAATTCATGGATTCTGTCAAGAGCAAATGTTTTGATACAATCATCGGCATAATCCTTCGACAATAGATACCACCGACCTTTTAGCACAGGGAAATGCAGCGAGACATCAATGAGTACCGCTTCATTCATTTATATGAAATGGACAATCAATTTCGTATATTTGATATAAGCAATTGAACCATATGTAGTACCCCTGCGAATCAGAGGATTTTCTGTTGCAATAAAATAGTTGTGGGTCACGATGATGATTGGATAACCGTAAATATAAAATAACATTATGAGTAACGAGAAAGACAAAAGAATTTGCCCTGTAGAATACGCAGGTGGACTTGATAATTCTTTCAGGAGATTATTACAAAATCCCAGGAAGATATTAACACCCTACATTCATGAAGGAATGACAGTTCTTGATTTAGGTTGCGGACCTGGCTTTTTTTCAATAGAAATTGCAAAAATGTTGAAAGATTCCGGGAAAGTAATTGCTGCTGACTTACAAGAGGGAATGCTTGAAAAGGTAAACAAGAAAATTAAAGGAACGGCATTAGAGCAGAGAATTACATTACTTAAATGCCAGGAAGATAGTATTGGTGTTACGGAAAATGTGGATTTTGTTTTAGTTTTTTACATGATTCATGAAGTGCCAAACCAAGACAACCTATTAAGAGAATTGAAATCAATCTTAAAACCCGATGGAAAGATATACATCATTGAGCCAAAGTTCCATGTTTCAAAAAAATCGTTTGAGGAAATGATTAATAAAACAAAAGACATTGGATTTGAAATCACAGATAGACCAAAGGTTTTTATTAGCCGGACAGTTTTACTGAAAATTAAGAAATAGCAATGTTGGTTGCCATATCAAAAACTCACTCAACAAGAGAGTGACTTAATAAAATATTATTGGAAATAAATATGAGAAACTTTTTATCACCATTGAAATTGAAGGATTGTTTAACCCTAATCGGCTTAATTATTATTGGATTTGGTTGGCTTTTGATAGACCAAATCTTTTTACCAGAAGTATATCAAAGGTTTATTGCCTTTTTTATACTGATTTTTATACTATATTACTTACAATTTGCTATTAACAAGCCAGTTAATGTTATAAGCTATGCAAATTCAATTGCATTAATTACAGTTTCCTTTATTGTTATCGTAAGTTTCATAATGCATGTGATTATTAACAATGATTTTACTTATAAGTCAATATTGATTTGGGTGATTTCGGGGTTATTGCCTTATTTAACAGGATTTATCTACATGAATACAAAGAAAAAATAATGCACGAACGCCCAATAAATAAGATTTCATGCATTCATCATAAACGATTTTAAAGAGGTATCAAATGAAGGAAATACTTAAAATAATACCGATTGTGCTATTTATGTTTGTTGGCATAATCAGTATGGTAATGGCGGTTAAAAATTTATTTTCTACGAAGTTTTTACCTTTTCATGAAAAGGCTGCCAATAAAAGATGGGATGATATTGATAATCCTCTTAAACATGTAATCTTGTCGCTTATTCGGCTTTCTGGTCTTGGATTTCTAATTATAGCCATTCTATTATTGGCTTTTCCCATAATCAGTTATTTTATTCCAAATAATTTTTACAAATATTCAATTCCTATTGTTGCCTTAATATATTGCACAGGACTCTTTGTTATTAATTATTCTCTGTACAAGAAGACAGAAGCAGATACACCGTGGAAAGGGTCACTTTATGCTATGTTGGCTATAATAGCCGGAATAATTATATCGATTTTGAATTAAAAGAATGTATTTTGGATGATTAGAAGAACTTAACAGGATTTTGATATGGATAGACTGAATATTCTTTGGACAACGGACAATAAAGATACTGTCCTTCATATGTTAGTAATGTATGCAACTAATTCAAGACTAAATGGATGGTGGAAAGAAGTTAATTTAATTATTTGGGATGCATCAGCCAAATTGGTTGGAACAGATACCCAAGTACAAGCAGAAGTCACTGAAATGCTAAATCATGGAATTACAATTGAAGCATGCAAGGCTTGCACTGATAATTTGGGTGTGACAGAAAAACTAACTGAACTTGGGGTTGATGTCAGATACATGGGAGAAGTGTTAACCAACTATCTTAAATCTGGAGAAAAAGTATTGACAATTTAACTTTACGAATTAAAATACAACTGAATTTAATAGCAAATTTTACTTATGAAACTAAACCCATTTATAGCAGCATTGCTATCGCTATTAATTCCAGGATTAGGTCAAATATTTGGTGGTGAAGGAAAGAAAGGAGCAGCAATCATCTTTGCTGCCATCGTCATCGCCAATTTGAATATAATAATACTGCCATTGATTGCTATGGCAAATCCGAATTTACCAATACATGTAAATGATGCAAATGAAGTTTGGAAGTACTGGATACCAAGGATTACTCATGATATTGCTTCATTGTGGAGTATTGTATTTTGGATTTGGGCAGTTATTGATGCATTTTGTGTTACTCGAAAACAACAGAAAGTCTAAGATTAAAGCATATAGAGAACGATGATATACTAAGTAAATTAATTCATTATTAAAAACGGATACCCCAAACTATTAAATCGATGGGCGTTTATTTTTTAATAACAAGTTCCGCAATAATGCTTTAGTTACATAGGCTATTTCATTTTAGACTTTTCTATAAAGGAATGCGTGAAGCATGCTCATATATTACTTTCCATTGACCATTTACCCTTTTAAAGACATTTGTAAATTCTCGTGGGTCATCTGTAATCTTCTTCCCAGATTTCAGATACAATTCCATCTTGCCATTCCAGGTTGTGACAACGAGGTCCTTGGTCAGTACTGTACAGTTAATCCAGTAAGTTGTCCATTTCCATGCGTCCAGGATACTTGGAAAACTAAGCCATCCCTTTTTATAACTTTGGTAGTCTCCTATCGAAGTATCAATAACACAAACTAAATCAGAAGAATAGCACTGCAAGAAACCATCCATATCCGGTCTGTTCGTTTTTGCAATGATACTGTCCAGTGCTATCTTAACTTCGTTTTTGATTTGCTCTTTTTGCTTCTCCGTCAACTGCTGGGTTTGCTGATTATTGCAACCAAAAATTGAAAGCAGCAGAACAACAATCATTGTGGTCGAACAGAGTGTTTTCATTAGATTCAATTTTGATTATTGTTTAAAACTAAAATAATTGTAAGTCAATTTTATGAAAAAAGTTACTCCATGAAAGAATGCAAGTAAAATATATTTTATCAGATTTAAAACAATTAATTAATTCGACATATTTGAATAGGTGACACAGCCATTCTTTTACTGCCCAATAGGAGATTTTATTGCTGACTTCGACTTTCACTGGAAAAGCCAGTGACTTCACTTCCTTTAACCGGAAATAATTGACCACTGATTGACGGAGTTAAATAATTGTTGCATAGTAAGATATGCCAAATGCGGTTTGACTGGCTAAGAGTGGTCAATATCACTGGTTTTTGCATCCTGAAACCAAAGTTACAAAAAACAGTTATTCAAAACATTAGAATTAAGATTTGCAGGAATTTTGTAGAATTTAAGTTACCCTGGGCATCCGTAAAATATATTTGACATTTTGATTTTATTGATTTAAATTTGGTTTGTTGTATTGAAACGTGCGAAATATATCTATACAAAATATATGAAAGGCGACACCCTCTTTGAGCGTATCAGGTTTCTTCAGACATTGAAATTAATACCCAGTGTCGCCTTTTTCTCATACGGTCAGATGACCCAGAGGCAGCCCTTCAATACCCAAAGCACGAGGGTATAGCAGCGAGATTTCAATAAGGACTGCCTCTTTTATTTTTTCTGTATTACCCAACAGTTTAGTAAATTTGGTAGTTTCTAAATAAGACTTCCCGGTCAGCGTATGAAAAGAATCGTTTTAATTGCTTGTGCATCGCAGAAGAAAAAAATAAAATCCCCGGCTAAGGACTTATATATTAGCACGCTTTTTAAATACAGCCTCAGATACGCTTTCTCAATGAATCCGGATAAAGTATATATTCTTTCTGCTTTGCATCATTTACTGGACCTTGATAAAGAAATAGAGCCGTATGATGTTACACTTAGTAATGTGCCAAAATCAAAAAGAAGACCCGGACTTAAGATTTTAAATCCTGAAGAGAAAGAAATATGGGGTAAAGAGGTAATCCATATGCTTTCAATGCAATCAGATTTGCAGTACGACAAGTTTATTGTTCTTGCGGGACAGGAATACATTAAGCCAATTAAAGAGCATATACGCTATCTTGATGATAGATTGCATGGTCTTCCTCAAGGGAAGCGTGTAGCATACTTAAAGAACCATATTTCATGAATTCAATAGTTTTTGAACTTCATAAGTTTTTTAATCACCAGAGACGATATAGATTTCCTTTTCATGCACATAAGAATGAAATACCGAATAATGGCATATACATAATATTTGAAAATGGAGAATCATATAAGAATTTCGATAGGATTGTGAGGGTCGGTACTCACACCGGGAATAATCAACTCTTTTCAAGATTAAATCAACATTTTGTAAAGGAGAACAAGAACCGGAGTATCTTCCGGAAAAACATTGGAAGATGCTTACTGAACAAAGCTGGGAATCCATATTTACAGACTTGGGAATTGGATACTACTTCTATAATAGGCAAAAGAATGCATTCGAAAATGATAGATTTCGAACTTGAAAAGCAGGTTGAGAAAGAAATCACCAAGTATATCCAGGCATATCTTTCTTTTTGTGTTTTGAAAGTCGATGAAAAGCTACAGCGACTGTTTTGGGAAGCCAAGATTGCTTCCACACTGGCACAATCAAAGGAACTCAACCCATCACCTGGATGGTTGGGCAATTATTCACCAAAAGAGAAAATACGAGCATCCGGGTTATGGCAGGTCAATGAACTTAACGGAGAATCTCTTACAGAACATGAATTTGAAATATTTAAGGGTATTTCAAAGGTGCTATTAATCCAATAATGCAAAAGCCGAATCTATTGACCACTCACGGTCGGTCCGATTGCACTTGACATACATAAAACTATATAACAAGTATTTAACGCCTGTTTTTAGTAGTAGATTAATTCCGTCTAAAGATGGTCATGATAACTGGTTTCCCCACCTATCCATCGAATCGAAAGCTGGAGATATTTACAGGGTTTGGAATACCTGGCTACAACTCCATTGACAATATGAGATATTGTAGGGTGGTTATTTGTTTATATCCAATAATATTTTACTTGCAATTTTCCCATTCAAGTTTATATTTTCAATAAAACTATCGCTGTATATATCATTGGAAGTGTTTGCTTTATCATCGTTCGATTCTGGGTCCCAACTTGAAAGACTGATATACGGAATACCCACATAATCGAATGCTCTTGAATCTTCACCAGGACAACATCCTGCATCTTGGAATTTATATCCTAAAGCACCCATTGATTTTTCAAATTTATTGCGTACCCATGTTATAGAAGTGGGATTTTCTACATTGTTACCCCAGATTTCCCAAAATGATGTAAATAAATATCCTTTTGATAATTTTTCAGAAATGATTGTAAAAGTTTGAGTGGTATCTACTCGATTTCTTTTATAATTGACATTACTTGTTTGAATATAAGGCTCTTTATATGAAATGTCATCAATGTTAAGGTTTAATAGACATTTGTCAAGTTTCACATCATTATTTAAAACATAAGATATAGCTCCTGTTAGTCCTGTCTCCTCCGCTCCTGTAGCAATAAAGGTCAGGCTATATTTTAAGTTCTTTAGTCTTGTGCTGAAAAACTTTGACAATTCAATTAAAGCTGCAGTACCGGAAGCGTTGTCGCCTGCACCTACCCCGTTCTTTGAATCCCAGTGTGCGGTTAATACAATAGTTGAATCAATAGGAAAGTCATATTTATATGTAGCAATAATATTATACGATTTTATCCATTCTGATTCTGAATGACCAAGAAGGGTAACCTTATATTTCTCAGCTATATTTATTTTTAATGTATCGAAAACACGTTGTTCAAGAACAAAAATAGCCTTTGGTTTATATCTCGTTAAAAGAATGGAATTTACTGACGATGATGTAAACACAATTTTGTTAGATAGATTATCCTTTTCATTAGTATTTGTAAGTTTCATGCAATGTGATTCAAAACTGACTGTATCGCTTATTGGACAGTTTATAAAAGCCGTTTTAATTGGAATTTTGCAATTATTGATGAGAATTGTTCTGTCATCTAAATAGTAAAATCTATAGGTTAGGGTATCAATAACTACTTTCATACCAACTGATTTAAATTCATTAGTCAGATAATCAATTGTTTTAATTTCTGCTGCTGTTCCTGCTCCTCTTTCTCCGAATTCACATAGTTTTTTTACATAAACAGATGCCTTGATTCCAAAATCATCGGGTGTAAATTCAGCCTCTTGAGATTTAGCGATATAACATATCAAGAATAATGAAGAAATAATTAATATATTTTTCATGTTTTTAATTAATGAGGATATTAGGTACTAACTATGCACTTTGCTTTTCTTTAATATTATGCGAAAAAAATGAAATATGCTTATAATGGTACAAAAACTTAGCAATAAAAAGTAACAGAAATATGGGATAAAATTATATAGACTGATGAATATTCTCATTTTATTTTCATCTTCCATTTTGTTAGGCTTATAAACCTCAATTGCATTTTGTAATTCCGATTTATTGATTATTGTACCGGAATGTTTTTCAATATATTCCTTCTCTGCCCCGTATTCCCGGAATGGATAATAGTTGTCAATTTTCCAATCTTGAATAGGCTTATTAAAAATAAATCCTGTAAAAACATCTTCGTATTTAAGATTCTTTATTTCTGGAAAAAAGTATGAATAAGGAAAATAGTCAAAACCATCTTTCCCAAACGGACTTCCTTTAAAATCAAAACCTATCGGTCTGTTTTTACTTTCTTCAAATACTCTATCCCATTTCCCATATTGAATAGCATTATAAACCATGAATTTATCTGTTGGAATAATCACTGAAGTAGTAAGTGCCAGAGAATTCAACATTACATTTGCAGTTTTGGAAGGGAAAGATTTAAAAATATACGAACCTTCACTATCAAATGTGTTGGTTTCTTTACCATCCTTTTTTATCAACCCAAATGCATGGCGATAATTAGTAATTACCAGACATTTTTTACGATAATCATTTTTTTGAATGTCTTTAAACTTATTGATTACAATATAAGCCATTATACTATCTCTGTCCACTTTTTCATTTAGGCTTGTACTTCCAGAGAAATACTCATTTTCAGAATCGAAATCAGTAAAATATTCATGGATTTTTAATGAATCTGGTAGCGAATTATTAAGTTGGTTTATATTTTTCAGAAAATAAAAAAAATGAGGACCTCTATAACGCATTAATCCCGCTAAAGATTTCTCCAATAAGGTATCGTATGCAAACTTCGCATTTAATATTGAATCAGCCTTTGATTGTTTGGAAACAGCACCATATTCAGTGAAAACATTCCCAACAATATTAATAAATCGTTTATCTAAGACTATGTCAGAGATTAAATCCCACGCAGTTGATTCCTGATGGCTTGCTTCACATAGAATGACAACATCATTCGTTTTGAATAATTCAAAAACATATTCTTTGGGATTTAAATGTTGTCCGGCTAAAAAAGTAGTATATTTTTTTACGTTAGTATTATTAGGATACCTTTTAAATTTTACTGGATACTGAAATCCCCATATTTTTAAATCATTTTTTTGATAATGGTTATTGTTATAAATGATAAAAGATAATGACAAAATCAAAAATGATAGCAGAATGAGATAGGAAACCAGGATACTCTTTTTGGGAACAATAACCTTTTCCACTCTTGTTTTTGACAATAAGTTCCACCAAGTCTCCTTTTTTATAAGCCAAAAAATTAATGAAAAAATAATCGTGAATACCGATATGGCAACCAAGTTTCTATTAAAGTCAACCCATTTAAATAAGTACAATATAGTATACGGTAAAAGAAAGCCTATCAGATACTTAGAAAGAAATTCCCTTTTAATAATATCTGGTAAAGTCAGTTTTTGATTACTAATTGGCAGCAGTTTAAGCTGCAATAAGTGTTTGCCAGGAGTTTGATTGAAATATGTATAGCAGATAAAAAAGTAGATAATCATTGTTAACAAAAACACCTTAAGAATGTCAATGAAAGAATTTGGCGGTATGAAAATGTATATTATTAAAGCAATGGTATAGATTATACTGACATCAATAATAACCGAAGATACTCGCAAAAATAAAAATTTTAGTTTCATTGGTTTTTTTTAATTGTTAGTCTCAAGGTCCTTCGAATTTTTATATATTGGAACAAGATTTACTCATGTAATTATATATCTGTAATATACAAATTATCATCCAATTGGTAAAGCGGTTTGCTTTAGCCAGAATAAGCCAGAACTGACTGACAACCAGTGGATGAGCGTAAAACGTTGAGATTATGTAATATGCGTCAAATTTAATATGGTGGGTAAAATGAGATTATAATGTTCGGTATTTGTACCTTTATTAAGATAATTGTGAATTATGAAAAGATACAATAAGTTTCAATTTGCTTGGGTTATTGTTATAGTACTTCTGATTATAGTTGCTTGTATTACATTAGCATATTTTAATAAGTGGGGAAACAATCCAATTGATATGGTAGGGTACATAATTCTCATGGTACTTCTTGGCGGATGTCTCCTTGGATTTTACGGAATGACTATAATAGTTTCTGACAAACAAATTCAAATAAAATTTGGCATTGGATTTTATACTAAAAGGATTGATTTGTCTGCAATTGATTCAATAACCGTGACAAAATATCCTTTGTATTTTGGATATGGTATAAGGATGATTCCAAAAGGTATGTTATATAATGTGAGTGGTAGATATGCAATTGAGATAAAAATTAAAGGTAAAAAAAGTGTGATGTATATCGGAACAAATGATTGGGACAATTTGAAATTGATTCTTGAGGAAAGCATAAAAATGAATAAAAACTAAAACAGCTTTCAAAAGCACCTCATATTAATGTGGATTTGAAAAGGTTAAACTGGTGGGATGTTGTCAATATATTCGGCATCTGTATTCAAGAGACAATGCTTACAGTGACAACAAGCTAATAGAACACTCAATATCAAACCATTATGAGAATGTCAGGTTAATGTCGGTCAAATGTCGGGTTTAATACAATTATTTTTCTTGGACAGGTTTTAAGTTATACATAATCTTGCTCAACTTTCGATTAATTATGAACCAACCAGAATTAGGTAAAAAGATTGCTGAACTTCGTAAATCAAAGGGATTAACTCAAGAAGACCTTGTAAGTAAATGTAACATAACTGTAAGAACACTACAGAGAATTGAATCCGGAGTTGTTACACCAAGAAGTTACACAATCAAGATGCTTTTTACTGCACTCGATTACAACATTTATAATTATTCGGAAAGTAAATCAAAAAAAGGGGTATCTACTTTTTTGCGAGAAAGTACCGAGCAGCTTTATAAATATGTAATTGATTTGTTTAACTTAAAAAAGAACACCATGAAAAAAGTGACTATTTTGTCGATTATCTCGATTGCAATTGGTTTTGGACTATTTACGTTGATACCCAGTGGTAATGCTCAAGGCATCAAAAAAAATGACTTTTCCAAATTTGTGGAATCAGATAGCAGAGGTATAATCTACATGTTTCCAAAGGGAAGTTCGATGTATACATCCAATGTAAAAGATACTGCTGACTATAAAGTTGGTAAGTATTTAATTCAAGAGTACAAATACAAAATATTTCTGAACAAGAAATTTATCGGTAAAGTCCTTGAGGGCGATACTGTTATAATAAACAAAGGTAAAATATCTATACGAAAATCATATTATGAGGAAACTTCGTCAACTGGGAAAGGAATAATATATCTATGTCCTAAAAACCAACCAATTACGAACATGGCTTTAACTCGTGATACGGAGAATTTATTTTGTCAGGACTATCATATTAAGGAATTCGAGAATAAAATATTTTTGAATGACGTATACATTGGGAATGCTAATACTGGAGATACTGTAATTTATAGAAAAGGAAAATTAAGTATTAGAAATGTTCGGTGAATATCAATTTCGAAAAGCCTGCGACTTCACTACCTTTAGCCGGAAATAAATGACCATTGATTGCCGGAGTTAAATACTTTTTGCATGGTTATATGTGCCAAATGCACTCAAATCGGTTAAGCATGGTCAATATCACTGGCTTTTGCATATTGGCTATAAACAATTAATACTCACTTCTGTCTTTGTTAAAAGATTAAGAATGGCATGAATTTTGTCTATTTTACTTTGAACCAAGACCTAATCTTTTCAAAATACTTTTGTTTTTAAATCGAGTTTCTATTTGATAAATAAAGATGTTGTGAGAAATTTTATCATATTTATTTTGATTCTTGTTTCCTTCAGTTGTAAAAAGGAAGAAAAGATTCCTGCTAATACAAGGTTAAGAGGACCTGGTCTTAATAGTTTAATCGGTGATAAGAAAGTAAATTTAACATACTTCTCTCAATTTCTTCCTGACAAACAATTTAATGTTGATATATTGCTGCCGTACAATTTAGTTGACCCAGATTATTTTGATATTTATGAATCAGAAGGACAAATAAATAAGTTTGCAAAAATCATTGAACTTAGAAATGATAATATTTACAAATACACACTTGTTGGCTTGAATAATGGTACACCCTACTATTTCTACGTTGTGGGGAAAAAGGAAGGATATAAGTCTCTCTACTCTGATACCATAATGATTATACCAAATCAAAAGTTGACTTTTGATACACTCGTTACAATAAATAATAATCATTCAATATCCTCTGTTTCCTATTCGCCAGTTGCAAACAAAGTCGCATATGTGGATAAAAGCTATGCCTGGAATGGTGGAGCAAATTGCTGCATGGCAGAGTCGATTATTTTATCATCAACTGATAATCGAAACTCTGAACTATTAGCTATCGATTCCTATGACCCCGACTGGTCATCCAACGGGGATAAAATTGTATTCGCAGAAGAAACTTTAGGACAAGGTTATTATTCCCAGATTGCGATATATGATGTAGCGTCTAAAGTAATCACCAAACTTACAAATGACATTACTTACACTTATAACCCATCGTTTTCACCTTCAAATGGTAAATTACTTTACCAATCAAACAAAAACAGACCAGACATAAATTCCACCAATATCTGGCTGATGGATTTAAGGACTTTTAATACTGAACTTATCATTGATTTATCAAAGACTAATTTTGTGGACATTTCAAGACCTGTTTGGATGGATGAAAATGATTTCATATTCCAAGGAACAAATTCAAATACCAGGACGAGTATTTATAAATCTTCGATACTGACAAAAAAAATAGAACCATTAATAACATCAGGATGGAATGATTATAATGCTGCAATTTCGCCAAATGCTGACCAGATTGCTTTTATAAGTGATAGGTCTGGCTCTGAACAACTCTGGTTATACAATTTACAAACAAAAGAGTATAAGCAATTAACCGGATATGACGAAAATGACTATTTTGATGGAAACTGGACAAAAATTAATTGGATGGACAACAATCAGTTATTATTCTCATTCGGGGATAACAGTTTGACAAAAGTGTTATTAAAATAAGAAAATTGTAATAATGAAATGGAGAAAAACTATAGCAATTTTTATCTCGATTATTTCAATTACGTACTGTAAGAAAGATAATGTTATTGAAAATACTGTCTGCAATAATATGACAACAATAGATAGTTGGACAACAATTAGTTTTAAAACAAATTACACAATTCAAATACCATCTGGATTTAAAGGGTTGGGAATGGCTGGTTTCGAAGGAAACACCTTTTCTAAATTCTCAAATGACACCACAATT
>Ga0182021_10008039_pt1 | contig 12510 bp, 12 predicted proteins | sample 612E3MmetaG_FD_120493 | JGI IMG/M metagenome (GOLD analysis project Ga0182021, IMG submission 120493) | Permafrost microbial communities from Stordalen Mire, Sweden - 612E3M metaG (Illumina Assembly) | ecosystem: Environmental > Terrestrial > Soil > Wetlands > Permafrost | place: Sweden... | reverse complement strand
CGCGCGGCTGGGCCTGACGCTGGTGCCCCGAGCGGTAGAGGCTTAATCCAGAGCCTCCTGATCATCTTATCTCCCTCTGCTCTGTTTAAACCGGCGCAATCGTCGGAAGTTTCTGAGCAGCGAAGCGAAGCAATCTCAGTCTCGGCGTGGAGATTGCTTCGCTTCGCTCGCAATGACACTCAAACTGTGTAGCGTGGACTACTGATCAATGCAGGGCTGCACCGCCGCGTAATTCGCCGCTTTATTCAGCCATGGCCGGCGCACCAAATACGTCGCGTAATAGCGCACCTCGCCCCATAGAAAATCGAGTTGACTGCCGAGACTAATGTAACGTGAGGTCGGCGTAGGCGAGGAATACGCGTTGAGGCCGAAGTCACGGGCCATCGTCAAGGCGCGGCGCATGTGCAGCGGATCGCTGACGATCAACACCCGATCGAAGCGCTGTTGCTCGACGATAGCTTTAGCGCCCAACAGATTTTCGTGTGTGAAGTGTGAAGCCGTTTCGCAGAAGACATCCCCCGGGCCTACGCCATGTTTGATGGCATAGACGCTTGCCGCGATCGATTCCGCCATTTCATCGCCATCTCCTATTCCGCCCGTAAAGATGAGGGCTTTCACGCGGCCCTGCTGATACAGATCGATCGCGTGCTTGATGCGCTCTTCAAAGACCGGCGAGGGTTCGCCATCCCACACCGCGGCCCCTAACACAATCGCGGCATCGGCCGGGCCGTCATCGCGCACGGTGGAATAGTGGATGATGTCGAGCGCCAATGCGATCAACCACACCACCAGCAGGCCAACCGCGATCAAGACCACTCGCATGCCGCGGGAACGAAACAGACCGGCCGCTTTGCGAGAAAGCGTCGGTCTGTGTACGTCAGCGGGCGTAGCCGGGTGGCCGGACACCACGTCACTCGTCAGGGCGAAACGTCCGGCGGCGATTCGTCAGGCGATTTTTCTGTCGCGCTGTGCATGGCCGAATCGATCTGTTTACGCAGTTCCTCGGCCATCTTGATGATCTCGTCCACCTGTTCCACGGCGGTGCTATCGGGCGCATCATCCTTGGCGGCATACAGGCTCATCAACATGCTGTTCATTGATTCCGCCATCGCGCCAAAGAGCTGATCGGGCGTCAGCTGGTGCGGATCGATCCCCCACACGGCCAGACGCGCATCCATCAGACGCTGAAGTTCGGCTTCGTCGAAGTCGTCCACAGCCTGTGCGTATTCGTTATACAAGCGCTCGATCTCGTCAGGATCGGTGGGAAGTTGTTCGGGGAGCTTCATGTCGGCCTCCACATGATGATGCCGCATTATACCATCGTGACGAGTGATGCGTGACGAACCGATGATAACCAAAGCGTGCGGCTGAACGGCGCGCCCGTGATATAATCGCCCCCACTTTAGTCATTGATCATTGTTCATCGGAGGATCCTATGTCCTGGCCTGGTGTCATCAAAGCCTATCGACCTTACCTTGACGTGGCGAACGTCGAGCCTGTCACTTTGCAGGAAGGCAATACGCCGCTCATTCCCACACCGCGCCTCGCTCACGCGTTGGGCCTGCCCTACTGCGATCTGCGGATCAAATATGAGGGACTCAACCCCACCGGCTCGTTCAAAGATCGCGGCATGACTGCGGCCATCACTCAAGCGTTAGCCGACGGCGCGCGATCGGTGATCTGCGCGAGTACGGGCAACACCGCCGCCTCGGCTGCCGCGTATGCCGCGCGCGCCGGTCTCAAATGCGTGGTGCTGATCCCGCAGGGCAAGGTGGCCGCGGGAAAGTTAGCCGGAGCGATCGCGTATGGCGCACAGGTCATCTCCATTCAAGGCTCGTTCGACGACGGTCTACGCCTGGTGCGCGAGATTTCGATGAACAGTCAGATCATGCTCGTCAACTCGATCAATCCGTATCGCCTGCAAGGGCAGAAGAGCGCCGCGTTTGAGATCTGCGACGAGTTGGGCAATGCCCCCGATTGGTTGTGCCTGCCCGTCGGCAACGCGGGCAACATCACTGCCTATTGGATGGGCTTCACGCAATATAACGCGATCGGCAAAGCACAGAATCTGCCGCGACTGTTGGGCGTACAAGCCGCGGGAGCCGCGCCGTTGGTGCTCGGTTACCCGATCGAAAAACCGGAAACGATCGCGACCGCCATTCGCATCGGGCGACCGGCGCGTGGCGAAGAAGCTTTGATCGCCGCGCAGGATTCGAAAGGCCGCATCCTCTCCGTGACCGATGATGAGATTCTGGCCGCGTGGAAAATGCTGGCCGAGATCGAAGGCATCTGGGTGGAGCCTGCCTCCGCTGCCGGAGTCGCCGGGCTGCGCAAAGCCGCCACACAAAATCCGCACGCGTACGCCAACAAGACCATCGTGTGCGTGCTCACCGGCCACGGCCTGAAAGATCCGACGACGGTGATGGAACGCGCGCCGGTTCCGCTGGAGATTCCAGCAGAATTAGACGCACTGCAAAAAGCAATTACTGGCTAACAAGTAACGAGTAAAGCGCCCTGTTACTCATTACTCATTACTCGTTATTCATCAACATGACACTATCATTCCACATTCCACATTCCCCATTCTGCATTGTGGTTCCTGCCACCACTGCCAACCTAGGCCCCGGCTTCGATTGCTTGGGCATGGCTCTCTCGTTGTATAACGAAATCGAAGTGACGCCGCTCGCCGCACCGTCGGACTCAATCGCCATCGTCGAGATCGAAGGCGAAGGCGCTTCTGAACTGCCCTGTGACGATCGCAACATGATCGTGTACGGTATGCACCGCATCTTCGCGCGCGCCGGAATCACACCGCCGCCGTTCAGGCTCAAAACCATCAATCACATTCCCATGATGAGCGGCCTCGGATCGAGTTCAGCCGCCATCGTCGGCGGCATCGTCGCAGGCAATGAGTTGATCGGCAACGTCTTCTCGCGCGATGATCTTTTGACGCTCGCCACGGAGATGGAAGGCCATCCCGATAACGTCGGCCCGGCCTTGCTGGGTGGATTGATCGTTGCGGTCGCTACAGAGAGTCTGCCCATCGTGGCGCAAGTGGACGTACCGCCGCTGCAAGTGGTGATCGTCACGCCCGATCTGCAAGTCTCCACCGATGAGGCCCGCCGTATGCTGCCCTCCATGCTCTCGCGCCACGATGCGATCTACAACATTGGGCGCGCGGCATTGGTCGTGCAGGCGCTGTCCAAAGGCGATTTCGATCTACTGGGTCGCGCTATGGACGATCGGTTGCACCAGCCCTACCGCAAGCATCTCATCAAAGGCTACGACGATGTGGTGAGTGCGGCCAAAGTGGCCGGCGCCTCCGCCGTCGCCATCAGCGGATCAGGCCCCACGCTCATCGCCTTCGCGCCCGATCGACACAAGGCCATCGCGCACGAGATGCAGCAGGCCTTTGCTGTGCACGAGATCAACTCGCGCGCGTGGGTATTGGAGGTCGATCGGCTGGGGGCGCGGCGAGTTTGATATGTCTCCCATCAACATCGCACAGCAACGATTGATCAATCAGCACATTGGCGTGACTCCCTTTGCGACGCCCCATGAGGTGGTGAAGTGGCTGGTTGCCTCTCAAGCGCAGGACTATGCCGGAGCAAAGTGGGCGCTGGGCTTGCGTCTCCGACAAGACATGCACGACGCCGACATCGATCGGGCCTTCAACGAAGGCTCCATCCTCCGCACGCATGTGCTGCGCCCCACCTGGCATTTCGTCACACCGGCCGACATCCGCTGGCTGCTGGCTCTCACAGCACCGCGCGTTCATGCGGCCAACACCACGATGTATCGCAAACTGGAATTGGACAGCGCGACCTTGAAACGTGGTCACAAGGCAATGACTAAAGCCTTGCAGGGCGGTCAACACTTGACACGCGATGAACTGCGCGCAACGCTTGAAAAAGCGGGCATTGCGGCGGATAACGGACAGCGCTTAGCCTATATCGTGATGCAGGCGGAATTGGACGGCGTGATCTGCAGCGGACCGCGGCGCGGCAAACAATTCACGTATGCTTTGCTCGAAGAATGGGTGCCACCTGTAGCCTCGTTGCAACGAGATGAAGCGCTGGCGACACTCACTCGGCGGTACTTCACCGGCCACGGACCAGCCACGGTGCAGGATTTGGTGAAGTGGTCGGGGTTGACCATCGCTGATGCGAGACGCAGCCTTGAGGCCGTCAAGAACAAATTGCAGCACGATACGCTGAACGGCGAAGACTATTGGTTCGCGTCGGCTTTACCCGATCGAACTCCAACCTCAACGGCTTATCTGTTATCCGTCTACGATGAATATCTCATCGGCTATACCGATCGCCGTCTGATCGCCGAACCTGAGATCGCCGCCAAATTATTCACCATGGGCAACGCTTTGACCGCCGTCGTCGTAGTTGACGGGCGGATCGTCGGAAGTTGGCGGCGCACACTCAACAAGGAAGCGGTGACCATCGAGATCAATCCCTTCAGGTCGCTGACGAAAGCCGAACAGCGCGCGGTCATAGCCGCCGTCAATCAGTATAGTGAATTTCTGGAAAAACCTGTGACACTGATCTGAGGACAATCATGGAACCTGCCGAACAGATTGCATTATGGGCCGACAAGTTACGCGATGTTTCAGCCATGGGTCTGATGTTTACGAAAAGCGTTCATGATGAAATCGCCTACCGCACGGTGCAGACCGTCGCACTCGAAATGCTCGCCCTGGCGACTGGCGAATCGCTGGAACAGATCGAACCATTGCGCGCAACGATCTTCTCGAAGCCAACACCAGTGGTTGGAGGCGATGCAGCGATCATCGACGACGCAGGGCGAATCCTATTGATCCAGCGCGCCGATAACGGCCTGTGGGCCATGCCCGGCGGCGCGTTCGAAGTGGGTGAGACGCCTGCCGAAGGGGCTGCCCGCGAAGCACTGGAAGAGACTGGAATTCATTGTCAGCCCGTCGCGCTGGTGGGCGTGTTCGATTCGCGGCGGTGCGGCATATCGAGTCGTCACCATCTGTATGCCTTCCTGTTTCTGTGCCAGCCGCTCGGTCAATCGACTGAGCCGCCCACCCACGCCATGGAAGTATTGCAGACCGGCTGGTTTGCCGAGTACGATTTGCCGGAAGAGATTGACCCCGGACATCGAACGCGGATACCGGAAGCCTTCCGCGTATGGCACGGCGATCAGCGCGCGTTCTTTGATTCTGATCAAAATAGCCGTCTGCCGTAACTACTCAGCCGTCATGCCCGAGTGCTTCTGTCGGGCATCCAGATTCGCCGCTGGCACGGTTTCTGGATTCCCGCTAACAGCATGCGGGAATGACAGCGCCGCGCGGCGACTGGTAGTTACCGTCTGCCACAGTAAGTCTCATTGCCCCTCGCCATTTGACGCCTCACAGCCCACAGGCTACAATCTTTTTAGCATTTACAACGGGCGGGAACATCACCCGCCCGTTGTTGATCGACATCGAAGACCTGGCAGGTTTTCCAACGACCAACAACACTCGCTCACGCTGAGCGCTCAAGCCAGGCACCTTGAGCAGATCGTCTGGGGAAAACCTGCCAGGTCTATCACGAGGATCTATGCGCCGCAAAAACAAAATCGCTTCCGCCGACTGGAATCAATTCCGCCGTTTGATGGTGTATCTGCGCCCGCACCTCGGACGCTTGATCATCGCCATGATCGCAATTGTGATCGGCAGTGTGTTGAGCCTGGCCGGGCCGTACACGCTGCAATTTCTCATCGACGCGGTCTTCACGCAGAACAACGCCCCGCTGCTGAATCAAATCACCGTTGTCCTGATCATCATCTTTGCGCTGCAGGCCGTGTTCTATTTCATCCGCGCCTATCAACTGCAATTCATCGGCGAACGCGTGATGATCGATCTGCGCTTGAATTTGTTCCAGCACCTGCAGAAGTTGTCGCTGAGTTTCTACAACGAGCGCCGCACCGGCGAGCTGGTCAGCCGCGCCACTAACGATGTGTCCACCGTGCGGTCACTGGTGACCAGTGACATCTCGACCGCGATCACACAGGTCATCACGTTCTTCGGCGCGTTGATCTTGATCCTCATCACCGACTGGCACTTGACCTTGTTCATGCTGGCCTTAGTGCCGCTGGTCGTCATCGTGGCGATCTTGTTCGGACGACGCTTGCGAAAAATCTCCAGCGCAGTGCAAGATCAACTGGCCGATGCCACGACGGTGCTGGAAGAAGCGATCGGCGGGGTGCGGGTCGTCCAGTCGTTCACGCGCGAAGATTACGAAATCGGGCGCTATCGCGGCAGCATCGAACGGACGTTTGCGCTGGCGCTCAAGCGCATCAAACTGTCGGCCACCTTCGGGCCGGTGGCCTCCTTCATGGGTTTCGCCGTCGTGATCGCCGTCTTCTGGTTCGGCGGCCAGCAAGTCTTGAACGGTAGCTTGACCGCCGGTCAATTGACCATGTTCTTGATCCTCACCTTGACCATCGCCGGATCGATCGGGTCGTTCAGCGGATTGTGGACCAGCTTGCAAGAGGCGCTCGGCGCGACCAAGCGCATCTTCGAGATCATCGACACGCCCTCGGACATCACCGATCGCGTCGATGCGAAACCATTGCCCCGCATCGTTGGACACGTCGTGCTCGACAATGTTTCGTTCGCTTACAAGGATAACTCCGATCAGCACGTGCTGCGCGGCGTGTCGCTGGAAGTGAAACCGGGCGAGGTGCTGGCGCTCGTCGGGCCGAGCGGCGCAGGCAAGACGACGCTGGTCAATTTGATTCCGCGCTTCTTCGATCCGCAAACGGGCGGTGTGTGCATCGACGGGCAGGATATTCGATCGGTGCAAGTGAAATCCCTTAGGGAGCAGATCGGCCTGGTGCCGCAGGACACGCTGCTCTTCGGCGGCACGGTGCGCGAGAACATCCTGTACGGCAAACTCGACGCAATGGAAGCGGAGCTCACTGCCGCCGCGCGCGCGGCCAACGCTCACGATTTCATCACGCAGTTATCCGGGGGTTACGAAACCGTAGTCGGCGAACGTGGCGTAAAATTGAGCGGTGGACAGCGCCAGCGCATCGCGATCGCGCGGGCCATTTTGAAGGACCCCCGTATCTTGTTGTTGGATGAAGCTACTTCGTCGCTCGATAGTGAAAGCGAAGGGTTGGTACAGGAAGCGCTCGATCGGTTGATGCAGGGCCGCACCAGCGTGGTGATCGCCCACCGCCTCTCGACGGTGCATCATGCCGATCGGATTGCGGTGCTCGAACAGGGCCAACTCGTCGAGCTGGGCACGCACGCGGAGTTGATCGCCCATGACGGGTTGTATGCACGACTCTACAAGCTGCAATTCAAAGATAACGGGGCCACAGTTGCCGCACCGGTGATTGAAGAACCGGTGGAAGCCAAACCGAAGCCAAGAAGTCGCAGTCTCATTCCGGGATTGATTGGATAAGATGGCAGGAAGTCAATTAATGGAAACTACACTGGAAACTACGTATACAGCAGCGACACCGCTGGAACTCATCGCCGAGCTGCGCGCAGCCTTGAGCGCGGTGATGCGCGTCGAGAACCACACGATCCACGAACCGCCCGTGGGTTTGATTGAATTCACCGGGCAGCTCACCTGCCCGTCCGATCAAGCGTTCAAGCACATCTACACATCATTCATCGCTCTGGGCTATACGCCGATGCTGACCAACCGTGACGGTAAAGAAGTCGTCGTCGCGCAGCACGGCATTGTGGAAGCGACTAAGAGCGATCCGCGCATCAATGCGGTGCTGCTCGTCCTCACGGCCATCAGCACGTGGTTTGTGGGCGTCACGTTGTATGCCGCCACTACGCCGTTGGGCGCTCGCTTGCTGGCGCGCACCAACGACTTCGGCCAATTGATCGGCGTCATCCTGCGCAATCCGCCTTTGTGGATTACGGGCTTGCCTTACGCGCTGACGCTGTTAGCGATTCTGGGTGTGCACGAAATGGGCCACTATGTGATGGCGAAGCGCCACAAGGCCGACGTGACCTTGCCGTATTTCATTCCCATGCCGATCGGCCTGGGCACGATGGGCGCGGTGATTCGCTTGAAGTCGCCCATCAAGAATCGCAAGCAGTTGTTTGACATCGGCGTGGCGGGGCCGTTGGCCGGATTAGCGGTGGCGGTGCCGTTGTTGATCATCGGCCTGGCTACTTCGCCGGTGGAGTTTGTCGGGCGGTCGCTTCCCGGCGGGCAAGAAGGCAATTCGATTTTGTACCTGGTGTTGAAGTTGATCATCAAGGGCCAGATTCTGCCGGGTGGCGGCTATGACGTGGTGCTCAACGCCATGGCCTTCCCCGCCTGGTTCGGCCTGATCGTCACGATGATCAACCTGTTACCCATCGGCCAGCTGGATGGCGGGCACGTCATCTTCTCGCTGTTCGGGCGCGAGCAATGGAAGATTGCCGTCGTCGCACAAGTGCTGTTGCTGGTGGGAGGCATTTATTTGGCACTCACGACGAGAGAATTCTTGAACGTGTGGATCTTGTGGGCGATTCTGGCGCAAGTGTTCGGGCTGCGCCATCCGCCGCCGCTGGACGATCTCACGCCGCTCGATCGGAAACGGCGCTTCATCGGCTGGGCCACGATCGTGATCTTCTTCTTAATCCTGACACCGCTGCCGTTTTCGTAGCTGGTTATTAGTCGTTGGTCGTTGGTAGCCAACGGCCAATAACTAACCACCAACCACTAACAACTAACCACTAGAGCAGTTTCCAAGTTGATTTACGATCCGGACTCGAGGCTTTAGCCGGATTCTGCGGCAACCACCAGCTAGAGCCTCGAGTCCGGATTACCGAATTTGAGCGTCAAAACTCATAAGGCTCCACTCCGGAAGTCGTAAACCAAACTGGAATTCGCTCTAGCGCAACGTCCTGAACCCTTCCCCCAACACTTCACTCGCCTCGGTGATCACCACAAACGCCTTCGGATCGATCGACTGCACGAGGCGTTTGAGAATGCTCACCTCGCCGCGCGCTACGACGCAATACAACACATCCAGCCCGGCTTCGGTGTAGCCGCCGCGCCCTTCCAATACCGTGACCCCGCGTTCCAACACCGTCAACACGCTCGATCGAATATCCGACGCTTTGCTGCTGATGATGATCGCCGCGCGGCCATAGTTGTTCTCACCTTGCACAATATCGACGACGCGCGCCGCCACGAAGGTGAGGATCAGCGCGTACATCGCCGCTTGTAGTCCAAAGACCACCGCCGCCCCGATCAGCACGATGCTGTTGACCACCAAAATCGTGGTGCCCAGTGGAATGGCCTTCCAGTGATACATCAGCCGCGCCACGACGTCAGTGCCGCCCGTGGTGCCCTGCCCGCGAAAGACCAAACCCATCCCCACGCCATCGATCAGGCCGCCATACAAGACAAACAATAAAGGCTCATTAATCGGCGGCAGAGTCGCCGCCCAGGGCGTGAGGAGATCGGTCAACACCGACATCAGCACCGTCGCGTAAATCGTGCGCACGGCAAAGCGCATCCCTCCGCCCCACTTGACCCCGGCGATAAACAACGGGATGTTGATGATCAACACCATCGTGCCGACCGGCGTGCCCAACTTGTAATACAGTAACGTCGCCAAACCGGTCGCGCCGCCCGACACGATTCTGTTCGGCACCAACAACAGCGCGATGTTCAACGCCAGCAGCCCTGCCCCGATCGTCAAGAAGGTATAGTCCAGCGTGGTGCGCCGCACCGTCTGCCAGTTCAGATTCTTCATGCTTGCCTCCTGCAACAGAAACCCGGTTCCTAACAGAAACCGGGTTCTCAATGTGCTTACAAAAATGGATTCGTCGCGCGTTCCGCGCCGATGGTCGTGGGCGGGCCATGGCCGGAATACACCACGAACTCGTCGGGCAGCGTCAACAATTGCTCGGTGATGCTGGCGATCAAGGTCTCGTAACTGCCACCCGGCAAATTCGTGCGGCCGATGCCGCCCGCAAACAACACATCGCCTACAAAGGCCGCGCGTTCCTGATGTTCGATGTAGGCCACATGCCCCACCGTATGACCGGGCACCTCGCGCACTTCGAAAGATAACGCGCCGAGCGCGATTACTTCGCCGTGCTGCACCAACCGATCGGGCGGTGGCACCGATCGGATTTTGAATCCGAAGCGCGCCGCGCCGCCATCGGCTTGCAGCAGATCGACTTCGCGCGCATGAACCACGATCGGCGCACCCGTCGCCTCATGCACCTCAGCCGCCGCGCCGATGTGATCGAAATGGCCGTGCGTGATCAAGATCAACTCGATCGTCAGGTTAGCCGATCGGACTTCCGCCAGAATGACGTCCGCGCTCCAACTCGGATCGATCACCGCGGCCTGGCGCGTGTGCTCGTCGGCGACCAGATAGCAATTGGTCAGCGCCGGGCCGACAACCAGCGTGCGCACGATCATTTTTTGCTGTCCGTCTGTTTGGCCCAGGCGTCGATGGCCGCCGGATCGACCTGCCACGTTTGCAGCACGTCCTTGAAGTTGTTGTAGCGGGCGCGCACATCGGAGCGATCGGTCAGGTCATCCGGCTCGTCTTCGAGCATAATAAACTGGGCAAAACGCGCCAACTGGCGCAGCTGCGGCTTGTTCATCTTCTGGATCAATTGCAGCAACTTTTCATTGTCTTCCATGCTCGTACCTCGCTTAACCCGGATTATAGCATAAGCAGTGCTCAGCAACCGGGTTTCTCCGTTCTCCAGCGAATTGAAGATCGGCTTGGAGAAACCCGGTTTCTCCACTTTCTTCGTCCACACTTTGGTATAATCATCCTATGAATTCAAACTCATTCAATCGACGTCATTTCTTCAAGATCGCGGGAGCGACCGTCGCGGGCCTGGCCGCCGGTCAAACGCTGAGCGCGTGGGCCAAGCCAATCGCTCCTCCACTCCTGACGGCTGCCCCATCCTCTGCCGATGATCAATTCGTTCCGGCGCGCGTGCTGGCCGGCAGCGTGCCCGTCTACAGCAGCCTCGATCCCAACGATCGCAAACTGCTGCGCTCGGTGCCGCGCGATAAAACGATGGAGGTGGCCGGTGAGATCGAGGGTCCCGGCCCGGAACGCAATCGCATCTGGTACAAGACGCGCGACGGTTTTGCCTACTCGGCCTGGCTGCAAAAGATGGAGGCGTATCGCACCCCCAAGGTGTATACCGATGTAGGCAAGTGGGGCATCTGGATCGAAACGATCGTCGCCAACGCTCCGGCCTACGCCAAGCCCGATGAGACCGCGCCGCTCAATTACATTTACAACTACGGCACGGTCTATCACGCCACCGAGACGCACGTCGATGCGTCAGGGCGCGTGTGGTACAACACCGCGGACGAATACACCAGCAAGGAAGACAATATCGGGGCGACCAATCACTGGGTGCCTGCCGTGCTGACCCGCAAGATCGAAGAAGACACGTGGAACGCCATCAATCCGCACACGCCCGACAAGCGCATCGAAGTGAATCTTGGCAAGCAGTTGGTGACTTGCTATGAAGGGGATAACGCTGTTTTGACGTCGCGCTGCGCGTCGGGCGCGGCATTCAAACTGGGCGAAGAGACCGTCGACTTCGGCACACCGCGCGGCGAATTCAAAGCGATCCTGAAGATGCCCAGCCGCCACATGCGCGCCCCCGAAGCCGAGCGCGGTTCCAGCGCGTGGTTCGATCTACCGGGCGTGCCGTGGAACACCTTCTTCACCCTCGAAGGCGTCGCCATTCATGGCACGTACTGGCACAACGATTTCGGCGTGCCGCGCAGTCACGGCTGTGTGAACGTGCCGATCAGTGTCGCCAAGTTTGTCTATTTCTGGACGAATCCCGTAGCGCCTTACGAGGACGACTTCGTGCAAGGCGATGTGAAAGAAGTGACGGCGACGCAGATCATCGTGACGTGATCCACGAATTTACACGAAAAAGCCCCGTTCAGTCTGACGGGGCTTTTGTTTTCTGAGGGTGGAAGAAGTCATTCGAGTAAGGTGATTAGCAAATTCATCAGGAATTGCCACCCGATGGCGGGCCGCCGCGAATTTTAGTCAGACGTATTGTTTTGTTCATACTTTTCAATTAGTCGAAGTGTAGCATGGATTGTGGCAAGATAATAGTAAAACAGCCAACTGTGCCAAATTGCTCTGTCGTAATCGGTTTTCTGGGATTCGTTGTGATGACGTATCCCGAAATTATTCGCAATATTGAAAAGGTCGCCTTCGTCGCTCTTTGTAATGACCAACTTTAATTTTGGCCGCAAGAACTCAAGCACATCTGCCAAGTCGCGGATAGCATCTCGCCTATCATCGATGGAAGAACGATATCGCCTGAATTTCAAAACGGCAGAGTTTACACGACTTTCAACATTGTCAGGGTCGTAAACTGGCAAGTTTGCTTGAAATAAGTTTGGTTCATTGGGAATTGCCGTGGTAGAGCCATATCTGGGGGTATCGTGAACGCGGTAAAATGCGGCGATATTCTTCGATCCATTGTGAGGTGAAGCCCATGTCTACCGCCCAGATTACGAT
>Ga0182021_10008038_pt1 | contig 12511 bp, 12 predicted proteins | sample 612E3MmetaG_FD_120493 | JGI IMG/M metagenome (GOLD analysis project Ga0182021, IMG submission 120493) | Permafrost microbial communities from Stordalen Mire, Sweden - 612E3M metaG (Illumina Assembly) | ecosystem: Environmental > Terrestrial > Soil > Wetlands > Permafrost | place: Sweden... | reverse complement strand
CGGGTGAAGGTCTGCCGGCGGGTCGCACCCAAGGTGGCCGCGGCTTCCTCGAGTTCCTGCTGCATGTCCTCCAGCACCGGCTGCACGGTGCGCACCACGAACGGCAGCCCGATGAAGGTCAGCGCAACGAACACGCCCAGCGGCGTGTACGAGACCTTGATGCCGACCCTTGCCAGGTACTGCCCGATCCAGCCGTTGGCCGCATACAGCGCGGTCAGCGCAATGCCGGCCACCGCGGTGGGCAAGGCGAACGGCAGATCGACGAGGGCGTCGACGATGCGCTTGAACGGGAACTCGTAGCGCACCAGCACCCAGGCCACGATCAACCCGAAGAAGGCGTTCAACAACGCCGCGGCCAGCGACGCGCCGAAGGTCAGCCGGTAGGACGCCAGCACCCGCGGCGAAGTGACGGCGTCCCAGAACGCCGGCCAGGTCATCGTGAAGGTCTTCAGGAACGCCGCCGACAGCGGAATCAGCACGATGAAGCTGATGTACAGCAGTGTGAAACCGAGCGCGAGGTCGAAGCCCGGCAGCACGCTGTGGCGCTTGAGCAGGGTGCGGGAGAGGACCACGGCGCGGCTCTAGCGCTTGGCCGTGGCGATGATCTGGTCGTACAGCCCGACGTCGTCGAAGTGGTCCTTCTGGGCCTTCTTCCAGCCACCGAAGAGTTCATCCACCGTGAACAACTGCAGCTTTGGGAACTGCTTCGAGCGCTGCGCGAGCACCTTGGCCGAGCGCGGGCGCAGGTGGTGTTTCGCGGCAAGGTCCTGGCCTTCTTCGGACCACAGGTACTGGAGATAGGCCTCGGCGACCTTGGGGGTGCCGCGCCGGTCCACGACCTTGTCGACCACCGTCACCGGGTTCTCGGCCAGAATGCTCCAGCCGGGGTAAACCACCTCGAAGTCGTTGCCGAATTCGCGCTGGATCAGGGGCACCTCGCTCTCGAAGGTGGCCAGCGCATCGCCGATCTGGCGCTGTGCGAACGTCGTGGTGGCGGCGCGCCCGCCGCCGTCGAACACCGGCACGTTGGCGAAGATGCGACGCACCAGCGCCTGCGCCGCGGCCCCGTCCACGCCCTTCTTCAACGCCGCGCCCCAGGCCGCGAGATAGGTGTAGCGGCCGTTGCCCGACGTCTTGGGGTTGGGGATGACCACCGAGATACCGGGGCGCCCGAGGTCGTCCCAGTCACGGATCCGCTTCGGATTGCCCTTGCGCACCAAGATCACCGAGGTCGACGTCGTCGGTGCACTGTTGTCGGGCAACCGCCGGGCCCAGTCGGCCGGAATCAGGTTGCCGCGGTCGTGCAGCACGTCGATGTCGTTGGCCTGGTTCATCGTCAGCACGTCGGCCTCCAGGCCGTCGACGACACTGCGCGCTTGCTTGCTCGAGCCACCGTGCGACTGATTCAGCGTCACGTCCTCGCCCGTGGTCTTCTTCCAGTAGGCGGCAAACAACGCGTTGTAATCCTTGTAGAACTCGCGCGACACGTCGTAGCTGACGTTCAGCAGCGTTTGCCCGGCCGCCATGGCCTGGTGGCCCAAACCTGCCAGCAGGGCGCCCAGCGCCATCCCCACGATGGAACGGCGCGGCATGGAAGGAGCGGGGTGGTTGGGCATGGAGAAGGCTGGCGGCTCGCCGTCGGGCGAAGCGTCGGATGTTAGTGAACCCGCCACTTGCGCGAAACGACTGAATTTCAACTTGCTTATGCCTTTGCGGCATAAGCGTAGTCGGGCGTCGACGGACCCAGCGCAACCGACCCATCGGCTGACATCGAACGGTTTTCGCATATCAAAGCTCGCATTCCTTCGTTCCTGCATGCCAACCCGATGCCTAAGCTCACGATTTGTTGGTCATAGCCAGCAATTCACCCACGTCAGAACAGGAGACGCCATGTCCGCCGTGCTTGCCGAACCCGTCCTTCACCCCGTCCTGGAGCGAGCCCGTCTGGAAGGCCGAGCTGCCGCACTGCCCTATGCCGGCAGCGTCCCGCCGCTGGACGCCTGGTCGGTGGCACAGGCGGGCGCCGCCGTGCTGGTCGACGTGCGATCGACCGAGGAGCGCAAGTTTGTCGGTCACGTGCCCGGCGTCGCCCACGTGGCCTGGGCCAGCGGCACGAGCTTGACCCGAAATCCGCGCTTCGTGCGGGAACTCGAGGCCAAGGTCCGAAAGGACGAGCCGGTGCTGCTGCTGTGCCGCAGCGGCAAGCGCTCGGCATTGGCCGCCGAGGCCGCGACCAAGGCGGGATTCGCCAACGTCTTCAACGTCCTGGAAGGCTTTGAAGGCGAGTTGAACACGGCGCAGCAGCGGGGCAGCGCCGACGGCTGGCGTTACCGCGGGCTGCCCTGGGTTCAAGACTGACCTGACTAGGAGAAATCACATGACGACTTGGTACACCGACAACTCGCTGTCCATCGGCCATACGCCGCTGGTGCGTCTGAACCGCGTCACCGACGGTGCCAAGGCCACCGTGCTGGCCAAGGTCGAGGGCCGCAATCCGGCGTACTCGGTCAAGTGCCGCATCGGCGCCGCGATGATCTGGGACGCCGAAAAGCGCGGCCTGCTCGGACACGGCAAGGAACTGATCGAACCCACCAGCGGCAATACTGGTATCGCGCTGGCCTTCGTGGCCGCCGCGCGCGGCATCCCGATCACGCTGACGATGCCCGAGACCATGAGTCTGGAGCGCCGCAAACTGCTGCTCGCCTATGGTGCCAAGCTGATACTGACCGAAGGCGCCAAGGGCATGAAGGGCGCGATCGCCAAGGCCGAGGAGATCGCGGCCAGCGCCTCGAAGTACGTGTTGCTGCAGCAGTTCAACAACCCGGCCAACCCGGCGATCCACGAAGCCACGACGGGCCCGGAGATCTGGGAAGACACGGGTGGCGCGATCGACATTCTGGTCTCCGGCGTTGGCACGGGGGGCACCATCACCGGCATCTCCCGGTTCATCAAGAACACCAAGGGCAAGAAGATCGTCTCGGTCGCGGTCGAGCCGAGCGCCAGCCCGGTGCTGACGCAAAAACGGGCGGGTCAGGAACTCGTTCCCGGGCCGCACAAGATTCAGGGCATCGGCGCGGGCTTCGTTCCGGGTGTGCTCGATCTCTCGCTGGTCGATGCCATCGAGCAGGTGAGCAACGACGAGGCCGTGGCGTTCGCGCGCCGGCTCACGCTCGAGGAAGGCATCCTGTCGGGCATCTCCTGCGGTGCCGCCACCGCCGTGGCAGTGCGCTGGGCGCACAAGCCCGATAACGCGGGCAAGACCATCGTGGTGATCCTGCCGGATTCCGGCGAGCGCTACCTCAGCTCGGTCTTGTTCGAAGGCGTGTTCGACGCGACGGGTCAGGCGCCAACGGCGGCGCCGTTGGCCGCCTGACCACCATGGGCTCGCAACTGAGCGGCGGCGTCCCGAGCAACGGCGCGGGACATCTCGCGACCAGTCATGCCGCGAACGTCAGCCCTCCTCACGTCGGCGCGAACCCGTCGCCCAACGGCACGGCACTTGACCTGGCCGAGATCGTCACGCAGCTGCGCAACGTGCGAGAGCGCTGGCGGGTCTCGCAGCACCGGCCGCGCGATATCGGCGGCCGCGAACTGCCCTCGCGCGAGGCGCTGTCGGACATCGTCGACGGTCTTCGAGGTGCGCTGTTTCCGATGCGGCTCGGACCGCCGGACCTGCGCCAGGAAAGCGAGGACTACTACGTGGGCCACACGCTGGACGCGGTGCTCACCGCGCTGCTGATCCAGGTCCGGCTCGAATTGCGCTATCACGCGCGCCACGACGAAGGCGCCCTGCCCGACACCGAGGCCCATGCCATCGACATCGTGCGCGGCTTCGGCGCCGCGTTGCCGGGCTTGCGCGCGTTGCTGGACAGCGACGTGCTCGCAGCCTTCCATGGCGACCCGGCAGCGCGCAGCGTCGACGAGGTGTTGCTGTGCTACCCGGGCGTCCACGCGATGATCCACCACCGCGTCGCCCACGAGCTGTACAGGCTGGGCGTACCGCTGCTGGCACGTCTCGTGGCCGAGCTCGCGCACGGTCAGACGGGCATTGACATCCATCCCGGCGCGACCATCGGCGCGGGCTTTTTCATCGACCACGGCACGGGTGTGGTGATCGGCGAGACCGCCCTGATCGGGCGCCACGTGCGCCTGTACCAGGCCGTTACCCTGGGTGCGAAGCGTTTCGCGACCGACGAAGACGGCCATCTGAGCAAAGGCGGTCTGCGTCACCCGATCCTGGAGGACGACGTGGTGATCTACGCCGGCGCCACCATCCTCGGGCGCGTCACGATCGGCCGAGGTTCCACGATCGGGGGCAATGTCTGGCTCACGCGCAGCGTGCCCCCAGGCAGCCACATTGCGCAAGCCAGCACGCGCGACGACACCGTCGTCGAAGGTGCAGGAATCTAAGGCCGCATGAGCGACGTGAGTGAACGATTTGCTGTCGTCGTGCGGCAACTGCGCGAGGCCCGCGGCTGGTCCCAGGAGCGCCTGGCCAACCGCGCTCAACTGAACCGCTCGTACATGGGTGAAATCGAGCGATCCACCGCGATGCCGTCGCTGGCCACCGCCGGCAAGCTGGCGCGCGCGCTGGACGTACCGCTGTCCGAACTGATCCTGCGCTGCGAGGTGCCGGTTCTTGCGCTGCCTCAAGAATCGCCGGCACCCGCGGCGAATTGCCGTCTATAGCCGGTTGATCCCGTTCCGCAAACGCCCGAGACTCGATCGATTGATTTTCTCATATTGATATTCATTTTTCGCACATAGGACACCTTCATGGCAGACACCGCCCCCGTGCAATTGGCTCTGGGCGACAACGCCGCACGTCAGCTAGCCAACGCCACCAAGACCGCGCCTGTCCTGTCGACCATCAGCCCGCGGTGGCTGACCCACCTGCTGCAGTGGGTGCCCGTCGAGGCCGGCATCTACCGACTCAACCAGGTCAAGGATCCCGAGGCGTTGAAGGTGCTGTGCGCCAAGCGCGACGAGTCGGAATTGCCCACCACGTACGCCGACTACGAGGAGCATCCGCGCGAATACTTCCTTAACGCCGTCAGCACGGTGCTGGATGTGCACACCCGTGTGTCGGACCTCTACAGCAGCCCACATGACCAGATCAAGGAGCAGCTGCGCCTGACGATCGAGACGATCAAGGAAAAGCAGGAAAGCGAGCTGATCAACAACGCCGACTACGGCCTGCTCGCCAGCGTGGCGCCCGATCAGATTGTCTACCCGTTGACCGGCGCACCCACCCCCGACGACCTCGACGAACTGCTGACCAAGGTCTGGAAAGAGCCGGCGTTCTTCCTCACGCACCCGGCGGCGATCGCCGCGTTCGGCCGCGAGTGCACGCGCCGAGGCGTACCGCCGCCCACGGTCAGCCTGTTCGGTTCGCAGTTCCTGACCTGGCGCGGCATCCCGCTGATTCCCTCGGACAAGGTGCCGGTGGCGGACGGCAAGACCAAGATCATCTTGCTACGCGTCGGCGACAAACGCCAGGGCGTGGTCGGCCTGTACCAGCCTGGCCTGCCTGGCGAACAGAGCCCCGGTCTGTCGGTGCGCTTCATGGGCATCAACCGCAATGCGATCGCGTCGTACCTGATCTCGCTGTACTGCTCGCTGGCGGTGCAGACAGCCGATGCACTGGCGGTGCTCGAAGACGTGGAAGTCGGCAAGTACCACGACTATTCGGACACCTACAAGTAAGCCGAGATGCCAACGACCGACGTCCTCAATCCGGCGCCGCCCGCCGGCCTGCCCGACGTGGCAGCGCTGGCGCAACTCGCCAACGAATTCTTCGCGACGCTGCCAGGTCGATCGACTGCCGGCGGTGTCCCGGTGCCGGCCAATCCTCAGCCGCCCGGCGTGTCGCTGCCGCCCGGCGCCACCGGCCCCGCCACACCCGCGGCCGTGCCATTCGGCGCACTGCCGCCGGGCGCGAATCTGGTGCCAAGTTCGCCCCAAAGCACGGCCAATGCCGGCGCATCCGCGCCGGCACTCGTGCCACACGCGCAGGCCCCCAATGGGGTGCCCGATCACGCGCTGGTCGCCGCACCGGGCTACGACGGCCGCGCCGGCAGCCACGTGCTGGGGGTGCCGCAGGCCCACGCCACGAGCGTGCCCGACACGTCCTCCGCCACCACGGCTGCCAGCGCACCGTACTATTTCATCACGGGGCCGGGCACGTTGGCCTCCGGAGTGCCGCAGGCGCCACCGGCAGCCGTGCCGCGGGACGACCTGATCACGGCGCAGTCGTTCGGCCTGCCGGGCGACGAGGCGCTGCGGACCTTGCTGAGCGGATTCGCCAGAGCACCCGCCGCACCCGCGCCGCCTGCCGGCGCACCGGGTTCGTACTACTTCATCGACACTGCCGTGCCGGGTGCGCACAGGCACGACGCCGCGCCGCTGAGCGGCGCCTCGGCCCATCCGCCGTTCGATGTGAACGCCATCCGGCGCGACTTTCCGATCCTGCAGGAGCGGGTCAACGGCCGGCAACTCGTCTGGTTCGACAACGCCGCCACCACGCAGAAGCCACAGGCGGTGATCGATCGACTGTCGAGCTTCTACGCCCACGAGAATTCCAACATCCACCGGGCGGCGCACGAACTGGCCGCTCGCGCGACGGATGCCTACGAAGGTGCGCGCGAAACCGTGCGCCGCTTCATCGGTGCGAGCTCGACGGAAGAGATCATCTTCGTTCGCGGCACCACCGAGGCGATCAACCTGGTGGCCAAGAGTTGGGGCGCGAAACATATCGGCCCGGGCGACGAGATCATCGTGTCGCACCTGGAGCACCACGCCAACATCGTGCCGTGGCAGCAGCTCGCGGCCGAGAAAGGCGCGAAGATCCGCGTCATTCCGGTCGACGATTCAGGACAAGTTCTGCTGGAGGAGTACCAGCGCCTGCTCAACGATCGCACGAAGATCGTTTCGGTCACGCAGGTGTCGAACGCACTCGGCACGGTCGTGCCGGTTGCGCAGATCGTCGACCTGGCCCACCGCGCCGGGGCGCTCGCTTTGGTCGATGGCGCGCAGTCGGTCTCGCACCTGCGCGTGGACGTGCGTGCGATGGATGCCGACTTCTTCGTCTTTTCGGGTCACAAGATCTTCGGCCCGACCGGCATCGGCGTGGTCTACGGCAAACGTGATGTGCTCGAAGACATGCCGCCCTGGCAGGGCGGTGGCAACATGATCTCGGACGTGACGTTCGAGCGCACCGTGTACCACGGACCGCCGACCCGCTTCGAGGCCGGCACGGGCAACATCGCGGATGCGGTCGGCCTGGGCGCCGCGCTGGCGTATGTCGAGCGCATCGGGATCGAGAACATCGGCCGCTACGAGCACGGTCTGCTCGATTACGCGACGCATCACATGCGCCCCATCCCGGGCGTGCGGCTGATCGGCACCGCCAAGGACAAGGCCAGCGTCCTGTCGTTCGTGATGGACGGCTACAGCACCGACGAAGTCGGCCAGGCGCTGAACCAGGAGGGCATCGCCGTGCGCACGGGCCACCACTGCGCGCAGCCGATCCTGCGTCGCTTCGGGCTGGAGAGCACCGTGCGGCCGTCACTCGCGTTCTACAACACCTGCGAGGAAGTCGATCGCATGGTGGCCGTGGTGCGGCGCCTGGCGGGGTCGCGGCGGTGAGACCGGTGCCGTCGACCTGACCTGCCAGCGAACGGGGTCCTGAGTAAGAAGGGGCGACCTCGGTCGCCCCTACGTCATGGGAATGGCAATACCCTACTTCTTCGTGTAGATCTGGTCGAACACGCCGCCGTCGGCGAAGTGCGTCTTCTGCGCCTTGGCCCAGCCACCGAAGGTGTCTTCGATCGTGAACAGCGTGAGCTTGGGGAAGTTCTTGGCGAACTTCGCGGCCACCGCCGGGTCGGTGGGACGGTAGTAGTTGCGCGCCGCAATCTCCTGGCCTTCCGTGCTGTACAGGTATTCGAGATAGGCCTGCGCCACCTCGCGCGTGCCGTGCTTGTCGACGACCTTGTCCACCACCGCGACCGGGGGCTCAGCCAGGATGCTGATCGGCGGGTAGACGATGTCGAATTTGTCCGCGCCGAATTCCTTCAGCGACAGATAGGCCTCGTTCTCCCAGGCCAGCAGCACGTCGCCGATGCCGCGCTCGGCGAAGGTCACGGTGGAGCCTCGTGCACCGGAGTCGAGCACCGGCACGTTGCCGTACAGCTTGGCGACAAAATCCTTGGCCTTGGCGTCGTTGCCGCCGGGTTGCTTCAGCGCATAGCCGTAGGCGGCCAGGTAGCCCCAGCGCGCGCCGCCGGAGGTCTTGGGATTGGCGGTGATCACCGACACGCCGGGACGGATCAGGTCGGACCAGTCTTTGATGCCCTTGGGGTTGCCCTTGCGCACCAGAAAGATATAGGTCGATGCATATGGCGTGCTGTTGTGCTTCAGGCGCCGCTGCCAATCGGGTGCAATCAGTTTCGCGCGCTCGGAAATCTCATCGATGTCGTAGGCCAGCGCCAAGGTCGCGACGTCTGCCTCGAGCCCGTCGATCACCGAGCGCGCCTGCTTGCCCGAGCCGCCGTGAGACTGATTGACCGTCACCTTGTCACCGGTCTTGCCCAGCCAGTACTTGGCAAAAGCCGCGTTGTATTCCTGATAGAGCTCACGCGTCGGGTCGTACGAGACGTTGAGCAGCGTCACGTCTTTGGCGGCTGCCAGGCCGGCCGCGGCCGCCAGAACCAGCGTGGCCGCGGTGCGGAGAAAACTTCGAGCCGTCGTCATGAAAAAGCATCCTTTGATGGGTCAACCGATCGGTCACGCGACCGTCGCCCACGATGCTAGTCAGGTCATGGAAGTCGACAAACGAATGAAATCGTCGATTGATATGCAAAAAACGAGCAAACTCAAGGAATCGGCCATTGAATCGCGCGACCGGTCGTCCCGGAACCTGCGCCGGTCGGCTCGCAAAGTCGGGCTGCCTCAGACGGCCCACCGCCACTGACTCGCCGGTGCGAGGCTCGAAACCGCGGAGATCGACTCGTCACCGGGCTGGCTGAGGACGCGCTGCAGGACGCGATCTTCGATGGCATCGAAGGCCACACCTCGCGCGCGCGGCCGAGCCAGCGGCACGCGTTCGTCGAGCGCAATGCGGTGCTCCTCGATCAGTACGACGCGGTCGGCCAGCGCCACCGCCTCGGTCACGTCGTGCGTCACCAGCAAGGCCGTGAAGGCGTGCCGTTGCCACAGCTTTTCGATCAGCCGGTGCATTTCGATGCGCGTCAGCGCGTCCAGCGCCCCCAGCGGTTCGTCGAGCAGCAGCAGCCTGGGCGTATGCACCAGCGCGCGCGCCAGTGCCACGCGCTGACGCTGTCCCCCGGACAGCACGGCCGGCCAATCGCCGGCGCGGTCGGCCAAGCCGACCTGCGCCAGCGCCTCGCGAGCACGCTCCTGAACATCCCCGCCCGCAAGCCCGAGCGCCACGTTGTCGAGCACCCGTTTCCAGGGCAGCAGCCGCGCATCCTGAAACATGATGCGGATGTCGGCCTGATGACCCGCGCGCGCGTCGCCATCGAGCGAGATCTCGCCTGTATCCACCGCCTCGAGCCCGGCCAGCAGGCGCAGCAGCGTGCTCTTGCCGCAACCGCTGCGACCCACGATGGCGACGAACTCGCCGGGCGCAATCGTCAAGTCGACGCCAATGAGCACGTCGCGCGCACCGTAGCGCTTGCTCAGGCCGCGCGCATCCACGGCCGCGCCGCCGCGCGTGCGCGGCGTCGGTGCCGCCCACGTGACGGCGGAGTCCGCCGCGCCGTCGCGATGGATGAAGGTGGGGCGCGCATGCGCGGCCAGCGCCTGCAAGTCAAGATCACAGTGATTCATGGTGCTCTCAGGTCGCGACGTTGGGCTGATACCCGGGGTGCCAACGCAACCACCAGCGTTCCAGCCCCTTGGCGAGCACGTCGGCCAGCTTGCCCAACAGGGCGTACAACAACACGCCGACCAGGACGACGTCGGTCTGCAGGAACTCGCGCGCGTTCATGGTCATGTAGCCGATACCGGCTTGCGCCGAGATCGTCTCGGCAACGATCAGAAGCACCCACATCAACCCCAGCGAGAAGCGCACGCCCACCAGGATGGACGCCACCGATCCCGGCAGGATCACGTGCAGGTACAGCCGCCAGCCGCTCAGTCCGTAGCTACGGGCCATTTCGATCAGTCCCTTGTCCACCGATCGGATGCCATGGAAGGTATTCAGATAGATCGGGAAGAACACGCCGAGCGCGACCAAGAACAGCTTGGCCCATTCGTCGATGCCGAACCACAGGATCACGAGCGGAATCAAGGCGAGCGCCGGGATGTTGCGGATCATCTGCAGCGTCGAGTCCAGCAAGGTCTCGGCAGCACGGAACGTGCCGGTCAACAATCCCAGCAGCATTCCCAGACCTCCACCGATCGCGAAGCCCACCAGCGCACGCCAGGTGCTCGTGGCCACGTGCTTGCCGATCTCCCCCGACAGCGTCAGCGACCAGAACGCCTTCAGCACCGCCCACGGCTCGGGCAGCACGCGGGTGGACAACCAGCCCGCTCGAGACGCCACTTGCCAGCCGAGGATCACGACAATCGGGACCACCCAGGGAACAGTGCGCTGCACGTGGCCGTTGACCCACCAGCGTTGCAGCGCTGCGCTAGACGCTGAAGTGGAGGTCCGAGACACGGTATTCCCCCGTTGATTCAAAGTGGCCCGGCAACGGCTCGATGAATTCGAGACGGTTGCCGAACGGGTCTTCGACATAGATCCGCTCCTCGCCTGCGGGCAGCGGGGCGACATCGACCCGCAGTCCCGCGGCGCGCAGCGCCTTCGTCAGCGTGCCCAAGCATTGAACCCGCAGCGCGACGTGGGCCTGCGGCGCCACGCCGGTGTAGCGCCCCTCGCTCAGGTCCAGGCGCTGCCAGCCCAGCGAATAGCGCAGTATGCCCGGCCTGTCGAGCTGCGGATGACGCACCTCGGGCAGACCCAGCAAGTGTTCGTAGAACGCACGCGCCTGCGCGGCCGCGCCGATCGGGATCGGCAGCTGGATGTGGTCGACGCCCTGCACCGTCGTGACCGCAGCGTGTCGCTCCGTCATGAGCGAGCGGCCCCGGTGGCCTTGGGCACGTACTGGTTGGCTACGATCTCTCCGAACGGCCCGGTCAGTGTGCGGCCAGGCAACGTGGACTGCAGGTCCAGCGGCAACAGCGGAAACACCAATTCGGCAAATCGGTGCGCTTCTTCGAGATGCGGATAACCGGAGAGGATGAAATAGTCCAAGCCGAGCGCCGCGTACTCCTGGATGCGCTCCGCCACCTGCTGCGGATTGCCCACCAGCGCGGTGCCCGCACCGCCTCGGACCAGACCGACACCGGCCCACAGATTCGGCGCGACCTCGAGTCCAGAGCGTATGTCGGCCTTGTCGAACCTGCCCCGGTTCAGTTCGGCCATGCGACGCTGACCCACCGAGTCCATCGACGTGAGCTTCTTCTGGGCAGCGCTGACCGTTGCCTCGTCCAGCTGTGCCACCAGTTCGGACGCCGCGCGCCAGGCTTCGTCTTCGGTCTCGCGCACGATCACGTGCAGCCGTACGCCATAGCTCAGCGTGCGACCATGCCGGGCAGCACGGCGCCGCACGTCGGCGAGCTTTTCAGCCACTGCCGCCGGTGGTTCGCCCCAGGTCAGGTAGGTGTCGAGCTGCTCTGCGCACAGCTCGTGCGCGGCGTCGGACGATCCGCCGAAGAACATCGGTGGGTAAGGATTTTGCAGCGGCGGGTACAGCAACTTCGCACCCTGCACGCGCAGGTGTTCGCCGTCGTAGTCGAAGAGCGTGCCATTATGGCTGCGGCGCAGCGTCTCCCGGTAGATCGTCATGAACTCCCGCGAGAGTTCGTAGCGTTTGCTGTGTTCCAGGAACAGGCCGTCGCCGGCCAGCTCTTCGGCATCGCCGCCGGTCACCAGGTTCACCAGCAGCCGTCCGCCCGAGAGCCGGTCCAGGGTGGCCGCCATCCGTGCCGATTGCACCGGCTGCACCAGTCCCGGGCGCAGCGCCACCAGAAATTTGAGCCGCGTGGTCGCATCGATCAGGCTGGCCGCCACGACCCATGAATCTTCGCAGGATCGGCCCGTCGGCAACAGCACGCCCTCATAGCCCAGACTGTCGGCCGCAATCGCGATCTGTTTGAAATAGTCGAAGGTGGCCGCACGCGCCCCCTTGGTTGAACCGAGATAGCGCGTGTCGCCGTGCGTAGGGATGAACCAGAAGACCTTCATGGGCCGGCCACCTTCGCCGATAACTTCAGGGCATCGACGATGCGCACCGACTTCGGAATCAGCTTGAGCTGGAAAAATACGTCGGCGATCTTTTGCTGCTCGGACGCGATCGCATCCGTCACGGGGGCGACACCGAACTGGTAGCGGCGCAACGCCGACTCGACGATGTCCGCATCCAGCCCCTGGATGGGTGCGATGATGGCCGCCGCCTGGTTCAGGTTGGCCTTGATCCAGCGT
>Ga0182021_10008037_pt1 | contig 12511 bp, 15 predicted proteins | sample 612E3MmetaG_FD_120493 | JGI IMG/M metagenome (GOLD analysis project Ga0182021, IMG submission 120493) | Permafrost microbial communities from Stordalen Mire, Sweden - 612E3M metaG (Illumina Assembly) | ecosystem: Environmental > Terrestrial > Soil > Wetlands > Permafrost | place: Sweden... | reverse complement strand
CTTTTGCAATTCCTTTAATATCTTTTCCGGGTCGCCGCCGACGATCTTGGGATAATGTTCGGCCTTCAATTGCGAGACGGGGAGGAATGCCGGCAATCCCTGGATCTTGGTGACCAGGCCGCCCTTGTTGGCGCCCATGATCTTGATCGTAACCGAGCCGCGGGTATCGCGGGCATCGCGCAGGGTGTCCCAGACGATCTTGTTGGCCGCCTCGGAGACCGACAGCTCGATATAGCCGTCATCGGTTTCCAGGTCGACAATTTTGACCGAAAGCGGATCGCCTTCCTTTAATTCCTTTAGCTTCTCTTTTATCTCGTAGAACTCCCGGCCAAAAACGATGCCGGTGCCGATCGGCCCCAGGTCAACGTAAAGCGACGACCGTTCCTGGATGATGATTATACCCTTGACGATGTCGCCGACTTTCGGGGGATTCAATACGCTGGTTGCCGCAGCGGTAGTTGCGGTTGCGGTTACGGGTGCTATTTGTTCTTCTTTAATCATATTTATGTATGTTCACGCCGCATATTCGCGGCGGTAATATAAAATGCCTAGCCATTATAGAAAGGCAATGAACTCTTTATAAACTATTTTGATATAATTTTCAAGAGACTCGTTTCATATCTTAAGAAAAAAAGAGGCCATCGGCCCACTTAAATCCCGTGTTTTAATTGGTCGCGGCCTAGCTTAGTTGTGAAATAGTAAGTGATTCCATTATCTGTCTTTTTAGATTCGAGCAGTTTTTCTTTTTGCAGTGGTCGTGTCGCATTAATTACATCCGCAAGTTCTGCATCCAAGCTGGTCGCGATTTCCCGTTCCGAGTGGCTGGAGATTGCGCAGATATTCAATATTCTTATTTGTAAAAAATTTAATCCCGACATTTCTTATCACCGCTTTGTTTCTAACAAAAAATAAATATTTGTCAAGACTTTTGAGGTCTTAATCATTGTGCTACAATTAATTTGCGCAAAGCGGAATCACGCTTTTTGTTTTTATGTTTTTGGATTTTGTTTTGCGTTTTACGCTTTTAATTTTACGCTTTTATGCAAATTATCTGGCACGGGATGTCTTGTTTTGAAATTACTGCTCTGCGGGCCAAAGGGGAGCATGTCACGATTCTGATCGATCCGCTGGATGAGGCGGTGACCGGGATCAAGATGCCTAAGGTGGCGGCCGATATTGTTTTGTGTTCCAACAATGATTATGTTTCCAAGGACGCCAAAAAGATAAATGGCGCCTTTTTGATCGACAATCCGGGGGAGTATGAGATCAAAGGAGTTTACATCCAGGGGGTTGGGTCGCTGGCGGAAACCGATAAGCTGGCGTCGGAAGACAAGAAGGGCAAGAAAGCCGATAAGGAGACAGCCCAAAAGATTCCCGGCACAATTTTTGCCATTGAAGTTGAAGATATCCAGTTATGCCACTTGGGAAATCTGGGGCAGGTTGAATTGAGCGAAGACCAGGTTTCCAAGATCGGCAATGTCGATATCTTGATGTGTCCGGTGGGCAATGGCGGCGGACTGGGCGCTAAGGAGGCGCTCAAGGTAATGTCGCAGATCGAACCCAGCATCGCCATCCCGATGAACTACAAGATCCCGCAGGCCAAGATGGATCTGGCGCCGCTGGATGAATTCACCAAAGAGACGGGCTTGGGCAAGATCGATCCCATCGAAAAACTTGTTATCAAGAAAAAAGACATCAGCGCCGAAGAATCGAAGATCGTCGTGCTCATCCCATAGAACTTCAAATAGATTAATCAAGTATGGCAAAACCAAAAGACAAAAAAGAGCCCGCGGAAAAACGGCAGGAAACCGTCAAGAATGCCGAGATCTCGGCAATAATGAAGGAATCCTACATCGACTACGCGATGTCGGTCATTGTCGCGCGCGCCCTGCCCGATGTCCGAGACGGGTTAAAGCCCGCCCAGCGCCGCATTTTGTACACGATGCTGGAAGACGGCCTGCGCCACAATGTCAAATACCGCAAATCGGCGACCGTGGTCGGTTCCACTTTGGGCCGCTACCATCCGCACGGCGATATTGCCGTTTATGACACGATGGTGCGTCTGGCCCAGGACTTTACCCTACGCTATCCGTTGATCCAGGGGCAGGGCAACTTCGGTTCCATCGACGGCGACCCGGCCGCGGCGCAGAGGTATACCGAGTCCCGTTTGTCGCGTGTCGGCGAAGAAATGCTGCGCGACATCGACAGCAACACGGTTAATTTCATCGACAATTACGACGGCACCCGCAAGGAGCCGCAAGTTTTGCCGTCGCCTCTGCCCCAGTTATTGCTCAACGGCTCGCTGGGCATTGCCGTCGGCATGGCAACCAATATTCCGCCGCACAACCTGGGTGAAGTTTCCGACGCCCTGGTTTATCTTTTAGACAACCCCAAAGCCACGACCGAAGACCTGTTCCAATTCGTCAAAGGTCCGGACTTTCCCTTGGGCGGCGAGATTTTTGACAAGGAAGCGATCCTGGCCGCTTATTCCCAGGGCAAGGGTCCGATTGTGACCCGCGGCAAAGCCGATATTGTCCATCTGGAAAAGACCGACCGCTACCAAATTGTGATCACCGAAATTCCGTTCCAGGTGCAGAAATCCAGCTTGCTGGAACAGATCGCCACGCTGGTGACCGAAAAAAAGATCGACGGCATCAAGGATGTGCGCGACGAATCCGACAAGGAAGGGATGCGGGTGGTGCTCGACCTTCACAAAGACGGTTATCCGCAAAAAGTTTTGAACCGTTTGTACAAATACACCGACCTGCAGCGGACTTTCCATTTAAACATGCTGGCTTTAGTTGACGGGATCCAGCCCGAGGTTTTGAGCCTGGCCGATATTCTGGGTTACTTTTTGGCCCACCGAAAAGAGGTGGTGGTGCGCCGCATCCAATACGATCTGGACAAAGCCAAGGAGCGGGCCCATATCTTGGAGGGCTTGGTAAAATGCCTGGCCGATATCGATGAGGTCATCCGGATAATCCGCAGGTCGGAAAGTCGCGAGGAGGCCAAACAGAATTTGATGAAGCGGTTCCGGCTCGACGAGTTGCAGGCCAATGCCATCCTGGAAACCAAGCTGGCCGCGCTGGCGAAATTGGAGCGGCAAAAGATCGAAGACGAATTGAAAGCTCTTGAGGCGCAGATCGCCGACTGGTCGGATATTTTAAAAAGTCCGGCCAAGATTAAGGCTGTGGTGAAAAAAGAGATCGTTGCCGCCAAGGAAATGTTTGGCGACCCGCGCCGGACCAAGGTCTGGGCCCACAAAGTGGGGGAGATCTCCGAGGCCGACCTGATCCCGGACGAGGAGGTTATCATCACCCTGACCACGTCGGGGTATATCAAGCGCATCGATCCCAAGGAATACAAGATCCAAAAGCGCGGCGGCAAGGGGATCATCGGGTTAAAGACTGTCGGTGACGATATTGTCGAACAGGCGATGGTAGCCAATACCCACGACCGGATATTGTTCTTCACGGATCTGGGCCGGGCTTTCCAAACGCTGGCTTACGAAATCCCCGAGGGCGCGCGCGTGGCCAAGGGGAGGGCGCTGGCGAATTTCCTGGAACTTTCCCAGCAGGAAAAAGTGCTTTACTTTTTGAGCGTTGGCAGAGGAACACCGGATAAATCCAAAGCCGCGGCCAAGACAGATAATCAAACTTCATATTTGTTGACAGTGACCAAGGATGGCATCGCCAAGAAAACGGCGGTAGATGATTTTGATAACATCCGTAAATCCGGGATCATCGCCATTACCTTAAAGAAGGGCGATCTCTTGCGCAAGGTGGCGATGACTTCGGGCAAAGACGAAATCATTGTTGTCACTAAAAAAGGCCAGAGCGTACGCTTCAACGAGTCGCAAGTGCGGCCCATGGGCCGGCAGGCGGCCGGTATCAAGGCTATTGGTCTGAAACGCGGCGACGAAGTGGTGGGCATGGACGTTATCGCCAAGACCGAAACGCCGGTCCTGGACGCGTCCGGCAAGCCGATCGAAAAATTATTGCTGGTGGTAACGGAAAACGGTTACGGCAAGCGGACAAACTTAAAGGAATACCGTATCCAAAACCGCGGTGGTTCGGGTATCAAGGCGGCCCAGATCACGTCAAAGACGGGCGACCTGGTGACGTCGTTTGTCCTGACCGATGAGGAGGAACTGATGGTAATTTCCAATAAGGGCCAGGTGATTCGCGTTCCCATTATCGGCATTTCCAAGCTTTCCCGCCCAACCCAGGGTGTGCGCATCATGCGCATGGACGAAGGCGACCAAGTCGCTTCGGCCAGTTGTATTTAGTTGTCAGTTTGATAAAATTATTTAATGGTTTCAGAATTTCTTGACCCCAAGTTGATCATTAAGCGCCATTTAAAAACCAGGGTTTCGATGGTGGCGGCCGATTTTGGCTGTGGTTCTGGCGGGTGGGCAATACCTTTGGCCCAAATATTGAAAGAGGGCAAGGTTTACGCCATCGACTTGTTGGAGGAGCCGTTGTCGGTTCTGCGTTCAAAAATCCGCACCAACAATATTTTCAATATCGAGGTCGTCAAGGCCGACGTGGAAAAAACGATTATCCGCCTGCTTGCCAATTCCGCGGATATCGTTTTAATGACCAATCTGCTGTTTCAGGTCAAAAATAAGCCGGTGGTGGTTACCGAGGCTGCTAGAGTACTTCGTCCGGGAGGAAAACTTCTGGTTATTGATTGGAACAAGGATTCGGCCATCGGGCCCGACAAGAGGATAGGCGAGCAAGAGGTAAAAGACCTGGCAGACAGGGCCGGGTTTAAATTAATCGAAGAATTCGAGGCCGGCAGCCAGCATTTTGGCCTGGTCTTTGAAAAAAAATAATTATGGCCAATTTTTTAAGAAAGAAGTTTTTCATTTTGACCGCTTCGATTTTTGGTTTGTTTTTTGCTGCCAATACTTCTGTTTTGGCGGCGGATGATTCGGTGACGATCGACAATCCGATACCCGGCTCGACGCTGACAAGCATAATTGGCGGTTTGATCGACTTTTTGCTGACGATCGCGCTTATTATCTGCCCGCTGATGATTGTTATCGGCGGATTTTACTTTATCACCGCCGGGGGTGATCCGGCCAAAGCCACCAAAGGCCGGCAGATAATGATCTACGCGGTCATCGGCCTGGTGATAATATTGATTTCCAAGGGTTTGGTGACCGCGGTCAAGAAGGCCGTCGGCGTGATCTAAAAAGATTGTATGAAAAAAAATATCTTAGCCATCGTTGCCCTGATAACTTTGTTGGTCCTGCCCGCCGCTTGCGTGCTTGCCGATTCATCGACTGACAACGTGCACGTGAACGAAAACCTGGATGTTTTTGACGCCCTGACAAATATCGCCAATTACGCCTACACTCTTCTTTTGGTGGTGGGTGTGATCGCGATCACCTGGGCCGGGTTTATGTTTATCACCGCCAACGGCGACCCGGAAAAAATCAACAAGGCCAGGATGATGGTGGTTTATTCCATCATTGGCATTTTATTCGCGGCTTTGTCGCGGGGCATCGTAGCCTTGATCCGCGGCGTGTTGAAGTCATGATAATGGCCTTATTCTCGCGGGGTATTGTAGCTTTGATACGCGGTGTGTTAAAATAAAAATGTCAATTAATCAGTTAAAAAATATTTATTGTATTCTATGAAAAAAATAATTTTAGCTCTGTTATTTGTCGGTGTTTTGGTTCTGCCCTTTGCCGCTTCGGCTGCCCTGACTCCGCCCACCGGAAATGTTGGCTCGGCTTCCGCGGGGACATCGATTCCCACTACCGATGTTGAGAATACCGTCAACGCGCTTACTAATTGGTTTTTTGCCCTTTTCCTGATCGTCGCGGTTTGGTTTTTGATCTTGGCGGGGTTTCACTTTGTCACTGCCAATGGTGATACCGAAGCGGTCAACAAAGCCCGCAGCGAGGTGATGTATGCGGCCATCGGTATTTTGATCGCGGTTCTGTCCAAGGGTATTGTCAGCCTGGCATTCGGCCTTGCCAAACAATAGAGAAACAACGAAATTCCACGCCCTTCTTGCAAGCAAGAAGGGCGTTTTGATATTTGGCGCCGGTATAATATAATTAATAAAAGCGTTTACAAATTCATCATATGAAAAAAATCATTTCACTGCTTGTACTATTTTCAATCGTTATATTCCCGGTCATTGCATTGGCGGCCGATAATACCACCACCGATGTGCCGGCGGCGCAGACCCTGACGAATGTCGAGCCGATACCCGATACCAGCGTTGAGAATACAATCAATTTTCTTACCAACTGGCTGTTTGCCATCTTTTTGATCGTATCGGTCTGGTTCTTTATCTGGGCGGGATTTACCTTCCTGACGGCCAACGGCGACACGGAAAAGATCACCAAGGCGCGCAACCAGGTTTTGTACGGGGTCATCGGGGTACTGGTGGCAGTGATGGCCAAAGGCTTGATCGGCCTGGCTTTCAGTGTGGCGCAAAAGCCGAATTAATCAGGATTGTAATATAATTTCACAACGTGGTTTTATAACCACGTTGTTTTTTTTCACTCTTATGTTTAAGATGGGGAAGTAGGGGATATTCATTAAATGCCGCGGTGGTGAAATTGGCAGACACGCAGGATTTAGGATCCTGTCCCGAAAGGGGTGAGAGTTCAACTCTCTCCCGCGGCACCAGTATCGCGCCCCGCCAAGGCGGGGTGGAGCAATCCTTGAGAGTTCTGCGCCGAAGGCGCATGCGCCTCTGGCGCAAAATCTCTCCCTTGACACATGCTAGTAAAACAGGGAACTGTCCCCTGCAAGCTTGCAGGGGACAGTTCACTGTGGGGTTAAGACACGAGCTTTGCAACAAAAAAACCGCCATAATCGGCGGCTTAAAATTTTGTTTGGCCCATTATTCCCTGATCGAGACTTTGCGTTTTTTTTCGCGGAGGATCTTGGGGATGCGGATTACCAGTATGCCGTCTTTCATCGAGGCGTCGGCTCGGGCGCCGTCGGCGTCCAGGGGGAGGATGATCTTGCGGGAAAACGGCCCCCAGTAACACTCTTCGATGAAATAGCCGGCCGCTTTTTCCAGGAACGGGTTTTTGCGGCTGCCTTTGATGGTAACGACTTCTTCTTCGATGATGACGTCGAGGTCTTCAACTTTCATGCCCGCGATCGGCGCCTGGATCACCAGGTCATTTTCGGTCTGGAAGACGTCGACTGCCAGCTGGCCTTCGCCGTCAAGCCAGCTTTCTTTTTCTTTGGTTTCTTTTGTTGGTTCTTTGGTATTCATGGCGCGGATTGGTTTAACTTCAAAACTTGGTTTGGCGTCGCTGCCGGCTTTTGGAGACGCTTTCTTTTCTTTTTTGCCGGCGGCCGGTTCCGGTTCTTTGTTTCCCTTGGTCTTCGGCGGATCGATCTCTGCGTTTTTGTCGCCGTCATCGTCAGGTTCCATTCTTTGGGGCTCGCTTTCCGCCGGAGCGGTTTTCATTCCCTTTTTTAATTTTTCTAAAAATGACACGGTACCGATTATAATTATTTAAGTTTCATGTCGCAGACGCTTTTCATCCCTTTCAGCTTTTCGATCTTTTTGTAGAGCAGCGTTCCCATGAGGGCGATCAAGACCAGCATGGCCGGCAGGAATTCAATGTTCTCTTCACTTCCAATTATAGATAAATCGTAAAGACCGTGCAACAAGCTGACCAAAGCGATTCCCCCGACAAGATAGCGGATTTTTTTGTCGCGGTGGCAAAATGTCATTGCCATGTAATATCCCAGGATGCCGGAACACAGGGCGTGGACCAGGATCGCGGTTACCGACCTGACCAGCGAAGCGATGAATGCCGTTTCGATCTGCGGTATCAAAAACAAGAACAGCAGATTTTCCACCGCGGCGAACCCCATGGCCGAAATAACCATATACATCACAAAATCCAGGGGTTCGTCCAACTGCCAATTGCCGTTGATCGATTGTTCCTTTAACCACACAACGGCGTATTTAAAAAATTCTTCGACAAAAGCGATGCCGATGATGTTGGAAACGACCAGCGTTGCCAACGGCGGCAGGCCAAGCTGGTAAAATATTCCCGGCGAGCAGCTATCGGCAAGGCCGCGGCAGTCGTTGGTCAAAAAAAGTTCGATATACACCGCCGGTATCGTGATGAGGGCGCCAAGAAAAAAAACCGCCAGGATTTCCGACTTGGGCTCGGGATGTTTATCCTGCCTTAAATAAAACCACAGCCAGGCGATGCAGGGGAAAACCCCGACTGCCACATACATCAGGTCAAAGAAAGGCGAGCGGGGGATCGTCAGCGCGGCCCAGATATAATCCAATGGAAGGTTGGCCATATAAACATTTTAGATTGTTTATCCGTTTTGGTAAACCGGCGCAAAGCAGTAAATACTTATATTTCTTCAATGTATTTTGACGCCGCGGGGCATTTACCCCGCGGCGTCGACCAAGGGAGTATCCTCCTTTGGAATCCGCAATTTTGGTATACCCTGCGGCAAGGCCGCAGGGTATACCAAAATCAAACGGGCTTTTTTGCGGGTATCCCGCCAGCGTTTACTTTTTTAAGATTTCTGTTAAAATATAGAGCGTTCATTAAGGGGTCTGTTATTGCTGATCCTTTATGGCCCCATCGTCTAACGGTTAGGACACTGCCCCTTCAAGGCAGTAACACGGGTTCGATTCCCGTTGGGGCCGCCACGCTGAGCGTGGCGGTTGGGACGCTGAGCGTCCCGCCGTTTCGCTTTTCAATCTGCGGTTTTGGCATTTTGGCAACGCTTAGCGTTGCTGTTAGTAGGATGCTTGGAGTTTCAAATTCGTCATGGCTATCGATTATCTTAATTTATCATCATCCGATGACCTGGGGCGGTGGAGTGACAGGTTATTTTACCGGGTATTCGAAATATTTCCCGGGTTTTTGTCGTGGTCGACATTGGTGCTGGCCGGATTGCTTTCCTGGCTGGCGCCGGTCGCGGTGGCGATATTCATAATAATTTTTGACCTGTACTGGCTTTTGCGCGTGCTTTACCTGGCGTTCCACCAGGTTTCGAGCCATCGCAAGATGAAGATCAGCATTGCCACGGATTGGTTTGGTAAACTGAAAAAAGAAAAAGACGGCGCCTGGCAGAATATTTACCATTTGATCGTCTTGCCGTTCGTAAACGAGGGGGAGGGCGTTTTGCGTTCAACCCTGCAAGAGATCGGCAAGAGCGATTATTCCAGGGATAAATTCATAATAGTTTTCGCGCTCGAAGAGAGGTCGGGAGTCGCGGCCAGGAATGCCGTGGCCAACATGACCAGGGAATTTAAGGGCATTTTTTATTCGATGACATCCACGGTCCACCCGGCGGGAATTGCCGGCGAGCTGGCCGGCAAGGGCGCCAATGTCGAGTGGTCGGTCAAGGAGCTGCAAAAAAGTTTTTTCCCAAAGCTTCCGATCGACACAAAAAACATAATTGTGTCGCTTTTTGATATCGACACCAAACCTTATCCGGGCTACTTTGCCTGCGTGACCTGGCATTATCTTAACGAAGCGGACCGCCAGCACGTAAGCTTCCAGCCTATCCCGGTCTATAACAACAACATCTGGGAGGCATCCGTGTTCTCCCGGATTGTAGCTTCGTCGTCGACCTTTTGGCAGATGATGCAGCAGGAGCGTTCGGAGTTGTTGGTGACTTTCTCAAGCCATTCGATGCCACTGGCAACGTTGCTTGAAGTGGGCTACCCGCGTAACGCGGTGTCCGATGATTCCCGGATCTATTGGCGGGCCTATTTTAAGTACGGCGGGAATTACAAGGTTGTGCCGCTTTACTATCCGGTTTCGATGGATGCCGTCATCGCTCCCACGATCTGGCGCACGATACTAAACCAGTATCGGCAACAGCGCCGCTGGTCATGGGGGGTCGAAAACGTCCCCTATGTAATGTTTAATCTTTTCTTGAATCCGGCTAGCGGAAATATCCCTCTGTCGAAAAAACTTTCGCACGCGGTGGCGATGCTGGAAGGTTTTTGGTCCTGGGCTACCGGATCCATAATCACCTTTTTCTTGGGGTGGCTGCCCCTGCTTTTTGGGGGATCAAATTTCAACAGGACGCTTCTGGCCTACAACCTGCCCAACCTGACTTCCCGGATATTGACGCTGGCGATGGCGGGCATGATCGTGTCGGCCATCATCAGCTTGCAACTCCTGCCGCCGCGGCCAGAGGGTTACAGCAAATGGCGCACGCTGTCGATGGTCCTGCAGTGGGTGCTTCTGCCCGTGACCCTGATAATCTTTGGTTCGTTCCCGGCGCTGGAATCCCAAACCCGCCTGATGATCAAAAAGCCCCTGGGCTTCTGGGTCACCGAAAAATCCCAAAATAAATAATCTTGCATTCTTTTCTATGGAAATCAAAGTCAGTCTAAATGTCGAAGAATTCATAGATAGCCTAGAGAAAGAAACGATCGCTAAGGTCGTAAGAGTTGTTGAATTGCTTGAAGAATTTGGCAGGGGACTATCAATGCCACACAGCAAGAAGATTGATAATGAGATTTATGAATTGCGTATCCGCGGCAGTCAGGAGGTCAGGATCTTTTACGCCTTTCAAAAAACAAACATAGTATTGCTTCATGGATTTATTAAAAAGTCAGATAAAATACCGCAAAGAGAAATTAATACAGCGATAAACAAATTGAAGCAGTTGACAAATATATAACATATATGATATATTATGACTATGAAGACTTTTACCCAGCTAAAATCAAAACTATTAAAAGATAAAGAAATCAACAGCGTCTATGAAAAGCTGGGCCCGGAGTTTGCTTTGATCGAAACAATCATCGAAAAGCGATTGCAAAAAGGCCTTACCCAAAAAGAATTGGCGCAAAAGATCGGTACCAAGCAATCCGCGATCTCCCGCCTTGAATCCGGCAAAGCCAACCCCTCGTTATTATTTCTGCAAAAGATCGCCAAAGCCCTTCATTCAAATCTCGAAGTAACTTTTAAGTAATCGGCGTGTGTAACCGCAGAAGTTTTGCTCCTGCGAATTTTGTGTCATTTGACAAGAATTAGGGCGGGATATAAGATGAAGTTAATCTTAAGATAAACATTATATTTGCATGGGAAACAACCAAACCATTGTCGGGTTAAAGGAGTTGCGGGAGAATATTGATACTTACATCGAGGGCGTCAAAAAAGGGCGGTCTTTTATTGTGGTTAGGAAGTCTAAGCCGGTGTTTAAGATTTCTTCATTGGATGATGTCGATGAATTATGGGAACAAGTGGTTGATTTTACCAAGATCAAAAAAGGCGGCATTAAGATTGATGAGATTTTAAGTCGGCTGTGATATGGTCGATAAGGTGCAAAAGGCGCTGGATAAATTAACCGCCAAGGAAAGGACGGCAGTTAAAGAAGTTTTATCTTTGCTGGAAAACCGGCAATTGGAAAATCTCGATATCAAGAAATTGAAAGGCAAAGACGATATTTTCCGGGCGCGCAAGGGAAACATTAGGATTATTTACCAAGACAAGGGCAAAGATGGCATTTTTTGTGCTAACGATCGAGCGAAGAAACGACAATACTTATAATTTTTAAAATCCGCAGGAGTTTTGCTCCTGCGGATTTTATTTCGTTTCGGACATTCGAATATTTGGATATTCGAATTTTATTCCAAGTGGGTGCGGCGGTTAAAGTCGGCGATCCTGGAGCGGAGTTGGGGGTGCTTGGAGAGGTTTGGGTCGTTGGTTAGCACGCCTTTGGCCGCGGCGCGCGAGCTTTCCACCAGCTTTGTGTCGGCTAACGAGGCCATTACCAGGTCGGGGATGCCGGATTGTTTTTGGCCCATGACTTCGCCCGGGCCGCGGATGGCCAGGTCTTTTTGCGCCAGCTCAAAACCGTTGTCGCAGTTGACCATGGCTTTTAGGTAGCTGGTGGGTTTGTCGGCAAATAACAGGCAATAGGATTGGTGCACGCCTCTCCCGACCCGGCCGCGGAACTGGTGTAACTGGGCCAGGCCGAACTTCTCCGCGCCTTCGATCACCATGATCGAGGCGTTGGGGATGTCGATGCCGACTTCGATGACCGAAGTGGAAACCAGGATGTCGGTTTTTTTGTCTTCAAACGCTTTCATGATTTCCTGTTTTTCGGCGGATTTCATCTTGCCATGCAACATGGCTACCGACAATTCCGGGAAAACCTTTGTTGATAATTTTTCGTATTCTTCTTTGACCGCCTTGACCGCTTCCTTGGACCCAAAACTGTCAAATAGGGTTGGCAGAAGGTCTTTGTTTTCCGGTTCGATCCGGGGGCAGATGACAAATACTTGCCGGCCGCTTTTTATTTCTTGGCGTAGGAATTCGTAAGCCGCCGGTTGTTCCTGGGGCAGGACGATCCTAGTCTCGACCGTGAGCCGTCCGGGAGGCATTTCGTCGAGCAGCGACAGATCCCGGTCGCCATAGAGTGTCAATGAGAGCGAACGGGGGATGGGTGTGGCGGTCATTGACAGCAGGTGCGGGACAAAATCGATCTTGGCGTCGTTAGCCTTTGCCAAGGTCGCGCGCTGG
>Ga0182021_10008036_pt1 | contig 12513 bp, 13 predicted proteins | sample 612E3MmetaG_FD_120493 | JGI IMG/M metagenome (GOLD analysis project Ga0182021, IMG submission 120493) | Permafrost microbial communities from Stordalen Mire, Sweden - 612E3M metaG (Illumina Assembly) | ecosystem: Environmental > Terrestrial > Soil > Wetlands > Permafrost | place: Sweden... | reverse complement strand
TGCCTGAATCGTAGACAGCATTTTCAGGGTAATTTCCAGCATATATGCTTGCAATGACGGTGTTACTGGTGTCCGATATGACGTACACGTTTGGGGCGCCCGCATTTTGGGGGTTGCCGCGATCGGTTACGAATATCTCGCCTTTGCCATAATCATAAGCCATACCATAAGGGTACCACCATGAAATTGACGTTATGTTTGCAACTATGGCGTTGGTGGTATCTGATATGATTGAAACCATTGGAGGTTCGCCCTGAGCTTTTGCGTCGCCTGAAGTTACGAATATCTCTCCGTTGCCTGAGTCATACACCAATTCATGGGCAGACCCGTATCCCACAAGGGTGTCCACCGTTGCGACTACTTTGTTTGTGCTATCCGATATTTCTGAGATTATGCCGGAAGCGTCTAGAACGAGTATTTCGCCTTTGATAGAATCGTAGGCTAAGGCGCCAGTAATAGACGGTATTGTAGAGCTTGGGGAAAGTGTTGAAGCAGCGCGAACAAGACTCATTGTAGACAAAGCAAAAACCATAACGAACATCAAACCTAAAATCTTCCAAACTTTAACTTTCATAAACATTCTCCTTCCCCAAAAGTCAGCTTTGATTTGAATATAAATTTTGCCCCAAATATCAAATATGATTACAAAAAAAAGAAGAAAAATGCGAGGCACGAATCTACTTAGAAAAAGAGCGCGTGCGGGTCGATTTTCTTGCTGCCAATCCAACCGTACATAAAGTCCCAATCACTAGTGCAGCACCAACCAAAAGGAGGGTTGCATTACTGAACTCTGGTACAGTTGGACTCGGCGACGTAGCGGCAGATGAGGTTGGCGACGCAGAGGTGCTTGGACTTGACGAGGCTACAGAGGTTGGGCCGGGCGTGGAAGTCCCACTCGATGGATCTGATACTACCGCTAGGCTGCCCATGCTACCTGATGTAGAACCTGGATTATTGATTGCGTAGACCGTGCTTGTTCCCGAGTCATAAGCTATGCCATCGGATGAGCTTGCATAACCGTTAGTATTCACTGTTCCAACCACGTCGTTCGTCTTGTCCGAAATGATTGCGACCGAAGCACCGTCATTCATGTAAATTTCACCTTTGTTAGGATTGTATGCCATGGCGCCTAGATTGACTGTTGTTGGTAAGTTGATGGTTGCAACGACCTTGTTGGTGCTGTCTGATATAATTTGGACAATGGAGTTAGTGGTACCTTGTTTTGAATCGAAAACTGAGCCTCCAACGAAAATTTCGCCCTTGCCAGAATCATAGACCAGATAATCGGGGGTGCCGCTGACTGGTACAGTATTGGTGACAGCATTTGTGTTGGCTGATATAACATAAATACTGCTGCTGCCTTGGTCGCCCGTGTTCTGTGCAGCAAATATTTCGCTTTTGGCTGAATCGTCAACAATTGATGTTACAGATTGTGTGAGGCTAGATATGATGGTGTTAGTGGTGTCCGAGATGACTGCGATGACCCCATTGTAAGACATGAATACTTCACCTGTTTTGGGATCGAAAGCTGCTAGATCTAAACCGTTTGTGTCAGTTACGTTTGCAACAACCTGGTTGGTTGCGTCTGAAATGGCGTATGCTCCGGTGGCGTCTGCAACCCAAATTTCGCCTTTGCCAGAATCGTAGGCCATGTTGTAGGGTGGACCTGCGTACTGCGTAAGCGCTGTTATGTCGGCAACTTGTTGGTTGGTGCTGTCTGAGATAACTTGGATATCTCCACCAACGTAGTTACAGACGAAAATCTCATGCATGACAGGATCATATACTACTCCTACAGGAGTGACTCCCGTTGTTATGGTGGTTGTCAATGAAGCAGAGTGGACTGAGCCAGCTATAGACAACATAAAGATAACTATTGAAAGCAAACCTAAGACCTTCCAAATTTTAACTTTCATAATTATTCTCCCTCCAAATGGTCAGCTTCGATTTAAACATAAATTTTATCCCAAATCGATCAGGCACAACCGACTATAGGCTAAAAAAACCGTTACTACCAAATAACAAACACAGAAAAAGAAAAAAGATGATTGAGTCAGTGAAAAAGACTCTTATTGTTTCTTATAAAAGAACCTTAAAGCAGCAATGACCAGCAGCAAGAAACCTAATACGGTAAAAATGGTACCGAAGCCTGAGCCGCGCAGAGGAGCGCCAGGAACAGTTATTATGTATAGTCCAACGATCACCAAGAGTATCCCTAGAACGCCCAAAATGATGGCGTGCATGTTGCGGTTGCTACTAGTTTTTCCTTGTTCGCCCATTTCAAATACCTCTTTATTCCACATCATTCCTTTCCGTATATAAGCTTTATACCGCTCAAAATTATCAAACTTCTATTCAGTTAGACCGGCTTTTTGGACTAAATTACCTAGCATGTAGCGCTACCTTTTTTCTCCTAAACTCCTTCTGAGGGGGCGTGGGTTTGCAAGCGAATTTAAGACTTCTGCTAAATGCTGCAGTCCCGTGTCATTGAAAGAATTCCTCCAACACGGGCGCTAGGGCTTCGGGTTGCACATCGTGTGTCTGGCGTATTAGCATGCGAAGTTGGGCGTTGGGAATCGCTTCCTTGAGCACTTGAGCACTTTCACGCATAGAAGGAGGACTAGCCTCGCCATACAATACAAGCGTAGTTGCAGTAACCTTAGCGGCCAACTCTGTAGGAACAGAACGGTCTTCGCCCAAAACAGCACTATCATAAGCAAGAGTTGGAGCCAAAGCCTCCAAACCGGGCCACATCGGTGAATTCCGCATGAAATTAATTTGATCATCGGGCACCTGCACAAATTTCATGAAGAGAGCTACGACATCGCCCCTCTTTCCGCTTGAAAGCAATTTTTCAAGCTGCTTGTTGTACTCCCGCGTGGCGTTGCGACCTTCATCACTCGAATCATACGCCGCATCATATAACGCAAGCTTTTGAACCTCGTCACCTAAAATGCTTGCCGCAACAAGAGCCAAAGCGGCACCGGAAGAAATTCCATAAAGGTATCCAGACCCACCGAACGCGTCGAGCAACGCCACGATGTCCTCAACTTCACGCTGCAGAGCATATGGAAGAGTATCAGTGCTATCCCCTCGTCCACGCCTATCATAGTTGACTACTGCGAAATCAGGAGCAAGGAGCATAGCGAGTTTTTGCTCAGTCCAGCCGGATCTAGTGGAAAGAGCCCCGCCCACAATGATGACTAAAGGTCCATGACCTATTTTGTCGTAAGCGATCTTTGTGCCATCCTTGGACGTTGCTGTGGATGTCATTATTCTCCCCTTATTCCGCTTTTTGACAAAAACAAAGTCTCCTTTCAATAACTATAAAAATTCATGAACATGAATGAAATATCTTTTTTGGAGTAAAATGACCGCCAGAAATTAGCCTGATACTTTGAAACAGGAATGACATTTTTCGCATTTGTAAGCTTCAACGAAGAAAAACCGGTTTTTGAATGATCTTTCGGGCTTTGCAACGTTTTTGCCACATTCAGGACATTTAGCCACTAAATTCCTCTCGATATGGTACTATACAGTACAAATAGACACTTGAAGGTGTGTTGGCACAAAATGTTACAACAATTCGTCTCTAAACTCTTGACAACAAATCAATCGCCAAAAAACTTGACAGCCCCCCCTCAAAAAATATCTCAGGGTTGAAACAGAAATGGCAGCAATAGATCACGGGGCTTTTGGTTTGCAGCTCAATTGCCCATTTACTCGTTAAGTTCACAGGGACAAGTTCCAGTACCTGATCTCAACGTATAGCAATTGTTCTTAAATCTGCAGTGAAGCCCTTCGCTGTCGTCTCCAGTTTTGCTACCAGAATAGATGTTCCCTTCAGGTTCTTCTAATTTCCTACGGATTGCGGCATACTCGCCCTGAAACCTGTCAAGTTTACTCATGAATTCTGGACCCTTAACGCCTTCTGGCATCTAACCTTCTCCTTTTCTCAATATCTCTTAAGGAAAAATAAGCATATAAAACTTGTTGCTAAACTAGGTTGGACACAAAACCTGTGAATTTGACGCTCTCGCGCGAGCAAAAACCCAATTTTTTTATGGGATTTCGTCTTTAGCGGTTACCGATCAATAAGTAAGTCCTCGCCGTCAACCTTCACTTCGTAAACTTGTAAACCTTGAGTATTTCCAGAGATTGGTTTCCCAGTTATTACGTCGAAGCTTGAAAAATGGCGAGGGCAAGTAACAATTGTCTTATTCAAAGTGCCCTTGGAGAGCAAAGCACTCATATGTGGGCATCTATCGCCGACAGCGTAGAATTTGCCTTCAACGTTAGCAATCAGGATCTCTTTTCCTTCAACTTCCACATGTATCATTTTGCCTGCGGGAACATCGCCTGTTTTGGCGACTTTCACATAACTCGCAGTTTGTTTCCATGTTTCAATTACTGCTGGAAAATCTTCTTGTTTCGGAATATTTTCTGCTGTCATAGTTAAGCACTACCTGAGCGTAGGTTTGAGCTAGATAAATAAATTTATGAATTATCCGTCCATAATAATCATCGCATTAGATTACTCGGCAAGTTTTAACCGAAAAGTAACAGCCACTTAGAAAAGAATCATCAACCATCAAGGTAACAAAACCAAAAACCCTAAACGATAAAAGAGCAATTCTATCCGAAAAAACCTTATGAAATCTAACCAAATTCCTATTCGACCCACAAATCAATTATGCCTACCTAATTCAAGCTGCAAACTTGCCCAAATGAGCAAAAGCCACTCCAAACAACTTTAAATATTTGAGTTCGCTTAAGAAAATATGAGGCTTTGATTTTGTTTTTCGACGCTGTAACAATTAATGTTACGAACCTTCTTGTGGCGATAATTGGACTGTTAATCCTCTGGATCATCGTTTCTATACCTGTTTGGCTTGCGGGAAAAGCCGCAACTGGAGGAACCGCAACTTTTGGAGACGCCCTCCTCGCAACCCTGGCGGGACCCATCGTCTACTTCATAGTAAACATCGTCGTGGACATCTTCTTGGGCGCGCTAATAGGGTCAACGGCGAATGTTTTCGGCTACGTGCTAGCTTTCATCGCTTGGATTTGGGTTTTCAAAGCCAGCTTCCAAACTGGATGGCTACAAGCGATCCTCATCGCCATCATGGCATGGCTAATATTCATTGTCATGAGCGTAGTGATTGGATCTTTGTTTGGAGTGATGTACCCGTCACCTTTCTTCCCCACAATCTAAGCACGAAACAAGCAAGCAAAAACGACCTAGCTGCCCGCTAAGAAGCAGGTCTGAAGCAAAAAATGGCCGACCCGGATATTCAAAGTTCATCAATGATCTTCTTAAACTGGGGTTGCAGCTGCGGCAAGTCATTTATAGCCGTGTTCCAAATCGAAGGCCAATCAGCGCTGAAATATTCGTGGGTAAGTTCGTGTCTCATCCCGCATAGTCTTTGGTAAGGGATGTGATAATAGTAGAAACAGTCTTTTACTTTTCTATTTTTTGATACTACCCAAACCGCTTCAGCGATATCCCGTAACACATCCTTCAATGCATGCATGTGTATTTTGTGTTGAAGAAACGTTTCGAAGGTTAACCCACGTGTTACTTCTCTAATATCGTCAATGTAATCAACAATTTCCTTCAAGTAAAGTTTAGGGTCTCTACGTTCAGGCTCTCTTGTCAAACCGCAACGGCCTCTTTAAGCACCTCATCTCGTATGTACTTATTCAGGAATTCCTTAGAAACAACATCAACTTTCACTTTGAGCTTTCGTCGGAGATACTGTTTCAAGTCGTATACCGTAAAGAGACTTACTGCCCCCGAGTACGTTACTAGAATGTCTAAGTCACTCTTTTCAGTCTGCCTTTCCCGCGCGTAAGATCCAAAGATGTCGATGGTTGCAACTTTGAAACGCCTATTCAACGTCGGCTTCAGAGCTTGAAGCTGCAGCTTCACCTCTTCAAGCGACCTTACAGTAGACACCGTTTGAACCAAGACTGGGTTCGCCTCCAATTAGTAAAATATGTTTTTTATTTTGTTAATAAGGATGCTGGACAAGCTCGGCACGAAAAGCGGCCAAATGCACTTCTCAGAGTGCTCTGTTTACCGACCTGACACGATTTTCTTTATAGTCGTTATTGACAAGCGAAAAAAAACTAATTCTCTCCATTAGACATATTACCAAGAAGACAACGTCCCAGTAAAAAATGCGGCGGTGATGCCTGTTTACGTACCAAAGAGGTAGTTCTTTTTTCCGCCTGGACTTAATTCGGGAATTGTCATTACAAATTTCGCGCCTTTGCCTGGTTCGCCAATCTCCTCGATTTGCCAGCCGTAAACGTTCACCATCCTTTTTGACAAAAACAAGCCAAAACCCGTGCTTCCTCCGGTACTGAAGCCCTCTTTGAAAACCTTCGCCTTGTCTTCCGCAGAGATGCTGACACCATCATCTTCATAAACCAACTTCAACCCACAAGAATTGGTCTTTTCAAAATGCAACCTTATCGTTGTTGTTTTTTTGCCGTATTTTCGAGTGTTGTCGATGAAATTATAAAATAGTTGCCCAAGACTAGAATCCGCAAGCAGTTGTAAACTACTAGAATCGTTAATAACATTCAGTTTTAGACCAGAGAAAAGCGCCACTGCCTCATTAAACGTGGCTTTAACATCGATATACTTCAGTTCCTCAACGCCTAACAGCTCATAAACTTTTGCAAACTCAAATCCGCGCTGAACCTCTAACAGCTTCCTCAATTTCGAGCAGACCGTCAACAATATCCGCCTGATCTTGATGCTTCTTTTTGAGCAAATAGGTGTTTCCCGCTATGACGCTCAATCTATTTCTAACGTCATGCCTAGTCAGCTTTCCAACAACGTTTAGCTTCTCATTTGCCAAAACCAGCTTATCCACCGTACGCCTGAGCGCTTTCTCACCACTCTTGCGTTCGTTAATGGGAACCCCAAGTTCCAGCGCGGCTGTGACTTTTCCATTTTCATCTCGTATTGGAGTGACCAATTGCTCAATCCAGAGTTCTTTGCCTTCAGCGTCTTTGGTGACAAATTCGTATCTATCAAACTGTGAACCTTCATCGAAAACTCTTCGCACGCCACAATGCGAACAGATTTTGCCTGTTTTTCCAAAAACCTCAAAGCACTTTCTGCCTTCTACGGCGCCCGAACTTCTCAAAAGCTGATTAGCCCAAACAAACCGATAATCTCTATTCACAATGGCTAAGCCACAATTCATGCTTTCTGAAACCATCTCGAGGAGACTGTATTTCTGTCTAAGTTCTGCTTCGGCTTTCTTTTGTTCAGAGATGTTCGCGTTAAAAGACATTAATTTTCCATCAGGCAATTTCACCGCGTTTACAAAAACAACTACCGGCTGACCGTCTTTCTTCTTCAGCCTAAATTCCAATTGAGACTTTCCATTAGTTTGAAGCAGTGAAAGCTGCTGGAAAGCTATTGACAAGTCTTCTTCAAACACGAGTTCAGCTAAAGACTTTTCCATCAGTTCCTTTCTGGAGTAGCCCAGCAATTTGCAAGCTTCTTCATTCACTTCCTCCAATTTCCCATCAGAACTACCAACCATGATTGCAACAGGCGAATTTTCCACGTATGCTAAGTACTTCTTTTGAGAACTTCTCAAAGCTTCTTCCACTTTCTTACGTTCGGTTATATCTATAACCAGACCTCTTAGCCCTGCAACTTTTCCCTGATAAAAAATAGGCGACGTTTTCACAATCGCCGTGTAAGTCTCACCGTTTTTCTTGAGGAGCGTATACTCGCTGGCACCACTGTCGGTACCATGATCTTCTCCGTTAATCGCCTTCTGCACATTTTCTTGCGCTCTTTCGCGTTCCGACGGAACGACGAACGACAACAAATTCAGCCCCTTCTCGAGTTCCTCCTGCGTAAAACCCGTTATTTCAAAAGCTCGTTTACTAAAGAAGATAATCTTCCCAGTTAGATCAGTCTCAAACACTGTTTCCGGCAAAAGGTTTACAAGGTCTCGATATCGCTCTTCACTTTTTATTAAAACTTCTTGAACCTTATTATGTTCAGTTATGTCAATGACCAACCCCCTGAGCCCAGAGACTTTGTCCTTGGAAAAACGAAGAGAAGTCGCGATAAGTGCCGGAAAAGTTGTCCCGTCCTTTCTCAAGAACGTGTATTCTGTTGGCACATAATTGCCTCCTGCCAGCAACCTTTGAATGTTTTCCGCAGCTCTCTTTCTATCTTCTGGAACAAGAAACTGCGTGGCGCTTAATCCTTTTTCGAAATCCACCTTTGAAATGCCCGCGATTTCTAGCGCTCGCTCATTTATGTAATCAACTTTCCCAGTTATGTCAGATTCGTAAACTATGTTTGGCATTGAATTCGCTAGTTCCCGATACCTTGCCTCGCTTTCACGCAAAGTGTCCTCTGCTTTTTTTCTTTCGTCTATCTCCAAGAAAAAGGCTTGAATTGCCGGTTGACCATTGAAATGAATTAAACTTGAAGATGCCCGCATCCAAACTATTGATCCATCTTTTCTAACCGCACGAAAATCGTAGCTTGCTTCCCTTTGTTTCCCCATAAGGCGATCTCTGAAACGATTAAAAAATGATTCTCTATTCTCAACGTAAGCCAAATTCATAACTTCTTGAGGGGACAGCGATTCAAATTCTTCCACACTGTAACCCAGTATTCTGCTCATGGCCGCGTTGGCGAAAACAATTCGCGTCGGCATTCCTTGTGCAATCATTATTCCCTGGAGCGACTCTTCAACCACCAGGCGATATTTGGCTTCTGAGTCAATAAGCATTCTTTTTGCTTTATTACGTTCGACCGTCTTAGAAATTGAATCAGCCATTTCGCAGTAAACAGCTTCCGGAGAACCGTTCTTGTTGATGTACCCGTCAGCCCCCAAATTCAAAGCCTCAACAATAACTTCTTCCCTACCCTTGCCAGTAAACAAAACAAATGGAAGGTCCATTCGCCGCTCTTTGAGTTCTCTCAAAAAGTCTAACCCAGTCTTCAGCGGCATCTAATAATCAGAAACGATAACATCGTAATCCCTTGTTGCCAATTCCTTGAAAGCATCGTCAACACAACATGCGTTATCAACCTCGAAAGCGCCCACATCCATCAACATCGCCTTCGAAATATCCAGCATGGAAACGTCGTCGTCAACATGCAACACTCGAATAACCGCCTTCCCACACGAAACCGCGAAAGCAGGTAACTCTTTAACCTTGCAACCCGGATTAGATTGTGGTATTATCCTGGCCCCAGACTCAGACATTTAAGACTATGGTAATAAAGAAGTTATGAATTAGTAATACATAGCGCAATTTTTTGTTTCACTTACGAAAAAGCGAAGCGCATTCAGCACAAATACTTAAGCAAATCCATATTTAAATTTGTTCCCAAGGCAGAAAACAAGAGATGATGATGACGCAAACAATTCCGCTTCATCATCTTCTAACCCAAAAGGAATAGCGCGATTGATTTTCCCAGTTTCCAGAAAAACCAACCTTCAATTCGAACTAAATAGAAGTAGTAGTCGTCTAGGGCCTGTAGCGTCGACTACTTCTAACAGACGAAACAGCTTCAACTCCGAGAAGTTGCTGCTGCTGATGCTGCTGCAACTGGATGCAAAACGTCAGTTGCAACAACCACACACAAACCAAATCACAGCTTAAAGGGTACAAGAAAACAAGAACTGCATATACAAAATGTATAGACAAAACGTATCAACAATCCAACTTCAACCCTTCACGCCATCATACACAAACGCAAAAAGACAAAGATACTAGAGTTTTGCGGAAAAAGATTAAATATCAAAAGCTCCCAGTGAGGAGTGGGAGAAAGGAATGCAGCAACAGAGCAGAGGCTATAATGCCAATACCGTTAATCAGCATTTATCGTTTAAAGATCGTCTTGTCGCAAAAATAAAGTGGCTTTTCACCAAAGAAGGCAGACCAAGCCTGCTGGTCATTATCATAGGCTTTATCGTGGGCGCCTTCGTTGACGGAGCGGTCGGAATCATTCTTTCAACAATCATCGGACTAGCGGTCCTAACATTCCTGAAGAAATTCCATCTGCCAACAAAACCCTGGCAAGCAACTGTTACTACTTTATTCCCAATAATCGCCCGACTTTGTTTCATGATGATTCTGTTGCTCCCTGTGGCAGACGCCTCAGTTGGGCTTTTGTTGCCTTCAGGGCACAACCCAGATACTCTCATGAAGTATCTAAGCATCATGGTAGTAGTCCCAAAAAACATAGTCAGCAATGCACCCATCACTGACCCGTTCCCCGGCATACCAATCATTGTTGCATTAAGCGTAATTCTCATGTTTTGGGGAAGCTTGAACCTTTACAAGAGAAAAAATTTTGCTATTGCACTTTCAGGCTTAGTATTGTACACAATTTCACCCACTATAGCATCAGCAGTAACTCCTGGGCATTTTAACCAAGTAAGTTCCTACGCTGTAGGGTACTATCTTGGATGGGTTGGCTTAGTCCTAATTGTAGTTGACAAATTCTTCCTCCACCGCATTCTGAAAACGCCTGCACCAATGTCACCTAACCCTACAATTCAAAACGCAAACCGCTTTATGTCCATATTTCCAGTTTTCACTGTAGCACTACTCTTCAGCCAGCTACAAACCCTCCACATACATCTTCCCATGATTACACTCCAAATCGATCAGAGCGCAGGTTTTGAAGAAGCGCATCACGCGTTTGCAAGCGTCTTCACAGGAGCAGTTGCCGCCATTGGTGCAGCAGTAGTAATCGAAGGAGCGACATCATCAGACGACTCCTCTTCCTCCGATGATTCAGGACCTACGGAACCAACTTCTTCGCCAGAAATTCCTCCAACGCCACCAGAAGTTCCAACAGCTCCACCTACTCCCCCAGACGCCCCGCCCAATCCACCGCAGCCAGATACGACTTCTGAAACGCCAGCGCCGCCAGAAGCCCCCCCAGAATCAACCACACCGGGTCCCCATGTAGGCGACACTCATCAATACACAGACGAATTCGGCAACCAACAAACTCTGATCCTACAGCCCGACGGAACATGGGTAAGAGATTCAGATGGTCATACAGTAGACATTGACAAACTCAACGATTACCTAAAACAAGCAAAAGCTGACCAAGACTTCATGAATAAAGACCAACAACACCAGATCGATACTGACAAAACCAAAGCAGCCAGTGATGACAAGGCACTTCACGATTCCTTGGAAGCCGCTCACGATGACACCAAGAAATTCTGGAAAGACTACTACACCCAAGAAAACGAATTCAACTCTTGGGAAGCAGAACACGAAATACAAAAAGCTGAAGGCTACGAAAAACTCGAGAAAGTCGCAGAAATCACCAAAAAAGGCGCGGACACGCTAATTTTCATCGGCAAGTACACCGTCCCCGGCGGAAGACAGGTCGCAGACATCTACGAAGTCACCACAGAAATCGCCGAAGGCGCCGCTGACGGAAAGCCCGGAGAAGGCTTGGCAAAAGGCACCATAAAAGCCGGAGAAAAAATACTCGAACACGTCATATTCCACAAACTAGAACACGCTCTTGGACACGAAAGCGACGCAGGAAAAATCGTTCACTACCTCAACTCAGAAAAAGGCAGCTTACCTGAGAACTTCATTAAAGACAAGATAAAAGGCGCAGGTCCTGAAAAACTCGGAGAAATAATCAAAGAGAAAACAGGACTAGAACACTCCGAAGGCGGACCGGAACACTCTGAAGGTGGATTAGAAAACACCGAATCAGGAGCTCCCTCAGAATAGTAACAAAATCACATCAAAAAAGGAGAGGATGAAAAACATGAGTATCAAAACAAAAAACGAAATCCCCAAAAATAGTATCACAATCCCTGAAGACCTATTGGGCGCACTGGCACAAGCAGTTCCAGGTCAAAAAAGCCCTCTGTCTCCATTAAACATCAAAGATTCAAAGAGCACTCCAAACAAAATGTCCCAGCTAAAAGAAACAGGCATTCTCGACACCATGGGGCAAGTTAAAAACGAATACCGCCAAATGATAGACACCCTCGCCAAAGCCCGCACGGTTACTTCCTTAAGATACACCGCAGGAAGCCGCTTCTACGAACTCATCGTAAGCTTCCCCGACGCAAAAAACCAGCCCACAGTTTCAGCCCTACACAACAACAACCAACTAATCATAGAAACCCCAGCAGCCATAGAAGAAGCGTTTACCGTAATCGACCAAAGCATGGGCCACAGCAAACTCTCAAGCAACAACTTCTTCGCAAAACTCACCCAAGAAGAAGCCATAACCCTCTTCGCCCTTATGGATCTAGCAAGAAGCTCAAATCTTCACGCACTCGCCGACGGAACACCTCTAAAGAACGCTGCTTTTGACCTCCCAGCCATTATCAACAAGGTAATTAACGCCAAAGAAACCTTCCAATCACTCGCCTACGTCATACAAGATCAACTAGAACTCTCAGTTCCAACATCAGCCCCCCAAGTAGAAGAAGGCTTAGAAAAACTAGTCGCCAAAAACCT
>Ga0182021_10008035_pt1 | contig 12513 bp, 6 predicted proteins | sample 612E3MmetaG_FD_120493 | JGI IMG/M metagenome (GOLD analysis project Ga0182021, IMG submission 120493) | Permafrost microbial communities from Stordalen Mire, Sweden - 612E3M metaG (Illumina Assembly) | ecosystem: Environmental > Terrestrial > Soil > Wetlands > Permafrost | place: Sweden... | reverse complement strand
CAGCCCGCCTTTGCGGCATTGGCGGACGCTCCCGGAAGGCCGGTTGGAAACCGGCCGCAGGTTGAAAACCTGCCCCACAAAGGCACGCGGGGCCTTGCGCACAGGTACGCTCGGATTCGAGCGGTTTTGCGGGTGAATCGCCTCCACGCGCACTTCGGCGCCGCGCACCCTCACTTCGGCGCGAACTTGAAGTCGGAAATCGCGATCTCGTCGCTCCCCTGGATCAGGAATCCGAACTTGCCCTGGGTGAAATCGCGCCCCGCCTCGACGAAGTTGTCGAGTAGCTTCCAATCGGCGCCGATTCGCACCTTCTGCGAAAGGTGATCCGGCGCCACCTCCATCTGGATGGTGAACGGCTGCTGGGTTGCGATACTGTGCGCCGCCTTGACACGTTCCAGTTTCTTGCCCTTTTCGATCACTCCGGCCCAGAAGTTCTTCTTGTCGATTTCGTAGAGCAGGTAATTCTTGCCGTCCAGGAACTGAACGAACCAGTAGATCTGGCCCGCCCGGCCTCCGGTTTTGAGCGGCGCCACCGTGAAGGTGAACGTGCCCTTGGGCGGCAGCCTGAACGCCACGAATCCGCCGCCCTTGCGGACCCAGGTGGCGCCATCCTTCTTCCACCCGGCGGCGTCCTCGAAGTCCGCCATATTGTTGGCGGACACGGGCGGCGGAGGCGGGGCCGCCTGCTGACGAACCAGGGTGAAGTCTACTGCCTGGGTTTCGCCGGCGGCAAGCTGGACGGGTTTGGTCAACGGGTTGAACCCCGGCGCACCAGCCGAAAACGTGTAGCTCCCCGCGGGTAAATCGATCGAGTCCCCGCGGACGTCGTGCGAATCGGCTTCGTCGCCGCGGCGGTACGAGATGGCCGCCGAGGCGGGGTTGCGTGCGATCCGCACGGTTCCGTTGGCGGCGGCCAGCACCACGTCGCCGCCCGCCAGCGTGACGGACTGGCCCGCAATGAAGGATCGCTGCAGCCGCTTGGGCACGTACTGCTCGCGCCGCAGTTCGACGGTATGGTCGCCGGGTTGAATGGAGCCCAGGCGGAACGACCCGTCCGGCCCCACCGCGCCGCCGTCTCTCTGATCGACCAGAACCGAAGTGCCAGGGGCCGCGCCGTGGATTTCGAGCGAGGCGAATTGCGGCTGCGGCTTCAGGTTGAACTGCACGCGCACTTCCGCGCCTTTCTTCAGCTCGACGGTTTGCGCGGGCTCGTCCTGAAAGCCGCTCTTGGCCACCCGCACCGCGACCTTGCCGAGCAGTTGGACGCGCAGCTCGCCGCGCTGCGTGCGCCGCCGGTACTCCTTCTCGTTCAGAAACACGCGCACGTCGTCCTGGCTGGTCGAGACAATCAGCGTGCCCGCATCCACGTCGGTCTTCAGGAAGGCGGTCAGCATGGGCGCGGCGCCGAAGCTTTCGCTCATGTTGCGCCGGTCCGCGCCGTCGCCCAACACGATCTCATTCACGCCCGGCTGAAAACCCGCGAGGGACACGCCGGCCGGACTGGCGTCGCCTTGCGGCTTCCCGTTGACCGCCAGCTTCCAGGGGCCCGCGTTGGTCACCACGCGCGCCTGATGCCCGAAGCTGGCCACCAGCACCGCGATCATATTGTGCGCAGTCACCGCGCCGGCCACCGAAGGGAGCCGCGCATCCGCCACCTCGAACGAGAACGAGGCGTCCCCTTTCTGTCCGGCCACGCTCACGGTGTGCGTGCCGGGAGCCACCCGGTCGAGGACCAACTGGCCTTCCTGCAGATCGCCCACTGGCTTGCCGTCCAGGGTGACCTTGCCCTGGTCCAGATCGGTCAGCAGGCGAAGCGGTTGCGCCTGCGGCTGAAACGTCAGGCTGAGGGCCGCCGGCTGCCCGGCCGTCACGGTGACGGCGCCCGCCGCGGGTTCGTACCCGTCCAGAGACGCGGAAACCTGGTAAGTGGCGCCCGGCGCCAGCGCCAGCTTGCAATTGGATGTGCAGCTCTGGCCGGCGGCGCCGGAGACCGTCACCGCCGCGCCGGTTGGAACAGTAGTAATGTCGACTTGCACGCCTGCCGCACTATCCGTTTTGGGCTTGCGGAGGCGTTTCATCGCAAAGTACCCGCCAGCCAGGACCACCAGCAGACCGACGACAAGTCCGATCGCGAGCACGGGGCTCCGCTTGCGCTTGGGTTTCGGCGGCGCAGGAGGAGGCGGTGGGGGCGGCGGCAGTTCCGGCGGAGCGGAGTCGAGAAACAAATCCGACGGCGGCAACGGCGGCGGAGGGGGCAGCGCGGGACCGGAACCCGTTGGCGGCAGCGCAGGCCAGGAACCCGTTGGCGGCAGCGCAGGTCCGGAGCCCGTCGGCGGCAGCGCAGGCCCGGAGCCCGTCGGCGGCAGCGGAGACGGGGACTGCTGCTTGAGAGAGTTGCCACGCTCGATCAGGCGCCGCTTGATCTCGCTTCCCGTGATCTCGATGTCGAAATCCTCCGGATACGCCTGAACAATTTCCTTCAGCCGAAAGTAGATCGGCTCGAGCGCGGCGATCTCCGTGGCCGACCGGATCTGCTCATCCAGTCTTCTGAGTTCCTCGTGAACGTTGACGTTTTCCATGCCCACGCCGCCTATCGTACACCTTTCGTCGATCCGCTCCAATACCTGCGAAGGGAGACCCGCGGCTCCACCGGCCGGCAAGCCGCCGGCGGGCGGCTGAATATCGGGGGATCGCCGGAGTGCGCTCCTAGCGCGCGCCCGCTCCCGCCGGCCTCGTCCCGCTCCCCGCCGGGCGAACCGTGATTTGGACCGGCACGCTGTCCTGGGCCGTCGCCAATGACCGCACTTCCACGATCTGCGTCCCCGGCAGGACCGTGGCCGGTACCTGCGCCTGAATCTGCCCGCTGGAGGTCTGCAGGAGCGGCGACGCGATGCCGCCGAAGGTCACGCACGATCCGCCCAGCACGGTGGGTGCGGGCGCCGTCAGGGCCTTCGCGGGCGTCGCCAGATTCTTGCCTTTGACGGTGATGAACGAGCCCGGCCCGAAGTTGCCGGAGCCGTCGCTCGAATTCACGATGGCGGTAATGGCCGGCTGCGTGGCCGAACTGGCCTGCGCCAGCGACATCACGCTCAGCCCCGAGATCGTCAGCGTGTAGGCCGTCGTGCCGGCACTGTCCACCACCATGGTCCGCGGCGTGGTGTTGTACCGCGTCGTGCCCAGAACCGTCACCAGCGGCTGTTCCGGCGCTACGCCCACCAGGTTATCGGTGCCGTTGGCCAGGTTGACCAACTCCAGCGTGGTTCGCGGATCGTCGGTGGTGGCGGCGGTGATGCTGGTGCGGATGGGCATGGTCAGTTGCAGGAACGACGTGGAATCCAGCGGCGCCACGGCGGCCACATTGCGCGCGGGCGTGATGGCGCCGGCAGTGCTCGGCACGAACGATCCGCCTATGGGGATCAGCGACTGGCTCAGGATGACTCCGTCCACCAGGTAGTAGGCGCCGCCCGGCCCTGCGCCCAACGGCCCGTAGTAGCCCTGGATTGCCGCCGTCGAAGACGTGTTGAGGAACCGGCTCGTCACGTAGGCGTCCTGCGTGGCGTCGTACAGATAGGCGTGGCCGTCGCCCGACAGCGTCAGGATGTGATCGCCGGCGGGGGTCGCCATCATGCCGAGATTCGGCGTGCCCGCCAGCGCCGCCGGAATCACCGTGCTCGCGGCGCGGGGAACCGCCGTATTATTGACCACTTGCCAGGATGTGCCGTTGGACATCTCGAATTGCAGCCCGAACAGTCCCCATGCCAGCGCGCGTGGATAGATTACCGCCGAAGTGCCATTGCGCGGCGTGGGCGGGAAGGCCACGGTGTTCACCACCTGTTGCAGGTTCAAATCCACCATGCTGATGGATTCGCCGCCGGCGTTCGCCACGTATAGCGTGTTGCCGTCGCTCCCCATGGCCAACTGGTGCGGCATTTGCCCCACGGGGATCGGGTTCAGGAGCTGTTGCGCCTGGGTGTCGAAGACTTCGATCCGGTTGAATCCCGAGTTGCTGATGTATAACCGGCCGTGGGCTTCGTCCAGCGCCAGGTCCTGGAGCCCTTCGTTCCCGGTGGTGGCCGGCTGGGTGGTGTTGGCGCCGGCGGGGTTGATGTTGGGCGTGGTGGGGATCGGGAAAACCACGCCGCGCTGGTCGGGCTGCCGGTAGTTCATGTACACGCGGATGACGACGGGAAGATTGATGGCCTCGATGGAAGACAGCGTCACCGTGAACGGCGTGCCCGACACCGCCGCCACGCCCGTACCACCCGACCAGATATTGGTGCCCGCCTGGCGCGTGATGCCGGTGCGTCCCGGTTCCATGGTAAACGTAATCGCGGACGGCGCCAGGCCGCTGGACTGCTGGTAGACCAGCGCCGCGTTACTGGTGGCTTTGACGGAGTAGGTGAGCTTCCCTTTTCCCGCGTTGTTGACCCTCAACGTGGCCTGCGCCAGACCGCGGTGGCAATCGTCCTGCGACAGAAAGACCGTGTTGGTCTCCGGCGCCAGGATCGGGTAGTTGTACAGGTTGCCCAGGGGCAGGTGCAGCAGCCCCGAGTCGGACAGGCCCCAGGCCTGCGAGCCGTCTTTCGTCATCACGATTTTGGCGACGATGCTCTCCGGAAGGTTGATCCCCAGCCGGATTGCCAGGTTCGTGGGATCGTTCACCAGCAGGGTGGAGGCTTGCGTGGAGACCGGCGGATTGGCCACCGGCGCCGTGTTGAACGCGGCATAGAGCGCCGATCCGTCCGGTGCAAAAACGCTGCCTCCCACGTTCTGCTGGGTATTGAAAGCGCTGGTGAAGGCGAACGGGGCGTTGGCGTTGTTCTCGGCCGCGACAACCCCCAGCGTGGCGATGTCGAACAGGCTCATTCCGGACATAAACTTGGATCCATCCGGCGCCATGGAAAGCACCGAGGATGCGCCCGAAACGATGCGGTCGCGCAGCACCACTCCCGACGCCACTTCATAGACGAACAGGTAGGTGGTGGCACTGGTGGGGGTGATCACGCCCACGATGTAGCTTCCATCGGGAGTGCGCAGCAGTTTGCTGGCGAAGGTGGTGATGGGCCGCGGCAGCGTGGGCGTGGGAATCGGCGACGGCATGGCGGGAAGCTCCGGCACCGGGACCGTCTGCAACTGCGCCGAACCGCTTTCGCTGGGATCGAAAATCGCCAGCGTTCCCTGCGGCACCCCACTCACTACGCCGGTGCCGTTCATGCTCACCAGCACCCGTCCGTCGGATCCCACTTCCACGCCCTGCGGCGCCGAAGGCAGCAGCACGGTCCGGACAACGCGCTGCGAGCTGAGGTCGATCTGGTTTAGCGTGGCGGTTCCGGCCGACGTGACATACAGCCAGTTTCCGTCCATGCTGATGGCGCCCGCCAGCGGACCAGAGCCCACCGGGATGTTCGCCACGATGCGGTTCGAGGAATAGTCCAGGACGTTGACCTGGTTGCCAGTGTTGCTGACGAGGTACAGCAGGTGGCGCGACTCGTCCAGCACCACGTCCGAAGGCGTGCCCGACGCCAATTGGATAACGTCGCCGAAGGTCGAAGCCTTGGCCTGCTGGGCGCAGGCCACCGGCGCGGCGGCCAGCCCGCAGAACAGAGCCGTCAACGCCAACCCTACGAAACCGGATGAACGGTTACACTGATAGCGCACGCGACACCCTCCCTCGGGAAGCGGCCCCGAGACTCTATTCTATACGGAAGCGCAAGCGCCGGAGGGCGAGGTTGACGGGCGCGCGATTCGCCTGCAAAACCGCTCGAATCCGAGCGTAGCTGTGCACAAGGCCTCGCACGGCTTTGTGGGGCAGGATGGCATCCTGCGGCGGACTGGCAGTCCGCCTCTCGCGGCCCTTGCGCAAACTCCCGGCAGGCCGATTGACAATCGGCCGCAGGCTGCCAGCCTGCCCCACATAACGCCGGCGAATCCACTTCCACGTCGCGCACCCGGGCGGGGTTCCCGCCTACTCATCCTCGACGAAGCGGGAATCTACGGTGAACTTCTTGTGATCGCTGAAAGCGAATTCCCCTTCCCCATGGACCCCTTTGAGCAGCATGAATCGGGCGGATAACCGGAAGCTTACCAGTTTGGGCAGCCAAACCTCGCCGTTGACGTACGTGAATTCGGTGTGCACGCGGGTGCCTTTCTGAACGCGTGCCAGAACCCCGCCAAGTGAAATGGTGCCGGTGGTCTCCGCGTCGATCCTGACCGGTTGATAGCTGTCTTTCGCAACCCATATGCGGCCTTTCATATTACCGATGATGCGGGCTACCAGCGTGGATTTGAACTTGTAGCCTGGCCGCGGTGCGCCATCGATCGCCCATACCGGAACGCCATCGATCAGTTCTTCTCCCACCAGGCGGAGATCCATCCCGTCGAGGGCCTCGTCCCGTTCCCGCCGCGCCCGCCCGCGGGAGCGTTCTTTGGCATCCAGACGTTTCTGGCGCGCCTCGGGCGTCTCCCTGGCCCGCAGATCCTCGGTCTTCCGCCGTTCCGCCTCCCGTTTCCGCTGGAGCGCTTCCTGCTCCCGCTGCTCTTTGGCGGAGGGCGGCCGGCCGTCGTGCTCGATCAGGCGCCGGAACCGGGATTCCCCGACCGGGATGACTTCCCACGTCTTGGAATCGCGGTGGGTGACCGCGCCGGCGCCATTGAGATCGCGCATGTCGTCGCGCTTGACATAGGTGTACCTATGCTCCAATTCGCGGTTGCGGGCATCGTTCCGCAGGGCGCGGCGGACTATTTCTTTCGGATCGTCGCCAGCGCGCATCGGCGGCGCGGCAACCCAAAGCAGAGCGCACAGGCCCGCCATCGGGATCCAGATAGCGCGAGCGAACATCGATTCTCCTCCGTTCGTGGTAAGTGGGGCTGGACTGGCACTGGGTGGCCGCCGATGCCGTTTGCCGGCCGGCCTTGGCCGCCGCGGTAGCGGCGCTCAAACACATTGACGTTGCATCGCGGCGGAAATTACTTCGCGCCCGGGGTCAGTTCAGCGGGACCTCGAAAAACAGCAACTCGCGCCCGCTGCCGGCTTCCACGAGGCCGCTCAGATACAACGTCGCCCCCGTCTGCAACGTGGTACTGAAGTAAAAGAAGCCGCTCGCCGTATTACCCGCGGTCAACATCTGCGCGGTGAAGGCGCGGCCTTCGATCTCCCACGCATCCAGGGGGTTCTTCTTCCTGATAGGTATGGGACCCACGCGGCGCTGGCCGGCCAGCGGGTCGGGCCCCACCGCGTACCTCACGTCGCCGGCCGGAGTCGCCACCACGCGATCTCCGTGCGGCCCCACGTACTCCACGCGCAGATCGCGTAATTGGATGGCCCGTGCGGCATCGTTCCGCATGACCACCAGCACTGGCAGAACGCCGTACTCGGTGGGCGCAAGTTTGCCGAACGCCAGATGTACCTTGTCTCCCGAATCGTAAGCCTCGACGCCGATGGTCAGGCGATCCATCGTCTGGCGGTGCGGCATATCGGCCGCGGCCGGCGCCCGGAAGCTTGTCTTGTCCGCGGCAAACGCCGCCGCTATACTCATCAATAGAGCCAAACGTTTGAAAGTAAAAGGCATCTATTTCCTCTACCGGCTTCTTCAGTGGCTGGCGCTACCCTTGGTCTTATTCTATTTCGTCTGGCGCGGGCTGAGGAACCGCCGTTACTGGCCCTCGCTGGGGGAGCGTCTCGGCCTTCTTCCATCCTCTTTTAGACAGACCGGTCCGGGAGCCATCTGGTTGCACGCAGTTTCGGTTGGCGAAGTACTTTCGTCGCTGGAGTTCCTGGTTCATGTGCGGCGGCAATGCCCCCGCAGCCCCATTTTCGTATCCACCAGCACGCTGGCCGGCCGCGCTATCGCCGGCGAAAAACTGCGCGGCCTGGCCGATGGAGTCTTCTACGCGCCGGTGGACTATGCCGCACCGGTGCGCCGCGTGCTGCGCTGCCTGCGCCCCTCGGTGGTGGTGGTGGCCGAGACCGAGATCTGGCCCAACCTGTTCCGCGAGGTCAAACGCACGGGCGCCGGCCTGGCGCTGGTCAACGGGCGGATTTCGGACCGCGCCCTGCCCCGCTACCGCCGCTTCGCCCCGCTATTCCGCGCCGTTCTGCCCGCGGCCGACGCCGTGCTGACCCAGACCGAAGAAATGCGCCGGCGCTTCCTCGATATCGGCGCCCCACCCGCCCGCACGCTGGTCAACGGGAACTTCAAACACGATTTCGCCGCCCGGCCGGGGGAGCCGGGCTCTCCCGTGCTGGCCCTGCTCGACCGCGTCAAGCCCGCCCGGATCTGGGTGGCCGCCAGCACCATGCCGCCCTCTTCGGCCGGAGACCCCGATGAAGACGACGCCGTGATCGCCGCCTTCCAGGCCCTGGCTCCGCGCCATCCCGGCCTGATGCTCCTCCTGGCGCCCCGCAAGCCGGAGCGATTCGACGCCGTGGCCCGCAAGCTGGAAGCCGCAGGCGTGCGCTCCCTGCGGCGCTCCCAGCTCGACGCCTCCGCCACCGTCTCCACTCCCTGCGCCCTGCTGCTCGACAGCATCGGCGAGTTGAGCGGCCTGTTCCCGGTGGCCGACGTGGTGTTCATGGGCGGGACGCTGGCGCAACGCGGTGGCCACAACATCCTCGAACCGGCTCTGTTCGGCAAGCCGGTAGTGATGGGCCCCCACATGGAGAACTTCCAGGACATCGCCGGAGAATTCCGCGCCGCCGGGGCGTGTGTGGAGATTGCCAGCGCCGACGGGTTGAGGGATGCCGTGGGGCAACTGCTCGACGACCCCGCGCGCGCCGCGGAAATCGGCCGCCGCGCCCTGGCCCTCGCCCAGGCCAGCCGCGGAGCCAGCGCCCGCGCCGCCGCCGCCATTCGGGAACTGCATGCCGCCCACTTGCCCCGGTACCTCCCTGTCTGGCCATGGCTGGCGCTCGGCGGCGCCCTCTCGGGCTTGTGGAGATGGGGCGGCCGGCGGCGCCGCGAGCGGGATCTCGGCGCCCAGCGCTCGCTGGATGTCCCGGTGATCAGCGTCGGCAACCTGGCGATGGGCGGCACCGGTAAGACGCCCTGCGTGCTGCGCCTGGCCGAGCTGCTCATCGGGCGCGGCTACAAACCGGGCATCCTGACGCGTGGCTACAAGCGCGGCTCGCCGCAGGCTAGCCTGGCGCTCGCCCCCGGCGCCGATGTATCCGCCGTGCAATCCGGCGACGAGCCGCAGATCTTCGTCCGCTCGCGCCTGGCTCCCGTGGGCATCGGCGCGGCCCGCTGGGAGACGGGCATGCTGCTGCGCCGGAGTTTCGACGTGGACGTGATGCTGCTGGACGACGGGTTCCAGCACCTGCGTCTGGCCCGCGACGTGGATATCGTGCTGCTGGATGCGCTGGATCCCCTGGGCGGCGGCAACTTGTTCCCGCTCGGCCGGTTGCGCGAACCGCCGGAAAGCCTGGCGCGCGCCGGCATCTTTCTTATCACGCGCGACCGTTTCTCCGATTTGGGCGACGCCATGGAGCGCGCGCTGCGCCAGTGGAACCCGCGCGCCCCGGTCTTCCGCGCCTCCGTGGAGCCGCGCGCCTGGATCGAGCACGCGACCGGCCAGGCCCACCCCGTGGCATCGCCTCCCTTCGGCCGTGTGGCGGTGTTCTGCGGTCTCGGCAATCCCGAGTCGTTCCGCCGCACCCTGCGCGCCATGGGGATCGAACTGGCCGGCTGGGTGGATTTCGGCGACCACCACCGCTACCGTCCGGGCGAGTTGCGCCGCCTGGCGCGGCAGTTCGCGGGCCGGCAGGCCACCGCCGTGGTGACCACCGAGAAGGACGCCGTGAACCTGTGCGAGTCTGCGGCCAGCTTGTTCGATCCGCTGCCGCTCTACTGGTTGAAGGTGACCATGGAGATCGACCGCGAAGAAGAACTCATGGATGAGATCGAGCGGCGTATGGGCGCGGGCACCCGCGCGAAGGCGTGACTTGTGGGGCGGACGCCCTCGTCCGCAGCCGGCCCCCTGGCCGGCTTCCCGCCGGGAGCGGACACTCGATTCAACCAGCGAAGAGCGGGACGGGGGCGTCCCGCGCGGACCAGGGGGTCCGCCCCACCCAGCCACGCTCACTCCGGCCCGATTCCCCGCCGGCCGCGATCCAACAGCGGGATGCCCGGACAATTCAAGTTGAAGAGTTGAATCGGACCCACCGACGGGACGCTTCCCTTGGGGCCGTACCACTTGCCGGTATTGGTCGAAAGCGCGAAGGCCTCCACCACGCGCGGAACTAAATCCTCCCGGAAGCGCAGGATCATGAGGTGCCCGGAGTCGGAATGGCCATTCAGAGGGTCCCCGCCGCACGCCGTTTCATAGTCGAGTTGCTGCCAGTTCGCGAAGATCTCCAACACCCGCTGCCCCCGCGGGGAAGCGGACTGCGGGTAATTGCACTGCCAATACCACCCATCATCCTGCCTCGGGTCGATCCAATGCCCCGAAAAGATGGCAGTGAGGTTGGTGAAGGATTTCAACCCGCCGGCCCACGCCGCATCGCTCCCGTTCCACATCTCGTCGCCGCTGTTGGAGCTTGGGGCGGCGCCCAATCCGTAGACGTCAGGGCCCAAGCAGTTGTTGACACCGCCGGTTCCACGCGTCACCCGATTGCTCGGGGCATCCGGATTCGTGGAAACACTGGTTTGGTCGGAAAGGTAGGAATGCGTGGTGATCCAGCATTCGTGGTAAGGATGAGCGTCGTGAACCCTCCTGGCCCAGTTCAGAACCTCCGACCTGGGGAAGAACTCCAACCCGATCATCAGGATTCGCCGTTCCCCGATGTGCATCGTAGTGTAAGTGTTGGAGCCGGCTGAACCGTACGATCCGCCCCAGTAGGCCATGTCGTCCGAACCCCACAGCGGCATGCCGGAGCCCAGCGCCGAAGCCAGCCCGCTCGCGCTGAACGGATTCTTCCCGGTCCACAATGAGTCGAGGTGCGCGTCGTCGCGAGTGAAGCCGGCACTGCCCCCGGACAGCCAGTCGTGATTGCCGGGCACCATCTGCCTATGAATGTGGGCCGCGTCCAAACGGCTCCAGGTGGCGGCCGCGGTCAAGCTCTCACCGCTATATGTGGTAGTGGCGACGTTCAAGCAGTCGCCCACGCTGATGGCAGCCTTAATGCCGAGCGGAACGCCGTCCACCAGCAAGTTCCGGTTCCCCACAATCCAGTCCATCAACCTGTCGTAGCCGGCGGGTTCATTGGGACAAACCGGAGGGCAAGCCATGAACTGCGGATCGGGCACTACCACCACACTCCACGGAGCCGCGCGCCGGAGCGGGGTTCTGCGTGGGGCCGCCAGACCTACCGCGCCGGCGGATGCCAGGATGAACCCGCGGCGCGTGAACCGGCCGCGGCGCTCGTCTCCAGGCACAATCATGCGCAGACTATCCCTCTCCTACCTCAACGGGCTGGCGGCGTTAGACCGGCTGCATTCCCGAAGGCATGGTATCCAGGATTCGCCGGAATTGTACCATTCCGGCCATTCGGGGGCACATCCGGCGGCAAGCCCGTGGACCAGCGGTTTCGGGAACATGGCGCAACCGCGGCCGATCCGGCGGTTGCCAGCCGCTCCACCCGATTCACCCGCGAGCGATTCCCCGCCGGGCGCGATCCAGCAGTGGGATGCCCGGAGCATTCAAGCTGAAGAGCTGAATCGGACCCACCGACGGGACGCTCCCTCTGGGGCCATACCACTTGCCGGAATTGGTCGAAAGCGCGAAGGCCTCCACGACCCGCGGAAACCGATCTTCCCGGAAGCGCAGAATCATGAGGTGTCCGGAGTCGGAATTGGCATCCAGAGGGCTCCCGCCGCAGTGCGTAGCAGAGTCGAGCTCCTGCCAATTCGCGAAGACCTCCACCACTCGCTGCCCCCGCACCGAAGAGGACTGCGGGTGATTGCATTGCCAGTACCACCCGCCATCGTCCGCCGGGTTAATCCAATGCCCCGAAAAGACGGCCGTGAGGTTGGTGAACGATTTCAACCCCTCGGCCCAGGTGGCATCGCTCCCGTTCCACATCTCGTCGCCGCTGTTGGAGCTTGGGGCGGCGCCCAGCGCGTAGGCGTCGGGACCCCAGCAGTTGTTGACGCCGCGGGTTCCACGAGCCGCCCGGTTACTCGGGGCATCCGGATTCGTGGAATCGTTGGCCTGGTCGGAAAGGTAGGAATGCGTGGTGATCCAGCATTCGTGGTAGGGATGAGCGTCGTGGACTCTCTTGGCCCAGTTCAGAACCTCCGACCTGGGGAAGAACTCCAACCCGATCATCAGAATCCGCCGGTCCCCGATGTTCATCGTCGTGTAGGTGTTGGAGCCGGCTGAACTGTACGATCCACCCCAGTAGGCCATGTCGTCCGAGCCGGCCAGTGGCATGCCGGAGCCCAACACCGAAGCCAGCGCTCTCGCGCCGAACGGATTCTTCCCGGTCCACAATGCATCGAGGTGGGCGTCGTCGCGAACGAAGCCGAAACCGCCGCCGTTCACAAAGTCGTGATTGCCGGGCGCCATCTGCTTGTG
>Ga0182021_10008033_pt1 | contig 12514 bp, 9 predicted proteins | sample 612E3MmetaG_FD_120493 | JGI IMG/M metagenome (GOLD analysis project Ga0182021, IMG submission 120493) | Permafrost microbial communities from Stordalen Mire, Sweden - 612E3M metaG (Illumina Assembly) | ecosystem: Environmental > Terrestrial > Soil > Wetlands > Permafrost | place: Sweden... | reverse complement strand
CGCTTTGCCATTTATATATACAAATAGGTTGAGTATTGTATCTGACAAGAGTTCAAAGTTATATTTCCTGAATCAGAAACACTATAATTCCCAACTTGTATATTGCCCCAGATTCCCGGAGTGGGACTTGGGTTGTTTGAAGTGAAGACTGCACTGGTTGCGCTAAGTCCCCCATAAACATACATGTATTGATTGTCATTGAACTTCACCGTAACTCCTGATTCTACAGTAAGAGTCACACCATGATTAATAGTTAGGGAAGATGTTATAACATATGGGCTACCACCAATATTCCAAACAGAATCAGTTGAAATGGTTCCTGAAACATCAGTTGCGAAAATCGATTGTATACTGCAAACATAAATTGCAGCAAAAAAAGTAAATAATTTTTTCATATATATAAGTTTTTATAATCTTCTGAATAATTATCCTGATTTGCTTGTTAAAAGTACAACTAAATAGTAATACGTTTTTAATCGTAGAATGTTATTGTTTTGTTAAAATAGAAATTTCCAAATCTAAATTTTGATTCTCAAAACATATTTAATTTTTAAAAGATATAATTGCCATGATATGAATTTGCTATGATTTTAGATGGCTTAACAGGAAGAAAATAAATAGTATTACTATTGAAAGGCCAATAAACTTTTCTCACAACCGTAAAAAGTATACCCTCATTTTATTTAAGCCATTTTTGGGAAACAGGTACTTTTCTTTTCTTTTAAAACCATTTCTTTGACATCCTTTTTATTGCTTTCTCTTTATCTTTTGGAAATAAATTATGCTCAAGATTTTCATATTTCGCATTTTCAAATTCATTTAAAAATTCATACCAATCTCTTTTGCAGACTAATATATATGTGTCATCGGTTTTATTTGCCCAGATTTGCTTTGTTATTGTCCTCATATGTAAAAAGCCTCCTCCTGTATCTTCCCAAATAATAAACGGAGGCCCATATGGTAATAATTTAAAAGGGAAAGGTGATATTTTGCCCCAGCGATGTTTTATGAAATCAGACAATCCCATAATATCCAACTCAGAATCAAGAGGCTGCCATGAACTGCCATCATAGAATAAAACCCAAACATGGTCATTATGATCATATCCCCATAATCCGCAATTTTGTCTTTTAGCTTTTAATCCATACCAGCATACATTATGTTTAAGATTTATCTCAACTGCAAATCTTGCAGGAATTCCGGCCATCCTTAATAGGAAAACACATATAATCGCATGGTCCCAGCAATTTCCATTTTTTTTAATTATGATGTCATGAATGGAAGGTTGTTTCCCGGTACTTCGTATATTCTCATGTATGTATTTCTGAATTTTTGATGCTCTATCAAAAGTGTTCAACGTGTTTAAATTTAGATTCTTTAAAATTTGATTGCCCCATTGGATAGAAAAACTATCTATATCAACCAAATTGATATATGATGAATCCCTGAATTTTACAATCCTTTTATAGTCAACAAAATTATCAGGTACAATCTCCTGTGCATTGGAAAAATTGTCAACAGGAAGAACTAAATTTGTTATTAAAATAAAAACCCTAAATATACTTTTCACATTATAGAGATTGAACTAATTGATCTGTTTTTATCATGGTCAGAAAGTTTTACACTGCCAGATATATGAACAAATAGTAATATTTATCATATTATTCAAATTTAATTAAATCTTGACTTTTTGACTTTCTCAACATATTATCACATGGCAGATGCCATATCTATTATGGCCATTACCCAAAATTATCTTCCTTCTGAAATCCCATATTAAAATTGAAAAAAGATTCCATTTAATTATGAAATTAAATAATTATTGCATTAATTGCATATAGGCCTGGCCAAATTGTAATTCTATTTTCAACTTATTACTTAAGATAAGTATCCTCCAACTTATTACCCTGAATTGAAATTGAAATTTAAATTTAAATAAATAATTATTGACAATATTAAATGAAAGAATGATATTTTTATCATCTGACTATAAAATCAAATCTTTACTGAAATATTTTAAAATAAATTGCCAGGTTAAAAGAATAAAAAAAATTAATATTCAATTTTAAAAGTTAAGTTTTAATTTATCATTAAATAAATTTTAAATGAATCATTTTAAAATATTTATAGTTTTTATCATTTCTCTGAATTATTCCGTTTATGGACAAAACTATACTGGAATGATAATTAATGAAAGGGATCAAAATCCGGTAGAATTTGTGAATATTGGAGTTGTGGGCAGAAATATTGGAACTATCTCTGATGAAAATGGAAAATACAGTTTATTAATAGATAAAAAATTTGAAAACGATACTCTTAAGTTTTCCTGTATTGGATTTGAATCATTTTCAATTATAGTTTCCAATTTTATAAAACTTGCAAATAAAAATATATTTTTAAAAGAAAAGATTTATGAATTAAAAGAAGTTATAGTATCGCCAAAAAAGTTCAAAGAAAAAATTTTGGGATATACTTCTCGTTCTAAAGCAATAAGGGGTGGTTTCAAAGAAAATAAGCTTGGATACGAATGCGGGGTTTTTCTGAAAATAAAAAAATCGGCTGTTATTAATAAATTAAATTTTAACGTCCTCGATTGTTCTTATGATACCTTATTTTACAGGATAAATTTTTACAGAGTTGCTGGTAAAATGGAATTCGAAAATATTTTAACTAAACCTATTTATTTTAAAATTCCAAAGGATAAAATAAAAGATAAAATTTCTATTGATCTTACAAGTGAGAATATAAGGGTCAATGGTAATTGCCTGGTAACCATCGAACATATCAAAGACCTTGGAAATGGGTATCTTTGGTTCAGCGGAAGTTTTCCTGGAAGGACTTATTACAGAAAAACCAGCCAGGGAAATTGGGAAAGCGTACCTTTTGGAATCAGCATAAATGTAGAGGCAAAAATCGAGGAATAACTATTTTTTTCGTTTTGTAAATCCTAAACTTCATTATCATTTATTTAATAATGATTGCAACGTCTTTTAAAATATTACCATTTCCTGTAAAAATTATTTTGTAACGTAATCTATTATTTGATTCATAAAAATAAACCTGTAGGTTTCTTTTGTGATTTTCCAGTTACCGGAAAATTTATATTTAATAGAAAAATAATCCCTGTAAATCCGAAAAGTTATTTCAAATTTTTACACATTTGTTCAACTCAAAAGAACATTAGTGTTTAATTTTCAACATTTGTATTAAAATCAAAAACATTTCATCATTAATATTTTTATGTATGAAGCTATTTTTATATTATTGATAAATAAATTCATTAATTGCATTTAGAAACGAATTAAATTATTAAATGAATAAAGAAATTTATCAAAACGAAGTTAAAAAATTGCTTCAAAAACATGAAGCACTTATTTTGCGCAGGAATGAAAAGTGTGAAAATAAGAACGGGATATACGAACGTTTTAAATATCCCATTCTATCTGCCGAGCATACACCGGTATTTTGGCGTTACGATCTGGATTATAACAGTAACCCTGATTTATTGCAACGCTTTGGGATTAATGCAGCATTTAATTCGGGAGCAATTTTATTTAATAAGCGTTTTTTAATGGTAGTTCGTGTGGAAGGTTGGGACCGCAAATCTTTTTTTGCAATGGCCGAAAGCCCTAATGGAATAGACCAATGGCGTTTCTGGGACTATCCACTGAATCTTCCTGATATCGATAAAGAAGAGACAAATGTGTATGATATGCGTTTGACCCTGCACGAGGACGGATGGGTTTATGGTATCTTTTGTTCAGAGCGAAAAGACCCTCATGCTGTTGCCGGAGATTTATCTTCAGCTGTTGCAAAAGCTGGAATTGTTCGTACAAAGGATTTTATAAAGTGGGATCGTTTGCCGGATTTAAAAACAAAAAGTCAGCAGCGAAATGTTGTACTTCACCCCGAATATATTAAAGGTAAATATGCACTTTATACCCGGCCTCAGGATAGTTTCATTGATGCAGGTTCTGGTGGTGGAATTGGATGGGCGCTAATCGATAATTTGGAAAATGCTGAAGTTAATGACGAATTAATCATTGAACCACGGGTTTATCATACCATTAAAGAAGTAAAAAACGGACAGGGCCCGTCACCTATTAAAACCGAAAAAGGCTGGCTTCATCTTGCACATGGTGTCAGGGCATGTGCCGCCGGATTGCGTTATGTGCTATACATGTTCATGACAGATTTAAAAGAACCATGGAAAATAATTGCAACACCAGGCGGATATTTTATTGCACCCGAAGGGGAAGAAAGAATCGGGGATGTTTCTAATGTAGTATTTTCAAACGGATGGATTAAAAAGGACAATGGCGATGTCTATATTTATTATGCATCTTCCGATACAAGAATGCATGTTGCTTTAACCTCTGTAGATAAACTGATTGACTATTGCCTTAACACTCCGTCAGATGGCTACAGAACTCACACTTCCGTTGAAACATTGAATAAACTAATTGATAAAAATTTAAAATTATTAAAATCATCAAAAAAATAGTTAATATTATTTTGCTGGTTTTGCATTAGAAAAAATAAATAATTAAGAAAAGAATTTATTTGTTAATGGCAATTTGTTATCATCAGGAAAACTTAAAAATTAAAAACCAAGGGCACCGAAATATAATAGTTAGGTCAGTAGTTTCTCATTGTTCAAAACGTTTACTAAATTTGATAGATTAATTGATTAAATAAGGTAAGTAGTTTCTTCATGGTGTCCTTGGTTTTTGTAACAAAAATCATATTGAATGAAAAATACTAGTAGCTTTAAGGTATTGCCCATTTTTTTTGGGTTCTTTGTTATGGGTTTTGTCGATATCGTTGGCATTTCAACAAGTTATGTAAAAAAAGATTTTTTACTGAACGATTCACTTGCAAATCTTTTACCCATGATGGTTTTTCTGTGGTTTCTTTTCCTTTCTGTACCTGTTGGTTTATTAATGAATAAGATCGGGCGCAAAAATACTGTATTAATGAGTATGGCAATTACAGCTTTCGCCTTACTTGTGCCATTGGCACATTATAGTTTTTCAGTTGTATTGATCGCTTTTTCATTGCTTGGAATAGGAAATACAATTTTACAGGTCTCTTTGAATCCTTTAGTAACCAATGTTATTTCAAGCGAAAAAATACCAAGCAGCCTAACACTCGGTCAATTTATAAAAGCAATTGCATCTTTTTTAGGACCTATAGGCGCTGGTTTTGCCGCCGGAAAATTAGGAAACTGGAAAATAATATTCCCGGTTTAAGCTGCTGTTTCACTGATTTCCGCAATTTGGCTGGCATCAATAAAAATTGAAAGAGAAAAAAGTGAAAATAAAAATACTTCTTTTGGCCAGTGTTTTTCTTTGTTGAAAAACAGTTATATTTTTATTCTTTTCCTTGGAATATTGTTAATTGTCGGAATAGATGTTGGATTAAATACAACCATTCCAAAATACCTGATGGGTAAATGTAATTTGCCTCTCGAAAAGGCTGGACTTGGAACAAGCCTGTATTTTGCAGCACGAACGATAGGAGCTTTTATTGGTGCAATTATTTTAATGAAAATTTCTGTCCGGGTAGTTTTTCGCATTTCAGCTTTCATAGCAATTCTTGCTTATATAATTATGTTGTCATTTTCCGGTCTGTGGATAATTTTAGTTTCAATTTTTATCGTTGGTTTTTCCTGTGCAAATATTTTTTCTATGATTTTTTCATTAGCTATAAAACAAATGCCTGAGCATACCAATGAAATATCAGGATTAATGATCATGGGCGTCGCCGGAGGGGCTTTGATACTTCCGCTTATGGGAGTGTTATCTGATAATTTTGGGCTAATGAGCGGAATGCTTGTCCTTTTGGTTTGTTTGCTATACATTTTATTATGTTCTCTTTCAATAAAAAAATTGAATGAAGCAACTTTATGAGGATAATAGAATAGTATTGACCCTAGATGCAGGCGGAACGAATTTTGTGTTCTCAGCAATTCAAGCCTGCCGTCAAATTATTGAACCAATTAGCCTGCCGGCAAATGCCCAAAATCTTAATTTATGTTTAAACACACTTGAAACTGGTTTCGGAGAAATAAAATCAAAACTTAAAAACGAACCCGTTGCTATTAGTTTTGCATTTCCCGGTCCTGCAGATTATCCTAATGGTATTATTGGTGATTTACCCAATCTTCCTGCATTTCGGGGCGGAATACCCCTTGGTCCTTTTCTTGAAGAAAAATTTAATATTCCGGTTTATATCAATAACGACGGCGATCTATTTGCGTATGGCGAAGCCATGTTTGGTTCATTACTTTATATTAATAATAAACTTGAAGAAGCAGGTTTGTTAAAACGATACAGAAATTTAGTGGGAGTAACCCTGGGAACCGGATTTGGTGGTGGAACCGTGATAAATGGAAATCTCCTGACTGGTGACAATGCAGCAGGTTCGGAAATATGGTTGATGCGAAATAAAAAATATCGTGATTGTTTTGTCGAGGAAAGTATTAGTATTCGGGCGGTAAAAAGAGTTTATACTGAATTAACAGGAATTCATTCCGATTCATTAACAGCAAAAGAAATCTTTGAAATTGCAGAAGGAATAAAACCTGGCAACAGTGAAGCTGCAATAAAAGCATTTGAAGAACTTGGAGAAGTTTTAGGCGATACCATAGCCAATATAATAACTATAATTGACGGGCTTATAGTAATTGGCGGCGGTTTAGCTGGTGCTTCAAAATACTTTATTCCAAAGGCTATAGAAGAATTAAACGGCAGTATTTTCAGAACTAATGGTGATAGGGTCAACCGTTTAGAATCAAAAGTATTTAATCTTGATGATGAGATTGAATTGAAAAATTTCCTTTCAGGAAATTTTAATAAAGTGAATGTACCCGGCACAAATAAATCAGTTTTTTATGAAACTCAAAAAAGAACAGGCATCCTCGTTTCAAAACTTGGAACCAACCTGGCTGTTTCTCTTGGTGCTTATGCTTTTGCTTTAAATTCGATTGATAAAATTAATTAGAAACTATATTCAATAAATTATGACAAACAATATCAATAACCAATACCCAATAAAATGGCAATTGTACAAATGTCCAAACCTAAAAACATTTGTACAAGTTTTTCAACATTAGTTTTAAAAGCAGGTACAATTAAGCAAGTTTCAGGCTATTCTACATATATTTTTACACAAGGAATTGAAGATTTATTTATCTTTACTAAACAATTTTACTAACGAATACTGTTAAACTAATTTAAACTAAGCTTATGAAATATTGTATTACTCATGATCGGCTGCAAAAGCAGCGTGGAACTACATTAAAAATGCTTATGTTAATATGCATTTTTTTTAGTTCGGTAGTCTTTAATGCATTAGCACAGGAGAAAATAATAAAAGGCCTTGTGGTTGATAACAATAATCAGGCTGTTCCTGGTGCCAATGTAGTTATTAAAGGGTCAACACAGGGTACTGTAACTGACCTTGATGGTAAGTTTACTATCAAGGCTTCAGATAAAGATATCCTGGTTTTTTCATTTGTAGGGTATAATAATGAAGAAGTAACTATTGGTACGCAAACTCAGATAAATGTTACCCTCAAAGAAAATGTAAAGCAATTAAATGAAGTTGTGGTTGTAGGATATGGCGTTCAAAAGAAAAGCGATCTTACAGGGGCTATCGCTTCTGTATCCAGTGAATCTATTGAAAAAACACCAGTTATTTCTGTGGACCGTGCCCTGCAAGGACGGGCTGCCGGTGTCCAGGTTCTTGCAAATACAGGCGCCCCGGGTGCAAAATTAAAAGTTAATATCCGTGGTATTACTTCAATTAATGGTTCACAACCATTATATGTAATAGATGGTGTTGCTGGTGATATTAATTCAATAAACCCCTCGGATATTGAAAGTGTTGAAATATTAAAAGATGCATCATCATCAGCTATTTATGGTTCACAGGGTGCTGCCGGAGTTGTTCTTGTTACCACAAAAAAGGGTAAAGAAGGTAAACTGGAAACCAGCTTTAATTATTATCACGGATGGCAAAGTCCCTGGAAAAAATTAGACCTGGCTAATGGGCCCCAATATGGAGAATTAAAAAATGATGTAACTGCAGTTCTAACACAAAGTACCAGTAACCCTGATTTTCCTAATTATAAAAGTTTACCGAGTTATAATTATCAAAACGCTGTCTTCAGAAATTCAGACATGGATAATTATGATATGGGTATCCGGGGTGGAAATGAAAAAGCAAAATATATGTTAAGCGCCGGATATACCAAACAAAACGGTATTGTTCATAATAGCGATTATAACAGGTATTCCGTACGGTTAAACAGCGACTATAAATCATCAAATTGGTTAAAAATCGGAGAAAATTTATCCGTTATTAAAGAACAATATAATGGTCTGCAGGAATGGCAATTAAAAAATCAATATGAATCTCCAATTACTTTAGCTATTCAAATGCAGCCATATATCCCTGTATACGATTCTACGGGAAAATGGGGTGTTTCTTCTTCAGTTGTTAACCCTATGGGTAAAATTGACACCTACCACCATCAAAATGATGAATATAAATTCAATTCTCAGTTTTATGCAATTCTTGAACCGATTAAGGGACTCACATTTGAAACACGTTTCTCACCTTCAGTGGATATTTCTTACGATATGCTTTTTACACCTGTTTTCACTATTAATGGAAATGCCAGTAATTCTCAAAGCAGGATAAGCAGAAATACATACTGGACCCGCGGTTACCAATGGCAAAATATAGCAACCTATTCAAATTCTATTGTGGATAAATTCCATTATTTGCTGATGGCAGGTTATGAAGCCAGTGATTATAAGCAAGTTTGGTTTCAGGGATATCGGGTTAATTTGGCTAACGAATCCCCGGAAATGTGGTATTTTGATGCAAGTTCTGATAAAACCAATATCGGGCAGATTATTCAGGGCAGTGGATGGGAAGAAACTGCATATTCTCAGTTTTATCGTACCAACCTCGATTGGGATGGCATTTTTCTTTTCACCGGAAACTTTCGCAGGGATGGCAGTTCAAAGTTTGGGCCTCTTAACAGGTTTGGGAATTTTCCATCAATATCAGGAGGGATTAAATTCTCTGAATTTGATTTTATTAAAAACCTGAACATCTTCAGTTTCGGAAAAATTAGAGCAGGCTATGGTACGGTTGGAAACAGTCCATTAAGGGATTATTCATATTATGCCACCGTTGGCCAGGTTTATATGATGCAATACGCATTTTCAAATTCAACTTCGGATTTATCGGCCGGAGCTGCCCTGAATGCAATACCAAGTCCGTCTATAAAATGGGAAACAGTTGTAGAATCTAATTATGGCGCTGATCTGGCTTTCCTTGATAACAAATTATCCCTGACTGTTGATTATTTTGAAAAACATAATCAGGATATGATTTACCCTGTACCACCATTAGGTGTTCAGGGATTTTTGGTCAGGGATCCATCCCAGGAAAATGGCGGAACAGTGCCCAATCAGATTAAAAATATTGGCCAGCTTTCAAACAGGGGATTTGAATTTACTTTAGGATGGAAAGATTCAAAAGGTAATTTTAAGTATTCGATAGATTTGAATTACACTTATGTTACCAATAAAGCTGTCTATTTACATGGTGATTCTATTGCTACTGCAAATGTTCCGGGGCTTGGTTATGTATGTGCAACCAAAGAAGGAGGTGAAGTTCAGGAATTTTACGGTTATAAGACCAATGGATTATACCAGCAATCGGATCTTGATACAGCCGGCCATGTGGTTGCTTATCATCTGGCAGATGGAACTCCTGTAGTGCTCAATAAAAAAGCAAAGCCAGGCGATGTGAAATTTGTCGATATTAATAAAGATGGGAAAATAAACCAAAAGGACCTGGTTCCTTTAGGTAACCCATATCCTAAAAATTTACTTGGTCTATCAATGAATTTTGAATATAAGAATATAGATTTATCTATGTTCTTCCAGGGTGTTTTTGGAAACAAAATCTTTAATGCACAGAAAGTATTTTATTATAACCAGGATGGCGAATTTAACTGGTCTGCCGATTATTACAACAACCGGTATAAATTACCGTACTACGATAAAAAGGGAAACCTTTTGGTTGCCGGTGATAACAAAGGCACACTTCCAAGGTTAGATCCAAAACTTGATAACAATAACTTCGGTGTACCTTCAGATCTTTATATTGAAGATGGAAGTTATTTGAGGTTAAAAAATATTCAGATAGGATATACTTTACCTAAAACATGGACATCAAAAGTGGGCATTGAATCTTTGAGAATATATGTAGGTGCACAGAATTTATTAACATTTACCAAGTACACAGGATTTGATCCTGAAGTCGGAGGTCAGGATAGTCCTAATCATGATTATAATGTTGAATTATCATGGATTGGCATTGACCAGGGTATTTACCCACAGTCCCGCACTGTAACTGCCGGAATAAATGTTAAATTTTAATTTAATAAATCACAAAAACTTTTATAGTTATGAAAATATTTAATAAAATAACGTATATCATCCTTTTAGGATCAATATCATTGATTGGATGCAAGAAAGAATTTCTTGATGTAAAACCTATAGGATTGGCAACAGAGGTAAGCTTTTTCTCTACTATTGATGGAGTATCAGATGAAGTTACTGCTTCTTATGCCCAATTATATCCTTATGAACTCATGGATGTATATTATGGAATTGATTATGGCGACGCTGGTTCCGATGATGTTGAAGTCGGGGGCAGTGGTACACAGGATCAACCTGAAGTACAGAATATAGACAGGATGCTTCATACAGCAGCCTTAACAAGGCCTGCTGCATTTTACGGTTATATGTATAAAGGTATTCGTATGGCAAATACCGCCTTGTATTATATTCCAAAAATTAAAGGCGATTCATCTGCTGCTGTTTTATCAAGGTTAAAAGGGGAAGCCTTATTCCTGAGGGCATTTTATCATTTTTGCCTCGCCCAGGTTTACGGAGGTGTAGTTGTTGTAACAGATTATGTTAAGGATTATACAAAAACACCGAGAAGTACATTAAAAGAAACATACACTGCAATTGAAAATGATCTTAAGGCTGCAATACCTTTATTGCAGGAAAGAAGTGATATGGGTGCAGCCAATGTTGGACGGGCCACCAAAAGCGGTGCTAAAGCATATTTGGTTAAACTGCTTGTATATGAATCATCATATGCAAAAAATTATCCGGGTGATGACAGGTTTGCAGGAATGCTGGAAAGATGGGGCGAAGCTGCAACTTTGGGCGAAAGTATTGTAACTTCCGGAGTATATTCTTTAGTCGGGGCAAATGGTGGAAAATTCCCATCGTGGTGGGGATCTCCGAATGGTACAACTCAGGCAGGGCCGTTTGGAAATGTAAATGCTTTCAGATGGTTGTTTACTGTCGATGGCGATAACTCCACAGAATCGATTTTTGAAATTCAGAATGTGCTCGACAAAGGATTATATGCCTTGACTCTTGGAAACTATCTGACCAGGTATACTACCGTAAAAAAAGTATATGGATCTGCACATGAAAAAGGCTGGGGCTGGAATTGTCCTACAGTATATCTTGTTAGTGCATTTGGAAATAAGGATGACCGCGAATCTAATTTGCACTCCACTAAAGGAAATCCACTCGATGATCCGAGATTTTTAACTACTATCGGTCGTGACAGCGACTCAATTTATTGGTCTGATGACGCGGACAAATTGAAAAATATGAAATGGCGCAGAATGCATACCATCGACTCTCCAACTGGAATGCTTGGAAGAAAGTTTGAATGTGCACCCTGGGAATATTTCGATGTAAAAGTTGCCGATGGTAACAGCCCGTATAATATCCGTTTGTTCCGTTATGCCGACTTGTTATTGCTTACGGCGGAAGCAGCTTTCCAGTCGGGCGACAAAACAACAGCATTAAATTATGTAAACCAGGTCCGTACCCGTGCACGGTTAGCTGGAAGTACCGGGGCTCCTGCAAACTTAGCGGATATAAGTTATGAGGATATTATTCATGAACGCAGGTTGGAACTTGCATTAGAGGGCCACAGGTTTTTTGACCTTATGCGATGGAACTTAGGCCCGACAATGATTTCAGGAATTTCAATCGGTCTTGCATTAAATTATAACTTTACTGTTAGCTTCACCTCAGATAAAAATGAATTTTTCCCAATTCCTATTACACAAATTCAATTAACAGGTGGTAGTATATTAAAACAAAATCCGGGATACTAAAATATTTATTTATTAAACATGCTGCATCATCATTTCCGACGATGCAGCATGTTGTTTAATTCTAATTTCTTTACCTATTAGCTTAAAATCGTCTATAATTATTTAGTCAATAGAGGTTTTTCTGAAAGGCTTAAAATAATTATAAAATATTAATTAATGTCGTTTAATTAAGTGAAAAACCAAAATGAAGTTGTCATTGCGAGGAACGAAGCAATCTCTTTATCAACAGATTACTTCGCTATGCTCGTAATGACGACCTTAATTAAACGACAT
>Ga0182021_10008032_pt1 | contig 12514 bp, 9 predicted proteins | sample 612E3MmetaG_FD_120493 | JGI IMG/M metagenome (GOLD analysis project Ga0182021, IMG submission 120493) | Permafrost microbial communities from Stordalen Mire, Sweden - 612E3M metaG (Illumina Assembly) | ecosystem: Environmental > Terrestrial > Soil > Wetlands > Permafrost | place: Sweden... | reverse complement strand
GGTACTGCTTCTTAAACAGAATATCTTTAACATGGGGCTTGATATTTTCCGGCCTCTGGGAAATCCTACGAAATTTTTGAATGCCCTCCTGACTCACTTCTCAAGACTTAAAGATGAAGACGTATCCCCCGAAGAGTATATTAAATGGGTAAAAAAACAGAAATCAACGGAAGAAAACGCAGAATACCTGGAACTGGCAAATTCCTATCAAAAATACGAACAATTAAAAATTAAAGAATCCGCAATGGATTTTTCCGACCTTATTTCCAATACTCTGTTACTGTTCCGGAAAAGAAAAAATATTCTACGGAAATACCAAAAACAATTTAAATATATTTTGGTTGACGAATTTCAGGATACCAACTATGCACAAAACGAATTGGCAATATTACTTGCGGGTACGGACAAAAATATCGCTGTTGTCGCCGATGACGATCAGTCAATCTACAGATTCAGGGGAGCTGCGGTTTCAAATGTCTTACAGTTTAAGGAAAGCTTCAGGAATGCAAAGATTGTAACCCTAAAAGATAATTATAGATCAACCCAGACAATTCTGGATGCAAGCTACAGACTAATTCAGCATAATAATCCGAACAGGCTTGAAATTGTCGAAGGTATCGATAAGAAACTTAAAAGTCATTCCGTTAAAGCTAAAAAGGAAATCGAACTAATTCACGAAACGAGAAGTGAAGATGAGGCTGATAAAATTGCGGGGAAAATCAGGGAACTGACTGAAAAAAAATATCAATATAAGGATATTGCGATATTAGTCAGAGCGAACAATCATGCTTCTTCAATTACTACCGCTTTACAAAGGCACCGGATTCCGTTTCAATTCTTGGGACCGGGTTACCTTTTCCAACAGGATGAAATTAAAGATTTGATTGCCTATCTTGCATTTCTGACCAACCTTTCGGATTCCGTTTCTCTTTTCAGAGTCCTTTCCATGGAAATTTTTAAAATACCCTATATTGAGCTTAATTACCTCCTGAATTTTGCTAAAAGAAAAAATCTGACTCTCTTTGAAGCCTTGGATAATCTTGGTCAATCGTTTTTGAAACCGGAAACGCAACAAAAACTTAAAGACTTCAGGAGTATGGCAGTAAGACACTTAGAAAAAAGCAGGAAAGATACGGGCGGACAGATTCTTTACTATTTTCTGGTAGATTCAAAACTTTTCGAAACGCTTAACTCCACCGATTCGATTAAAGAAGAGCGCAGGGTCCAAAATATTGCCAAATTTTTTGATAGGATTAAGAGCTTCGAAACGGAACATTTCGACAGTAATATCTTTACCCTCTATGAATGGCTTAATTTAATGCTCTCAATGGGAGATAGTCCTACCGCGGCAGATGTAGATGTAAAAGACAGAAATGTCGTTAATATTTTAACCGTACATTCTTCAAAGGGATTAGAATTCAAAGTTGTATTTATGGTAAGTCTTGTCATGGACCGTTTCCCGTCAAGGGAAAGGAGTGAAAAAATTCCCCTCCCGGAAGGAATTCTCAAAGAACACGTTTCCTCCGACCAAGATTTTCATCTGGAAGAAGAACGCAGACTCTTCTATGTCGGCATGACCAGGGCCAAAGAAAGAATGTATTTTACCGCTTCGGATTATTACGCAACGGCAAAACGCCCCAGAAAATTGTCTCCTTTTGTTTATGAAGCTCTTCCCGAATTGCAAAAACAAGAAAAGACGGAAAATAAAGTGCAACAAATGTCTTTACCCGAAGTTCTTTCCGCCTATCAAGAAAACCCTGAATCAAAAGAAGAAAAAATACCGCTAAAAATAGGGAAAATCACTTACTCCAATCTACAGTTATTCGACATTTGCCCACTGCACTATAAAGCAAAAATAATATTTAAGCTTCCTACCGACCCCGCAAGCGTCCAGACTTTTGGGATTTCCATGCATGATACTTTGCATATTTTTTATAAACAACTTCAGGATGGCGTAACTCCGTCACTCAAAAATTTACAAGAAATATTTAAAAATGAATGGAAAAGTGAAGGATATACCAGCAAAGAGCATGAACAAGAACGCTTTAAACAGGGCGTCAAAATCCTCAATGAATTCTATAAAACCGAACTCAAAACTAAAAACTTGCCTTTAGGATTGGAGCTACCATTTTCCTTTACTTTAAAAAATGGCGTTATAGTCTCTGGAAAAATTGATCGCATAGACAAAAGGGGTAAAGGTATCGAAATAATTGATTATAAAACGGGTGCCGATAATCCGAAGGCTGACAAAGCTCACAAACTACAACTGGCAATGTATGCTTTGGCCGCTACAAAAGTAAAAGATGAGATTCTCAATCGGCGTCCGGAAGATATTACGTTAACTCTTCATTTCTTGGAGGGTAATACGAAAAAATCGATGAGCTTTAAACAAGAAGATCTTGATCAGCTGGAAAATGATCTGATTGAAAAAATTACAGAAATTGAAAAAAGTGATTTCAAATGCAGTAAAAACGTTCTCTGTCTTAATTGCGAATACAAAATTCTCTGCTGCGCTCAATAAAAATGCTCCAGGAAGAAAGTAAGCCAGATTCTGTTTTATTCCGAATCTATCTCGTTTGTGATAATTAGTCACATACGCCACTTTTTAAGTAGTGCCTTTCTTTGATGCTCCCGTAAAGATGGTCAAACGCATCGTTCGAAAGTTGCAGCAGGTGGGATTGCCTATTGTCCCCCGAGGGGGACCGTTTCACTCTCACTCGTCTCTGTTGCTCTCAAGTCCTGTTAATTCAGAACCTGTCCCCGATTGCACATGTGAGTAAACAATCGGGACACCAGCTATTTCTAGTCGGAGCTTACGCTCCATCCCCGTCTTTACGCCTGTCTGGACTTTCCTCTCCCCTTCGCACAAGGCGACAAGGGAGTAACGGATCTTCTTCCTAGAGCAGGGGTATTGTAGTATATTGAGGGGTTAAAGGCAAACCGGAGAATAACTATTTTTCGCTTTTGCCTATTTTTTCAAGAGAAAATTCAAGAAGAATACGGATTATTCCGGCCACAGGGACAGCCAAAATAACCCCCAATGTTCCCCAAATATGCTGGCCCGCTAAAACTGCAAGGAGTATGATTAACGGATGAAGCTTGACAATCCTTCCCATAACCGCCGGTGCCACAAAGTAATCCTGAATCTGACGGATAATGAAATAAATTAAAGCCACGATAATCGCCCCCTGTAAGGGATTCAAGCCGAATGATAAATTTCCATTCGATAATGCAATCAATACTGCAATTGCTCCGGCAAAAATCGGACCGATAATCGGAACTATCTCAACAAACCCCGAAAATATTGCCAAAATAAGAGCAAATCTGACGCCAACGATTGAAAGAGCCAAATAAAGAACAAGGGAAACCAGAAAAACCATAAATATCTGACCCCTCAGATACCCGCCCAGCACATTGTTAATTTTGGAAAATAACAAACTTATCTCATCTTTATATTCACCCGGGATGTTATTTAAGAATCTTTTGAACATTAATTCTCCGTCTTTGAGAAAGTAGAATCCGGCAAAAAGAAAGATAAAAAAACCTATCACGGTTGTCAATGCTCTGGGAAAAAATGTGAATACCGAGTTTGAAGATATAACTCTAGGTTTTTCTATGAATGCGAATGTCTCTTGTGCCGCCGGTTTAATCCAGGCAGGCAAGTTGTTTATTTGATTCTCCGAAGCTTCGGGTATTCCGTTTATAAAACCTTTGAGCTCGGAAGATTCATTTGTGATCTGCTTGGTCAAATTTATCCCCAAAGAAACCAGCAAAAACACAATTAACGAATAAATAATAACTATAGAAAAACTTCTGGGAAGCTTAATGTAGCGATAAAAAAAATTGATAACAGGATTAAAAATATAGGCAAATATTATTGCCAGAACAAACGGAGTCAATATGGCCCTTTCAATATATAAAAGGAACGCTACGAGAACTGTCAAAAAGACAAAAAAAGCTGTTCTCAAATTGATAGTCATATTCTCTATTCTACCAATTTTATCTTACCACTTTTTTAAGAGTCTTACCCGGAGTAAATCCGGGAGCTTTTCTTGCTGCTATAGTTATTTTTTCTCCGGTCTTGGGATTTCGACCGACTCTCTGAACTCTTTGTCGAACAGAAAAAGTTCCAAATCCTGTTATAACTACTTTTTCTCCCCGTTTCAAAGCGTCTCTGATAGAGTTAATAACTCCCTGAACGGCATCTCTTGATGCTTTGTTCGTCAAGTTTGCTTTTTTGGCAACAACTTCTATTAATTCTCTTTTTGTCATCTATTATCTCACCCCTTTCCGGGCAAAAATTTCTATGATTAGCTTAAAGATACAATGAAATCAACTTCAAGTCAAGATATCAAGTTTTTATTTGTAGATTAAACTGCGGGTTCTGAGGAAACGGCGCGGAACTCTCTGATGGCGGTAACTTTTACTCCTCCCGGCACTGCCTGAGTAAGACTAACCTCTTCTCTTATTTTATTGGCGACAATTATCGTCTGTGCGTCATCCAGTCTTCCAGGATTTATAATAACCCTAAGCTCGCGGCCTGCTTCAAATGCATAAGCGTCTTCGACTCCTTCATATTTTTTAGCCAGCTCCTCCATTTCCTTCAGTCTCTTGGCATATCCTTCTATGTCTTCAAATCTTGCTCCCGGCCTGGCACCCGAAATTGAGTCGGCAATTGCAACTATGACCGATTCGATCGAAGAAAAAGGCTTGTCCTCGTGATGTTCGGCAACACAATTTATAATCTTCTCGGGCATATTGAATTTCTTCAAAAGATCCACTCCCAACTTCACATGACTCCCTTCGCCTTCAACGACCTTGCCGATGTCATGAAAAAGGCAGCCCAATTTTACGATATTTACGTCCGCTCCGATTTCAGCCGCAATATGTATTCCGATTTTTACATCCTCCAAGGTATGAACGACTAAGTTTTGTCCGTATGAAGTTCTGAATTTGAAACGTCCCAAAATCGCCATCAACTCTACGGGCAAATTAAATACTCCGACTTCATGGGCAATTTTTTCTCCTTCTTCCAGCATGACTTTTTCCAATTCCTGTCTTGTCTGATTAACAATTTCTTCTATTCTGAAAGGCTGGATCCTGGTATCTTTAAGAAGTTTTTCCAGAGCTCTTTTGGCAACTTCCCGTCTTACCGAATCAAAGCAGGAAAGCCTGATTATCCCTTCCTCATCCAAATCGACATCGACTCCGGTCGCCTGCTCGAAAGCCCGGATATTGCGTCCTTCTTTACCGATTATCCTTCCTTTTATTTCCTCATCATCTATTTTGACTGTGGAAACCGTATACTCCGCCACGTAATCCAAGGCGCCGTGACGCATACTGTCTACCAAAATTTCCTGGGATTTTTTAAGTGCGGTTCTCTTGGCATCCTCTTCTTTTTCTTTGATAATTTTGGCAACTGTCTGAGCTTCTTTTTCTTCTGTTTCACGGATCAGCTCAACCTTTGCTTCGTCTGCGGTAAAACCGGCAACTTTTTGGAGTTTTATGGAATATTCTTCTTTCTTTTTGACAATGGATTCTTTTTCTTGATCAAGTAGGTGCCTTTCTCTGTCCAATTTCTCCTCTTTTTCAAGAAGTTTCTTTTCAAGGGTAAGTACGTCCTGATTTTGATTCATATTTTATTAATTTTGTAGGCAAACGAGGTAATCCCGTTCCTGAGGAACGGAATTTATATCCCAAAAGAGGAAGTAAGAATACTTTTCTTCATAGATTAACCTCTTGTCTACTTTACAGATTATACTCCTTTTTCTAATATCCCGTCAATTGCCTTTTTGACCGTATCCCAATTAAATCCCTTGGAAGCCAAGAACCTACCTAGTTTTTGATAGATTTCCTGTTTTGGTAAACCTCTCACCTTATCTATTCTTTTCTCAACCAGTCTTTTAGCTTGCTCCAACTCGCTTTCCGAATTAAATTCTAAATCCCGAACCACTCTTTCCAATATTTCACCTTCTATGCCTTTTTGCCTCAGCTCCAGCCTTATTAAGCGCAGACTGCGCGGCTTGAACCTTTCTCTATTCTCAATCCACTGCCTGGCGAATTCCTCATCATTAATAAATCTTTTTTCTTTTAATTTTGAGATGACTTTTTCAATAACTTGGGGTTCCGCCTGTTTTAATTTAAGCTTTTCTCTGACTTCCTTCTCCGAACGCGTTCTGTAAGATAAAAATTCTAAAGCTTTATTGTAAAATTTTTCAAAGCTATCCATAACTTAATTATTATATCTTTGTTTGCGATAAAAGATAGTGCCTGATATAATCAGGCCGAATGAACGAGACCAGGGGAGAAATTGCACCATCAAAAGATGTGCCGGGGATGGAGAAAGTGAGGCAAATAACCCGGGCAATTCTACCTCCTATCTTTCCTCGGAGATCAAGAATCAAGAAAATTTAATTCGCTTAAAAGAATTACAGGACCAGGGATATTCAACCGTATATCTTTATGACCATGTCTCTGCACGTGATCCTATTCAGATTCTTAAACTTATCTTAGACAATAAATTAACTCAAAATAGAGAAATTTGCTTCCCCATCGAAGCACGCCTTTACAATAACTCTAAATCTATTCTTGAACCGCTGGCCAAAATCAAGAAAATAAAACTTTGCCCCCTAGTTACTCAAGCCAGTCTTGATTGGTTTGACTCTCAACAAAAAAATAAATACGAGAAAGCAGAAAGATCCGGCAAATCTACCCCTGCCTCTCTTAACAAGTTAAAAGAAAAACAGATACTTAAAAGAGAAAAATTAGCCGAACAACAAAGAGAATTAAATGCTAAGTACTTTAAAACCCTCCTTGATGTCATAGGAAAGGGCGGTAGTGCCGTGATTGCCCTTCAAGCAACCCGTAAAGAATGGTTTGAGATGCCTGCAATAGACGGAAAGAAGAAGGTTCCCCCGGTGGTCGATACTCTCATTGTTCGTTTAGACCATGACGAAAAACATAATGATGCACATAAATATAAAGTTGCTTTTTCACTTATTGCGCCCAGTATTAAGGGCGAGACTGACTATAAATTAGAAAAAACCGGTTTTTTCAATCCTGACAAAAAATATATTCTTAACATCGGACCAACCTTCACGAGAGATGAGCTTAAACCACCTCTTCTTGAAAATGATGAAAGAAAGAAGACAAGCCGTTATGCCGGGAAAAAGATTTACGAAGAATTTGATAAAATTGTTTCACCGGAGCGCAAAAAACCTTCTACTGCTTAAAATTATTTCTCTTCTACTCCGACTTCAACGGGGGTCTGGCCGGCTTTGTTTCTTTTCATGATTTCATCAACGATTTTTTTGGAAACATCGGGCTTTTCTTTGAGGAATATTTTGGTGGCTTCCTTACCCTGTCCTAACATCAAATCTTTAAATCTATAAAACGCTCCCGACTTTTGAATTACATCCATTTCCACTCCGACATCCACGATTCCGCCTTCACGGGAAACTCCGTCCGCCATGACGTCAAACTCCGCAATTCTGAAGGGAGCCGAGACTTTATTCTTGACTACTTTCACTCTGTGGCGGGATCCGATAGCCCTGTCTCCGTCTTTCAAGGTTTCAATTTTTCTGACATCCATTCTCATAGTCGCATAGAATTTCAAAGCCAAACCTCCGGTTGTGGTTTCAGGATTGCCGAACATGACTCCGATTTTCTGTCTCAACTGGTTTGTAAATATGCAGACTGTTTTCGATTTAGAAATTACGCCGGTTAATTTCCTTAGAGCTTGTGACATAAGCCTGGCCTGAAGTCCCATCATCGAGTCTCCCATTTCTCCTTCAATTTCCGCTCTGGGTACCAGAGCCGCAACGGAATCAATTACGAGGACATCTACTCCGCCCGACCTAATTAAACTCTCCGCAATTTCCAAAGCCTGCTCTCCCGTATCCGGTTGGGAAATCAATAACTCATCCAATTTCACTCCCAAGGTTTTAGCCCAGATCGGATCCAAAGCGTGCTCCGCATCAATGAAGGCTGCGACACCCCCATGCTTCTGCGCTTGAGCAATAATCGAAAGACAAATTGTGGTTTTACCCGAAGCTTCAGGACCGTAGATTTCTATGATTCTCCCTCTCGGCACTCCGCCTACTCCCAGCGCCAGATCCAAAGGAAGACAGCCCGTCGAGATAACCGATATGTCAAACCTCTGACTTACTTCTCCGAAGCGCATTATGGAGCCTCTGCCATATTGCTTCTCGATTTGCTCCATAGCGAGATTGACTGCGGCTAATTTGCCTGAAGTTTCCATATGACTGTTGGGAGTTGTTTTACCGGATGTAGGTGTCCTGCTCATATGCACCTAATTTAAACAATTTTTTGTTAAATTACAAGAGGTCAAATTATATGGTCGGGATGCAGGGAATTGAACCCTGGTTACCGCACCCCCAGCGCGGCGTACTTCCGTTATACGACATCCCGATGTCTTCGTATTATACAATAAATAAGAAATAAACTTGCAGTTTCCCCCCTAAGATTTTCTATATCAAATCAGGAATCAATCTTGTTTTTATTTGTATCTAGAGATCAAGTTACTCTTCAAAAACCATTCTCTTATATCTTTCTTCATTTGGGTTGGGTCTGTTTCCGTTTCTTGCGAGGATTGTCAAATTATCTTTATGATTAAATAATTTTTGAAATTGGTAGGTGTTGATGAATCTGAATTTATAGAGATTTTTTATTATTTTAATTTGGCTTTTTGTGATTTTAGGTAGTATATTTTGAGTTATATTTTTGTTTTTTTATTGCTTGTCTCATGGTATTTTACATCCTCTTATATCTATATAAGTATAGATAGGAATAACTTTTTGTTATTTTAGCTTCAAATTAGTTCATTTTGCCAATACGCGTATTGGCAATTTATTGTAGTTTTATTTATTAAATTTCAAGATTATTTAGTGTTTTAGCAACCGGTAATTTTTGTTTGTTTATATCTTTATTAAGGTTTTTACGTAGGTAATTTTTATTGGTTTTAGGTTCCAATCACATCCCCTTATATTTATATAAGTATAAAGAGGATGCGAATTTCATATTTTTAGCTTCGAAATTATTCAATTTCAGTGTCTACGCGTAGACACTATTTTTTAGTAATTAACTCTTTTTGTATGATCTCTTAAATTTTGTATTTTAGTTACCAGAAGCTAAAAAAGGATTAAATTATTTAGTAAATTAACGTAATTTATGTACTTTCACGTCGAACAAATATTTGATTTACGGCGCAATTTTGAATCTAAGTTAATATTATAAAAACTGAATTGGGACTTAACAAATTACCACGAGTTATCGTATTCCCTTTCCGCCTTTTTTCACGAAGTTAAAATGAGCTGAATAATTTTGGAAAAGAGGGATTTAGTAGTTGACGAAGTAGTTAATTTTGGCATCCTTATTGAGTTGGTCCAGCCAAGTCTGAGCTGCGCTTCCTAATTTCTGTTGTTTTAATTGATCTTCAACATTCTTCCTAATATCGGCTTCGGTCATATTCGTGGGAAGAGTATCTTTGTTTTTTGTGATATAGTCGGAAACTTCTGCATCAGTTACCCCTATCTTATCCGCCAACAATTTCTCAACCAAGCTTCTAAGCTTTAGCTGTGTCATTAAATCCTGCATAGTCATTCTTTGCGCTGCCAAGGCCGTATTTAAATCTTGTCCCTGGGCTTTATAGCCATCTCTTATCTGTTTCACGCTGGCATCTAATTCACTTTGGCTGACCGTTATTTTTTTCTTTTTTGCTTCCTGAAAAATAAGAGCCTGATTGATCAACGATGTAAGAGCCTGTTTTCCGTTTTGTTTTTCCAATTCGCTAATAATAGTAATTCTTGAAATCGGCTCACCGTTAACCAAAGCTGCAATAAATAACCCTTTGAACAAAAAGGCTGCGACAATCAGGATGACAACTATTAATCCTATCAAAACTTTTGGCTGTTTTAATTTGTTGTCCATGGGGACTATTTCTACCGGTTTTGGCATTGCGGTTTCATGAGCTTCGGCAGATGCTTTTATTTTTCTTTTAGCTGCTTTTCTTACTGGCATTTGAACAATATAGCATAAGTCTAAAGAAATTGCAATTTACTCTTTTTAAAGTTACAATTACATTCACAAACTATGAAAACTAGCGTTTTTGAAAGATTTCCTGAGCTTAAAAAAATTCTCCAAGAACAATTTCCCGATCATGTCTTAATTATTCCAGACGGCAACGGGCGCTGGGCGAAAAGAATAAACAGCGTTCCAATCATCGGGCATCGTCAGGGATTTAATGTTCTAAAAGAAGTTTTAAAAGATTTACAGGATTTACCGATAAATACTGTTACTATTTGGGGATTTGCGGCAGACAATTGGAAAAGATCAAAAGAAGAAGTGTCCCAGTTAATGAAGCTTTTTGAAGAAGGGTTAAGAGACCTTGTTCCCGAACTATTGAAAAATAAAAGTAAATTTGTTCATCTTGGCAGAAAAGACAGAATTCCTTTTTCATTACAGGTTGCGATTAAGGATGCCGAAAAGGCGACAAGAAATAACAAAGGGAAAGTCCTTTGCCTAGCAATTGATTTCGGCGGAGAAGATCAGGAGCTAAGAATTATGAAGGAAATACAAAAGTTTCCCAAAGGCACTGACATAAATTCCGATCTTATTAAAAAACTTCGGGACGGTAAAGGGGAAATTCCTCCCGCGGACCTTATAATACGAACGAGCGGTGAAAACAGAACTTCGGATATCGGCTGGCTGGGAAAAAATTCGGAATTTTATTCCATTTCAAAATTATTGCCGGATGCGACGATAGAGGATTTTGTAAAAGCAATAATCGATTACACCAAAAGAGAAAGACGATTCGGAGCAAGATCTAAATAAGAATGGAAGACCTATTAATATTTAAGAAACAATTCGATATCCTCCTTGAAAATTACTTAGACATTAAAATTAAACAAATAAGTAAATTTACTAAAGATCCTCATGTTCTTGACTATATCGGTTATTTGAAAAATAACTCTCTGCGCGGAGGCAAAAGAATAAGACCGTATCTCGCATATCTTGCATATCGGACATTTTCAGGCAAAAATCCCCCAGACGGGGGAGAAGAAATTATAAAGTTATTGGTATTTCTTGAAATTTTTCATTCTTTTTGTCTTATTCATGATGATATAATAGATAAAGGAAATTTACGCCACGGAATCCCTACCTCTCAAGCATATATTTATTCAAAGTTGAAGAAAGAAAACAGGATTGGAGATCTGAAGCACGTCTCAAATTCACAGGCAATATTGCTCGGAGATATTATGCTTACGTGGTCACAGGAAATTTTAAATTCAAATAATGATTTGGACCAAAAAGTTATGCAAAAAGTCAAAAGTTATTTTTATGAGATGGTTGACGAGGTAGTTGTCGGACAAATGATTGATGCGGATATCATTACCCGGAAAAATGTTTCAAAAGAATTGATTGATAATAAGACTTGGCTTAAAACCGCAGGCTATTCATTTATTAAACCTCTTTTAATTGGCGCCGCACTTTCGGGCAAACTTAATCAAAATTTTGAAAATTTCTGTAAAGAATTTGGCCTTGCGATGGGAATCGCATTTCAAACCCAGGATGATTTATTGGACATAACTTCATCCGATCAAAAATTAGGCAAAACAACTTCCCTGGATAAAACACAGAATCAACACACCTACTTTACTTATTTTCCGTCGCTTGAATATGGAAAAAGAATAATCAAAGATAATTTCGGAAAAGCAAGAAGACTTGTTGATAATTTAAAAGTAAATGAAATATACAAACAAAAATTTTTGAATTTAATTGGAATTATTGAAAAAAGAATTTTTTAGAAATGGATGTTTTTTATTTCTTTTTCGTAACCTTTTTCTGCTAATAATTTTTTTATTTCCTCTATAAAAAATGGCAGGGCTTCCTTTTCTTCTAAAACTTTTACAAGTTTTCCTTTTTTAAAAATAGCCGCCTGCTGTTTACCGCCGCAAAGACCGATATCGGCAAAACTCGCCTCTCCCGGGCCGTTAACTACACATCCCATCACTGCCACATTTAAAGGCGCGTCAACATGCTCCAGTATTTTTTCTACTTTTTTAGCAAGACCAATCAGGTCTATTTCTGTTCTGCCGCAAGTCGGACAGGCTATTATGTTCACGCCTTTTTGCCTTAAGCCCAATGATTTCAATATCTCCCAACCGACTTTAACTTGCTCCTTGGGATCGCTACTAAGCGAAACTCTGATCGTATCGCCGATGCCGTCGGCCAATATTGACCCTATGCCGACAGCGCTTTTTACAACACCTGCAACCGAAGGTCCGGCTTCGGTGATACCGACATGGAGAGGATAATCAAAACGCTGGGCAAATAATTTATATGCTTCTCCGGCGATACGGCAATCCGAACATTTGAGCGAAACAATAGTGTTGTAAAATTTTAATTTTTCAAGAATATCTATGTTGCGGATAGCGGATTCTATCATTACTCTCGGGATACCGTATTGCCCGTATTTTGCATAAAGATCTTTTTC
>Ga0182021_10008031_pt1 | contig 12515 bp, 5 predicted proteins | sample 612E3MmetaG_FD_120493 | JGI IMG/M metagenome (GOLD analysis project Ga0182021, IMG submission 120493) | Permafrost microbial communities from Stordalen Mire, Sweden - 612E3M metaG (Illumina Assembly) | ecosystem: Environmental > Terrestrial > Soil > Wetlands > Permafrost | place: Sweden... | reverse complement strand
CGGCCGCGGCCTTTTTCTTCGCCCGGCCTTTCGGCGCCTTGCCGCCGCCATTCAAGTCCAGGCCCCAGATCAGGGCGGGCAGGCCGAGGACGAGCGTGAGATTGGTCACATTGTTGACGAGACAGTTCGTCAGCACCTCCTGGGCGGGACCGCGGCGGGCGGCGATGATCGCCACGAAGAGCAGGTTGCCCAGGCCCGAGCAATAGGGCATCACCAGCGTGCCCAGCGCCGTCCCTTCCAGCCCGTGGTCGAGCAGGGCATCGAGCCGCCAGATCATCAGCCACGAGGCGGCCAGGAACAGCGCCAGATAAATCCAGACCTGGTCGGGGCCCAGCCCGGCGAGAAGATCGGACAGCGGATTCATCGGCGCGCAATCGTGGCCGTGGCGGACTGCGGGCGGATTCTCGCCCGGGTCACCGGTAGAAAGAAGATCGCGAGCATCGGCTTCATCGCGGGCCAGCATGCAGGGAACAGGTTCGGCTGGTCAACCGCCGCCGTCGGGCTAGGGTGGGGCGATGCGTCTTTTCCTGGCTTTCCTGGCCCTCGCCCCGGCGTTGCTGGCGCGTCCGTTCACCGTGGTCGCCTACAACGTCGAAAACCTTTTCGATGTCGATGGCGTCGCGGTGTACGACGAATACCAGCCGTCGGCCTATACGCCGGCCCACCTGCGCACCAAGCTCGACCACATCGCGCAGGTCGTGGCGCGCATCGGCGATGCCGGCCGCGGCCCGGATATCATTGTGTTCGATGAGATCGAAGTGGATCGCACGCCCGAGTCGCGCGTGGATGACCCGGCGGCATTTCTACGGCGTTATGCCGGCACGACTTTCGAGAAAATGCTCGCCGCGCCGCTCACGCCCGAAGAGGCCGGCCTGCCCGCCGAGGCGTGGCTGCTCAAGGCGTTCGCCGACCGCGGCCTCACCGGCTACACCGTGGTCGCCGGCAGTGACTCGCCGGCGGTGAACTACGAGGACGGGAACCGGCGCGCGATCAAGTGCGTCGTCTTCACACGTTTTCCCGTGCAGGCGGTGCGCCAGCATCCGATTCCCAATGCGCGCAACATTCTCGAGGTCCTGCTCGACGTGGACGGCTGCCCGCTCACGGTCTTTGCGAACCACTGGAAGTCGGGCGCGAGCGACCCGGCAACCGAGAAGGTCCGCGTGGCCGACGCCCGGGTGCTCCGCGCGCGCCTCGACGAGATCCTGCGCGACGACCCGCACGCCGACATCATCATCGGCGGCGATTTCAACTCGCAGTACAACCAGAAGCAGCGCAACCCCGCGATGCCGGAGACCGGCCTCAACGACGTGTTGCGTTCTCAGGGCGACGAACGCGCGGTCCGGGGGCCGCAGGCCGATCTCTACAACCTCTGGTTCGAGCTGCCGGAGGCCAGGCGCGGCAGCGATGTGTACCGCGGTGAGTGGGGGACGTTGATCCAGCTCATCATCTCGCGCGGGCTTTTCGACTACCGCGGCGCGCAATATGTGGACCACTCGTTCGGCGTGGCGAAATACGCCGGCCTTAATATGGGCGCCGACGGCACGCCCCGCCGCTGGACGTTCGAAGGCCCGGCGGGTGACGGCTACTCCGATCATTTCCCCGTTTACGCGCGCTTCGTCACGGTGGCCGACAACGCCCCCAACCGCTGGCTGAAGCTGGCGCACCCCGCTGACAGCATGGCACCGGCGAACGGTCAGCGGGTGGCGTACGCGGCGATCGATCTGGAGAAAACCGCGTTGACCGCCGCGCAGATCCCGCCCGGCGCGAATCTGCGCGACGGCAACTTCAATGGAAAACTTTTCCACGTGGCCGGCCGCGCCATCGTGGGGCCGCGCCTGGCCGTCACGTTTCAGGGCGGCGAATACGAGGTGTACGCGCCCGACGCGGCTTTGCGGGAGCAGCTACGTGCCGCCTGGCGCGACGGCGCGACGGTGCGTTTCTACGGCGAACTCGGCCAGTACCGCGGCCGCTGGCAGTTCGTGGTCAAAGACGCGAGCTGGGTGAAGTAGATGCACAGCAGTGGGTGGCACGGGCGTCTCGCCCGTGGGTTTGAGCGGTCTTTCAAAAAACTGAGATGCGCCCGTAGCCGCGCCGCGATTTGCGGCCCGGCCATTTTTTGCCGCGGATATCGCGGATGAACGCGGATCAAACTATACGGGTACTCCTAAAAACCGCGATTCTGAGTAGCGCAGGCATCCTTGCCTGCTTTCTTGTCCGATGCAGGCTGGAAGCCTGCGCTACTTCCAGCGAGAGTAAATAGGAGCGCCCATACCCCTGGGATCGGTATCCGTGCCATCAACGTAATCCGCGGTTTCAGCTGCGTTTTTAAAAATGAATCCGCCCGCCGCAGCGGGGTGGGGGTGACCGCGCGGGGCACTCTTTCCCCGCGCTTTGTCGCAATTGCTTGTCCGCAAAACCGGGAAATTTTCCCGGCCTCTCGGGAAATTTTCCTAAAGAAGGGTTTTCCGTTTTCTGCTACGATGCGGGTGAAAACTCCCGTTACGCGCGATCGTTACCCCCATGCCTCGCCGGACTCTTTCGTCGGATCAACCTGCTGGATCGGACCTCGCGATTGGTCGCTGCCTGCGGTTCGTCGCTTCGGGCCAGGCCCGCCCAGCGACCTCCTTGCCCGCCCGTGCAATTTTCCCAACGGAACGGTCGGCGGCAATCGACGATTGCCATCGGTCCTTTGAGCTTGTTCGCGTCCTTGTGGTAAAGCATGACCGGCTGAGCGCGGAGGCGCTGCGCCATGCGGTCGCCCAGACTCTGGGTCCCGCGCAAACACAGGTTTGCCATACGGCGACTGAAGCCGTGGCCCTCCTTCAGGCAAGTCCCGTGTTTCTCGGGCTGTTCGGCTTGACGCTGCCGGATATGGACGGGCTCGACCTGCTGACAGCGGTAGCCGAGGGAAATTTGGTTGAGCGACGGCTGGTCGTTACCGGGCGGCACGACGAACGGACGCTACAGGTGCTGCGCCAAGCGCGGATTCACGGATTCTTCGATTCTTCCGCTGACGATGCGACCGCGCTCGGCACCGCCATCCGGCGGGTCGCCGAAGGCCGTGGGTTCTTCAGTCCGACCTTTGAGAGCGTGCGGGTTGGTGGAAGCTTGGCTGGCGCGGACTTCTTGCAGCAACTGTTGTCCGAGACGGAGCTGCTGGTATACGCCGTCATTGGCGACGGCTCCGACGACGAGGCCGCCGCGCTTCGGCTGGGTTTGTGCGCCAACACTGTTCGCTGCCATCGCCAGCACATCATGCGCAAGCTCGGCGTGCAGTCACGCACCACGCTTATGCAACAGGCGATTCGGCTCGGGATCGTGCGTTTCTGGCCCGACCGGATTCAGCGGCCGGGTTTTGAGCGCGCATTGGCGGAGCGCCTGTCCCTTGGCCGAAATCCGTTCGGCGCGAAGGCGGCGCAACCACAAGCATCGGTCGAAACAGTCTGCCACGTTTCGAACGGCAGCGACCTGCAGCCATCACACGGATGAACCCGAATGCCCCGGATTGATCCGCCTCCCTCTGCGAACTCCGCGGAGAGGTCCGGTTTTGGTTTTTGGATGCGGCGCGGCCCCTCCCGGTCTTCCGTGGTCGGGGCCAACGGCAGATCGGGCCACTAGTCAAAAAAGACTAATCTGCGCCCTTGCCGGGCACAGATCCGTTTACGTGAAGTAAAGCCGGTTACCTTACCCTTGCCCCATCGATCTCTGATCCAGCCATGAAAGCATCCCGATATTTGTCTTCACTCACACTTGCGGTTGCTCGCGCGAAACGCGGCCAATCCATTCGGCTCTCGCCGAGAGGCCTGGCCGCATGCACTTTTCTCGTCGGCGCCATGTTGCTGCCGGTAAAACCGGTTTCGGCCTGCCTGTATGATCCTTATGATTCGTATTGGTGGGTATATGACGGAGGTGGCTGGAATTCGTATAGCGATGACCCGGTGCCGTTGCCGCCCTTTGTGGTCACGGCGGACCCTTGCACCACATCCGACTTGGGCAACGGCTGCACTTTAGTCGACTGTGGCGATTCAGGCATGGGGATCGAGTGCAATACATCTTCTCCCCCTCCCCCCTATACGCCCCCCGACAATCCTCCGCCCGACAATCCTCCTCCGCCCGACAATCCGCCGCCCCCCGACAACCCTCCACCCCCTCCTGACGACGAGTGTGGCGAAGGGGCCAACCCCTTTTCGGCGCACGATGGGAATGTGCGTCGTCGTATCGACGACCTTGTCACGCCCAGCGGATTGGCTTGGCAACGCTATCACAACTCAGTCCCCCGGACCGAATATGCCGAACGCTCGCTCGGCAATGGCGGCGGCTGGCGGCATTCGTGGCAATACGACCTCGTCAATGCGATCTCCGCGGAATACGGGGAGGTGCTGGAGTTCGATTACCCGAACGGTCGGCGGACGTTTCTGCAGCGCCAGACCGACGGCAATTATGCCGCACCCGGGCCATATCCCGAGCGCGCCCGGATGCGTGCTGACGGGGGCGTCGAATTGACGACCGAACAGGATGCCGTATTGCGTTTCGTGCCATCCGGCACCTATGAAGGCCGGCCGCGCTACGCCGCGGTTTCGCTGACCACGGCGGCCGGTCACGTCTATGCGCTGGCTCGCGACAACCAAGGGCAGCTGCTCGAAGTGCGCGATCCCGAGGGGCGCTCGCTCCGCGTCAGCTACCGTGAGCTCGCATTGCCCGGCAATCCGTACATGGTCGTGGTCAATCTGAAAGCCGTCCCGGCGGCGGGGCAATGGCTCGAGATCGTCGTTCCGGCAGAATTGCGGGTGGCCGCGCGGGGAGTGCACCTGCGTGCCGCGCCGGGCGCAGTAGTGGCCGAGGCCCAGTTTTTCGCCGAGGGTTCTGACAAGCCGCTCGTCGGGCCGCTAGTGGCTGATTACAGCGCCACCGCGTTGGACGGAAAGGCGGACACCGCCTTTTCGGCGGGACCCAGCCAACGGCTGATCGGTTACACGTTTGGGCCCGATCACACCGTACGACTTGCGCGGGTGAGGTTGCTTGCCGCACCCGGCGCGGAGGCGACCTTGCGTGAATCCAAAGTGGTCGTCGAACTGGCCACCGTGCCGACGCAAGCTCTCTCGGTAGTCGCGAAGGTCGAAACGAGCGATGGTCGCAGCGTCGCCTACGACTACGAGATTACCGCCCAGGGCTTGGGCGGCCAGGCGGTGCTGACTGCAGCCCACTACGGCGATGGCACGTCGGCGCAGTATCGTTACTCCACGCCGGCCGATCAAGTCGGCGGCGGCGCCCTGTTGCTCGAGGCCGACGATCCGCGTTATGCGGGGTGGGCCAAGCGGATCCAGTACACCTACTATCGCCCCCAGGCCGACAATATACCCGCCGGCACCATCAAGGCGGAAATCAACCCGGTAACCGGAAAAGCCTGGGCCCGGCTGGAGTACGATTCTGCGGATCCTTTAAAGCGCACAGTTTATTATTCCGATGAACGTTTTCACGTGTACCACCTCCTGCCCGATGGATCCGGCCGGGTGGCCGAGCGCACCGATTCACTCGGTCGGAGTACCCGGTACGAATTCTCCGCCGGACGCTTTGGGAAGCCCCAAGCAGTAATCGATAATCATGGCGGCAGAACTGAGGCGACATACGACGCGCGCGGTCGCGTCACTTCCTTCCACAACCAGCACGGGCGTGAGCGGAGTATCGAGCGAGACAACAACGGCCATGTATCGCGGGTCGTCGATAATCGCGGACAAGGGAGGACGCTGACGCGCGATGCGCAGGGCAGGATCACACGGGTTGTTACTGACAGCGGCAGCGAGCATGCAATCGCCTACGATGCGCAGGGGCGGGTTACCGCCTATAAAGGACCTGGTCGCGACACGACAATGGCTTACGATGCATTGGGCCAACGGACCAGCATCACTGACAACATCTCTGGCGCAACCAGCCACTACACCTACGACACGCATGGCCGGGTAGAAGCCGTCATCGACCCGATCGGTCGCACCACTCGTTACGAACGCAACGAACGCGGACTGGTGACGGCTGTCACCGCGCACGATGGTCAGCGCCGGACATTCGCCTACGACGACTACGGCCGCAAGATCGCTCAGACCGATTCCGTCGGACGCAAGGTCGAATATAACTACGATGAGTATAGCCGCTTGATCAGGCGAGTGGACTCCGAGGGGGTAACCACTTACGCCTACTCCGAATTTCCCAGTGGATGCGGCTCCTGTACGGTGTCCCAACGGCCAACACGAATTGTGCGGCCGGATGGCGTCGTCACTGAAATGCTTTACGATACCGAGGGGCGTCTGCTTGCTCGCACCGAGGCTCAGGGCACGGACACGCAGGCCACCAATACCTTCACGTACGATACGGACAACAACATCGTAAGTGCGACCGATCCGCTAGGGCACACGGCCCGCTACACCTACGATGGCGAACGCCATCGTCTCACTGCCACCGATCCGCTCAATCACGTGACCCGCTGGACTTACGACGATCGCGGCAATATCACCAGTGTCACCTTGCCCGACGACGGCGTGACCAAGGCCAGCTATGACGCCAAAAACCGGCGCATCGCCACAACGGACGCCGCCGGCTACACCACACGACGCACTTACGACGCGCCGGGCAATTTGATCGCATTGACCGATGCCACGGGCAAAAAGACCAGCTACACCTATGCGGGCAAATTCTGTACAGCCCTGATTTATCCCGACGGCAAGTGCCAGACGTGGGCGTATGATGCGGCAAACCGCGTCATCAAGGCCGTATCACCCGACGGCGTCACCACTGCCACTTCCTATGATGACGGCAACCGCATCCTTACCGTCTCCCGATCCTGCACCTCTTCGCCGTCTTCGACGTCTTCTTACACCTATAACACCTTGGGCTATCGCCTTAGTGCTACCGATCCGCTCGGCCGTGTGACGAAATGGGCGTACGATGCCCACGGCAATGTGCTCAGCCAGACCGCACCCGACGGTACGACAACTAGTTATCAATACGACAATCAGGACCGGCGCACCGCTTTGGTCGATCCGCTTGGTAAAACCACCCGCTATGCATACAATGCCGCAGGCGATGTCATCGCGTTGACCGACGCCAATGGCAACACCTACAAGTTTACCTACGACGCGTTACGCCGCCGCACGGCCATGATTTATCCGGATGGCCTGCAAGAAAAGTGGGCCTACAACCTCGCGGGCCAGTTAATCGCTTACACCAACCGTTCGGGCCAGACCAAGACGGTGACTTATAACGCCGCCGGCCAACCCCTTTCCGAGACCTGGACTGCCTCCCCTCAGTCTTTTACTTCCTCATTCCCTAACTCCCCCATTCCCTTACTCCCTTCCTCGACCACTTACACCTATGATGCTGCCGGCCACCTGACGAAAGTGGACAATGGCGAAGCCAGGTTGACTTATACTTATGGCGACATGGGCCGCGTCGCCTCGGAGACGAGCGATCTCGCCGCGCTGGTGCCCGGCCTCGACCCGCAGACCGTCAGCTATAGCTACGACGAACTTGGCCGCCGTGCCGGGTTGATTTATCCTGATCGCACCAAAGTGAGCTATGCGTATGATGCGCGCAGTCGCATCACGACCATCGACGACGACAACCATGGGCGCGCCCTGGCCGAATACTCCTACGATGAGTTTGGCCGTCCGGCCAGACTGACGCGGGACAACGACGTGGTCACCACCTACACCTACGACCTGAGCGGGCAGCTTACTGGCCTCGTTCACCAAAGTGGACGAGGCGTTTCGCCTCGTGACGGAGGCATCTTCGCCGCCGCGCAGTACATCCTCGACGCTGCCGGCCGCCGCATTGCGCAGACCCGCGAGGACAATGTGACCGAAACCTACGGCTACGACGCCGCTGGCCAGCTCACGAGCGTCGATTACGGAACGGCCGACGGCCGTTCCGAGACGTTCTCCTACGATCCGGTGGGAAACCGCACGCAAGTGGGGCGCGTTGTCCCGGCCACGGCGGGCAAGCCCAACACGCCGTCCGTAACCGAGGACTACACCACGAACAGCCTGAATCAATACACCCGCGTCAACGGCGCCGCCCTTGCCTATGACGCGAATGGGAACCTTATCGACGATGGCAAACAGTCCTACCGTTACGACGCCCAAAACCGCCTGATTTCGGTCGAACCCTCCACGCTCTCTGCGTCCTCTGCGTTTAACATGGTTCGGGCCGAATTCTTCTACGACGCCCGCAATCGCTGCATCCTCCGCAAATACTACGCCCGCGGCAGCCAAAACCAGTGGGTATTGGACGGCCGTACCTCGCAGGCGTTGACCTACGACACCGGATGGCGTCTCCTCGCCGAGCGGCGCCTCGACGGCGCGCAAACCGGCCGTTACATTCACGATCCGCGCACCGACGAAATCCTCCGCGCTGACCTGCCCACGTCTTCCCAGACTCGTTCAACTCTCGCGGCTTCCTATCCGCTGGTCGATGGTCTTGGCAGCACGGTAGCCCTGGTTGACGATCACGGCGCCGTAACCCAGCGCTACCGCTACACCGCCGCTGGAGTGCCGCACACCCTGACGCTCGACCAGCGCCACTCCAGTCTTGCCTCGTCCGGCTACCGCCTCCTCTTCACCGGTCGCGAATGGCTGGCCTCGGTCGGGCTCAACGACCATCGCAATCGCTATTACACGCCGATAATTGGTCGATGGCAATCGCTCGATCCGATCGGCTTTTCCAGCCAGGACAAAAATCTGTATCAATATGCAAAAAACAGTCCTGTCCAATACCAGGATCTTTATGGCACTGATATCAATGGCCTGGTCGCTTGTGATGGCAATGGCGGTTTTACGATAATGATAACAGAGGAAGTAGCGGCCGCGATCGATGGCAATTGCACGATTGCGCACGAAAGCCAGCATGTCAGGGATTACCAGACCTACTATCCCAATTCTTGCCAGGGCGTGGGTAAGAATATGCCGCCAAATATTACACCCGACCAATTGCCGGGTTATCACGCTGCCGCCAACCAATGGGAATGCCGGGCCCGTTGGGCGGGGTACAACTGTCGATCCTCGATTTACGATCAAATACAGGCCGGAATGAGGTCCTGTCCGAATAGCGCGAGTTATCAAAGGCTCGTCAATAATATGAATGCCGATGCCTCGACTATCTCTTCGATCTGTAATGGGGAGGGCCCTTTGGGCTAGATGGAGTTTTCACCCCGATGCGGTACCGTCATTGCCACGGGTTGCTTATTGATTTGACGATCGCGCGGCCGTGGTTCCGCTTGTCGATATAGTCTCAACCGAACATGCCTCAGCCTAAGGTCAAAATCTCCCTGGGGGTGATTCCTGGCTTCCGATTGGGTGTCTGGATATTCCTGGCGGTGGCGGCGCTCGCCGCCGGCGGACTTTCGGCCCCGTCCGAGAGTCCGTTGGAGTCGGTGGCGAATTCATGGAAGAAAGGCGATGCCATTCCGCAATTCTTGCAGGCCTACCGTGTCTCTGACCTGCCTGGTCCCGACGACACGATAGTTTTGATGCAAAGACTGCATAACTATCCCTTGCTGCTGGCATTAATTGGAAACAAGGATGTGGACGAAGAAGTGGTCGATTGTGCCCTGGCCAAGGGCTTGCGTCTCGTCGGTCCGGTACGGATGTTTAATGATATTGAAGGCAACATCTTGCTGAAATCGGAGGCGCTTTCGACGGTGCGACGTCAGAGATTGACCGATCGAATCGCTGCAAAGCACATATGGATCAGCGTGCTGGGCATTGCCGATAAGAATAGGAGTGGCAAAGAAAAAGCTCAGGAATTGCGCGATATAGCCAGGGACCTACGGGCGGGCAGGACGTTGACCGGGTTGCTGGAGGAACATCCGGGCTTGGTTGCGCAGAAAGTAGTATTGGATGGGAAGGAATATGGTACGTTGACGCGAAGTACCAATGGACCGAATTATGGAGTTGCCACCATCGGCGGTAGGCTCCCGTTGGGGCTTTTGTCCGGTTCCGCGCAGGTGCCGGAGGCGGATGCGAAAAGATTGATGAACGGCACGGCAGGACAGATGATTGAGAGTGACGACGGGGAAAACGAAGCGGCGTGCGTGTATAGAATAGAAGAGGTGTACAACGGAGGGCGTGACCTGCCTCGCGGTGCGAACCGGGACAACAGGTGACTCGAGCGGATGCAATCTTTGGTCCGGCTGAAATCCTGGTGGTCGCTGCCTGTTCGCTCTCGCCCCAACCAACGCATCACTGAAGCCCTGACCTCTGCGCGGCCATGCCGTCTTGTCTTTCATGGCTTCGGTACAAGTTGAGCGATTCTGACCGATATTTCCGGTGAGGTTGTTGGCCAACATGAGAATTATTACAGCGAGTCTGGCGGCTCTGGTCTTTGGCGTAATTGGGCGCGCCGAGCTGGCGTGGCCGGCCACCGAATTGAAACTGGCCGTCCAACCGAACCAACTGTCCGCATCGGGCGAGTTCCGATTTACCAATGAAGGCGCGAGCTCCGTGCGGATTCTCTCGGCAACGCCCAGTTGCGATTGTCTGAAGCTCAAGTTCCCCCGTGAGGCCATCCAGCCGGGATTGGGCGGGGCGATTGTTGCCGAATACGAAATCGGCGGACGCACCGGCTATCAGGAAGCCAAGATTACGGTGACCAATAGCGATGCGCCCAACCATCCCACGGTGTTGACGCTCAGCGTAACCATCCCCGAAACAGTGTCGCTTCAGCCGCGTTTCGTCTATTGGCAGCGCGGAGAACCGGGGGAAAAGAAGTTTTTGGAGATCATCGTCGCTGATCCCCAAAAATATTCGGTCGAGTCTGCGAGTTGCGCCGATCCGGCGTTTGTCGTCGCGCTGGAGCCTGGGGGGACGCCCGGGCGTTATCGGCTGGCGATCAAACCGGTGGATGCGACGCGGGCCGCGCAGGCGGCGGTGCGCATCGAGCTACGCACGGAAGGGCGCTTGGAAACGCGCATCGCCTATGTCGCCGTCAGGTGATGCGAGAATCCTGTAGACGGAGAAATCACTAATGAACACTAACCCGACTTCCGCAACTGGGAGCAGAAAACAGGTATTTTGGGGGCGTGCCGCGACGCAAATGCTTGCATGGAAACGGTCGGGTTTTCGCAAAGGCGTGTAGGCCCGGCCTACCCCCTAGTCGATCCAGCCGCGATCGGTTAAACGTCGAGGGGCAAAAGCCCGCTGATCACGCGGACAAGCGCGGATTGGATGCCTCAGAATTAGCGGCCGGCTGCACTGCCGGCACTGCCATACCTGAACATGCTGTCTGCCTGCGGGTTTTTTTTGACACGGAGGTCACGGAGAGCGGAGTGGAGGTCACAGAGCAGAAGGCAGCGGGCAATGCTCGCGAATGCGTTCTCCTGTAAAAACGTCCGCCTGTTTGGAAATTCGGCGAGCCATTATGGAAACCGCTAATGCACGCTAATCTTCGCTAATCCGCTATTCGCGCCGCTTCGCGTCCTTTCGCGGTTGAAAACTCCGATCCGGATTTTACAGGAGGCCGCAGAGTTAGCTGAGGTGCTTTCCTTTTCACTTTCACTGTCCCCCTCACTTTCCCTTTCGTGTTTTTCGTGTGTTTCGTGGGCCAATGAATTCAAGTTCCGGGTTTCGGGTTCCGTGTTCCGGGTTTAAGATTCCGACGGCCTCCCATTCGCGATCATTCGCGCCGATCCGCGGGCAACTGATGTTTTTCTGCGTGCATTTCAGAATGCGAGATTGGCAAGTTGCTCTCTGTCTGAGTGCGCCACCACGCGCAGTGCCGGAATTTTCCGCGGATGACGCGGATGGTCGCGGGTCATGTGGTAGCCCATCCGTGCCTATCCGCGTAATCAGCGGACAAATCAGTTCCCCTATGTCCTCCGTTATCTGTAAAAAATCTAGGTTGCGCGGAATGTTCTTGCATCGCGGTCCCGAAGTTTTCTCCTTCCCGGCACCTTTTTAGCTTCAGGTTTCGTCCGACAGCCTTTTTCGGAAACCTGATATTAATGACATACCCTCTGCCCCTGCCGTGCGGCCTCCCGGTTCGCGCGAATAATCGTTTGCGGTTCGATCCGCACTCGCCGTGCAGCCCCGTGGACCTAGCCCGCCCATTGCACGTCTTGGATCGTGGCCATGGTTGGTCTTCGGCTCTCGACCGATCTGTCCGGAAATCCGATCGACCGCCGGCAGACCGTCCCAAACCATTTCAAATGAATTAAATAGCAATGAGTCAGGTCATCCCGCTGAAATCGTGAGACATATGACAAACTATAATCAACAACATCACATTCGTTTCCGTGAGTTATTAGGCATTCACGGTGCGTCTGATGCGAATCGCGATTCCACACGGGACTTGGCTAACTGGCCCGAAAAGCCAAAAAACAGGATTCCGCCGGGCAATTTCCTTGATGCAAATGGCATACTACAACATCGGAGGACAACTCGTATGTCCAGCCACCTACCAGCCTTGGGTTGCATCGTGTTCCTCCGTCGTATCCGAAGTTTGACCGCCTGCTTGGTCGGCTTCGCTTTTTG